>Ga0114934_10002554_pt1 | contig 11617 bp, 13 predicted proteins | sample 4SBtaG_2_FD_99695 | JGI IMG/M metagenome (GOLD analysis project Ga0114934, IMG submission 99695) | Deep subsurface microbial communities from Kolumbo volcano to uncover new lineages of life (NeLLi) - 4SBTROV10_white metaG | ecosystem: Environmental > Aquatic > Marine > Volcanic ...
GCTTCAACATCACCAGAGTTATCTTGCTCAAACGACGTGTCAGAATCCCCGAAACTGTAAGTCAGGTTGTCGATTTTCAACGAGTTGCCGAATGCAGCCGCAGTCAAGGTAATTTCCATACCTACATTGTCGTCGTCCATGTCGTCCATATCGACTTCGACTTCTGCAGCGATTTCGCCATCGTTCTCTTGTTCGAATTCGATACCGTCCTGAAAATTAATGCCTTCAATCGACAAGCTGTTACCATAGGCAGCGGCTGTGGCAGTGATTGAAACATCATATGATTCTTCGTCATAGGTATAAACATCAAGATAGATTTCTGCTTCGATGTCGCCGTCGTTTTCCTGTGCAAATTCAGCGACTTGACTTTGATCTACAGGGGGTTCATCCGCTTCGATCAAAATATCCACGCCTTTGGCACTGTTGCCCATTGCCGCTGCGGTCAGGACGATTTCCGAATTCTCAAAATAATCGACGTCGTCGAACTCCAAGTCTACTTCTGCGTAGATGTCCCCGTCGTTTTCTTGGTCAAATTCAGCGTCATTTTCGATATGGACATCATCCATCGACAGGTTATTACCCATTGCAACGGCTGTTAGGTTAAGCACAGAATCTTCAAATTCATCGTCCAGTTCAACATGTGTGTATGCTTCCACATCAGCATCATTTTCCTGGTCGAAATCAGCATATTCGCCTTCAAATTCAACATTATCCATCGACGCATTGTTGCCAAAAGCGGCAGCCGTCACAGAAACAACACTGTCGTACAGATCTTCGATATCAAGATCGACGTGTGCTTCGACGTAACCGTTGTTTTCTTGATCAAAATCGCCGTCTTCGATTTCGGTTCCATCAACCAGCTTGGCTGTGTTGCCCATCGCGGCCGCGGTCACAGTCAGAACGCTGTCATCGTCGATGTCTTCAACTTCGATCTCAATATTAGCATTGATTTCGCCGTTGTTTACTTGCTCAAAATCCCCACCATCGGATTCGATTTCGATAGTATCCAGGGTGACAGAGTTACCCATTGCCGCTGCAGTAAGCGTAACTTCAGATTCGGCGTCAATATCGTCGATATATGCGTCGCCCTCACCTTCGTAATCACCAATGATTTCGGCAGTAACATCACCATTGTTTTCCTGCAGGAACTGCGCGTCGTCATCCAACGGAAGTTCACCCAGATCTTCCAACTTAAGCGAGTTGCCGATAGCAGCGGCAGTGGCTGTCATAACGCTGTTGTCTTCGATATCATCGATATCCATGCTGATATAAGCGTTGATCGTTGCATTATTGATCTGTTCGAGAATGTTTTCTTCGTCGTCCGCCCATGCTGGCGCGGCGCCAAGCATCGCGGCGGTTGCTGTCAATGCAAGCGCCGAGACTGTTGTCTTCATCTTGATTTTCGTTGAAGGTTTCATCGTCATGCTTTCTCATTTTGTGGTTGGTTGAGTAGTATTTTGGTTAAGTGTCTTTGGTGGGCTCCTTTGTTGTTTCTTTATTTACCGGAAGGCAGTCGTTGGCTTTCACTTTTTTCTGGTTGCTTATTAAATCGAAAACAGCGCGTTCAATGACTTGCCGAATGGCCTCTTGCAGGGGTTCCTGAACCCGAATGCGCTCATTGGTTCCAAGACCGTAAATTCTGATAATCGTGGCCAACCCCTTTTGGGTTTCTTTGCCCTTCACTTGCTTGCGGACCGAGACCGTTTGCAGTGTTTCAGAGGTGATTGTGTTCACAAGGCGAAGGTCTGCTGCGACCGTGATGGTGTATTCACGCACCGCACCCAAACCGGGGCCAACCCGGTATTCAAGCGCCGAGGACGAGACGTTAAAGTTGATTTCGGTTATCCCCCCGACAATGTAGAAATCGCTGCCGATGATGCTCCCGGCATGTATCTTGCGGTAATTTCTCTCTTCGGCTGCATCCAGAATTAGTTTCTGATTTGCGTATTCCAGTTCAACTTCGGAAATTGATGTGTCGAACCGCTCGACTTGCGACACACCCAGTTTGCTCAGAGCTTTCATCGCCATCAGCGAAGCGCCCTCGCTCATGGACGGGCGGGTTGTATCGGCTGTCTGCCCCGTCATGTCGCGGATTTGACCGACGGTATAGATGTTCGTGCTGTGGTCGTGTATCAGGTTTGCCAGACATTGAAGCGGCTCATCCATGACGGTGCTGTCAATCTGGGCAAGCGAGGTCGAGATAGTCAATGGACCCTTGGCCGCCTTTAAGGGCAAGTCCTCAGTGTTCGCGACGGTGCAACCTGCAACCGCTGATATCAGCACAGTTTTCAGCCCGAGTTTTGATATTTTGGTGATGGGGGTTAGCATGAGAAATCCAGACTTCCGTTTAGGGTGATCAAAGCGGATTGAGAGCCGCTGCTAACCTGATTGGCGTTAACGATGACGGTGTTGTTGCTTCCTTGGATTTGGACCGAAACAAGGTTTCCAATGGCTGTCGCGCGGTTGCCACAAGCAGAACTGTTGCCAGACGCAAACGCGTTTCCCGATCGGGAAACGCTGTTGCCGGACTCGTCTCGACCCAGCCCCACCGGATCGACTAAATGCCTTGGCTCGTCTTCAAACCCCACAGCGGAAGGGCCAAAAAACCCGTTGCCTTGCGCATTGGCCCCCCCCCAGGCGGTTAGAAAAATCGTTGCAGATAAACCAAACATGGCTGATGCGTTCATTGTTTTGACTCCGTTCTAGCGGGGGGCTGATTGTGTTTTTTATGTGTTCTGTTCGCCCTATTTATGCGTTTTATGAGGCCGAGTTTTCAAGAAAATAGCATTTACCGAAGCGTGCATTGAGGTGGAAATCACACGCTAAAGCAGCAAGTAAATTTTTTTGCGCCGGTAAGATATTCGTGGTTTCAAAAATTATAAAGAATAAATAACAACAGGTTATAGGTATTCCTACCTGATCTTACCCCACAAAAGGATCGGTACGCGCCTAGGCTGGAATATTTAGAAACCACGACTAATGAAGGGGGGTGAATAGAACTTTGGGGCTACACGCGACATGCGCGCACTGTTTCGATTTATCTGACAATGACTTAAGTGTTTTGGAAATATCAATAAAACAAAAACAAGAAATTACTCAGGCAAACGGCCTGTGGCAAAAATGCACCTATGAGTTTGGACGCGCTCTGGTGGATTGATTTGAACGTTTGGAGCCCCCGATTTCGAGCAGCAATAATTTCGTCAGGGTTGGCTTTCCATATGAAAGGCTTAGCTTCGGTTTCGTTGTGCTCGGCGATGAACCGGTCGATTACGGCCTTCTGATCATCGACGGATTTGAACACGCCATATTTCAAACACCTGCGGATGAGTTTGGCAAAGAAGCCCTCCACTGCGTTCATCCAGGAACTGGATGTCGGGATGAAATGGAAAGCCCAGCGGGGGTGACAGTAAATGAAATCCCCTTGCGTATGCCACAGAGTCGCACAATCGCAAAAATTTGGGAATCCAAATTCGGACTCTTACGTTACCGACAATCCACTAGATGCTCTGCGCAGACAAGCACCATAAAAGCGACCGCCCTGATGCCAGTCACTGTTGTTGAAGACGCGGTATCTTCGCAAGCCAAATGCATGTCAGGTTTATTTCGGAATGCAATGCTCAAAAATAGTCCTGCAAACTAGGAATGAATATCCAATATTGCATGGATAATTGACAGAGAGAAATATCAAGAGATCACCGAACTGCTGGGCAGTTTTCCGGCTGTTGCCATCATTGGCCCGCGCCAGGTTGGCAAGACGACCCTTGCCCATGAGATCGCTGAAACCCGGCCTTCCGTCTATCTGGATCTGGAATCCGAGCGCGACCGTGTCAAGCTGAGCGACCCTGGATATTACCTGCGTCAGCATAGTGACAAACTGATCGTGCTAGACGAAATTCACAAAGTTCCAGAAATCTTTCAGGAAATGCGCGGGGTAATTGATGAAAACCGTCGCAAGGGGCGCAAAGCGGGGCAATTCCTGATCCTTGGATCGGCGGCAATAGACCTGCTGCGTCAATCCGGCGAAAGCCTTGCCGGGCGCATTGCATATTGCGAAATGTTTCCACTGAATATCCGAGAGGTTGGTCGTGACCGGCAAGAGCAGCTCTGGTGGCGCGGCGGTTATCCCGACAGCTTTCTGGCAAAAAATGACCGCCTGAGCGATGTCTGGCGCCGCGATTTCATCCGCACGTATCTGGAACGCGATGTGCCGGAATTCGGCCGAGGATTTCGGCTGAACGCCTTCGACGGTTTTGGACCATGCTGGCGCACCTCCACGGCGGGTTACTGAATTGTGCAAATCTGGCGCGCAGCCTGGAAGTGGACAACAAAACCATCACCAACTACCTTGATTTGTTGGTGGATCTTCTTTTGGTCCGGCGCTTGCAACCGTGGCACTCCAACGTCAAAAAACGGTTGGTGAAATCGCCAAAGGTCTATCTTCGCGATAGTGGGATATTGCACACGTTGCTGCAGATACCCGATTTCGAAGCTTTACTGGGAAACCCGAAGCTTGGCGACAGTTGGGAAGGGCTTGTTATCGAAAATGTCGTTTCCGCCTTGCCCGTAGCAGTTCAGCCGTATTTCTACCGCACCTCCGCGGGGGCTGAAATCGATCTGGTATTGGATTTCGGGCAGGAAATCTGGGCGATTGAAATCAAGAAAACCACCGCACCAAAATTGTCCAAAGGGTTTCATATCGCTTGCGAAGATCTGAAGCCGGCACGCAAATATGTCGTCTATGGTGGAGACGAGGCGTTCGGGTTGACCAGGGGTATTACTGCCATCCCGTTTGCGGCGCTGATGGATGCGATCTCCGGACTGCATAAACCATAGCTCGTCATCCTAAGCGGAATTTCCGTTGTGACATACATGGTCCTCCCAATTATCGTGCAAGTACAGAATGTAACAGTGAACGTTCGATACCAGACCCGTTCCCTCCGCCACTTGCCCCCGCGAAAGCGTTCTCCGTTTGTGGCTGTTACGGAATTTTCTTGTTGTTTTCAAAGGATATAGCGGTTCACTTCCGTTCTGACCTAAGTTTCGTTTTCGAATAAGACGAGAATCAGAAAAGCGCATAACGTCGATTATTTCATCCAAGAGGAAGCGGTGATGACTTGCATATCCCGAAAATGTTGCCGAGATCACGTTCGAAATACCCGCGATCAATTGAGCAAACGGTGATCCACAGGGTTACTTTGCAGCGTCAATAATCGACGGCTCACTTTGATTTACATCAATTACTTTCTTGACCGAAATCAAGGCAGAAAACGCGCTTAGGCAGTACGAAGAGTACGGCGTCAAAAAAGATGCTTTCGAATGTTACAGCACACATCCATAAGGAGAAGAAACATGAAACGTATGACTTTTGCACTTGCGCTTGCAGCGCTTGCGGTCACTGGGCCGGCTTTGGCAACAGGCGATCTTACAAAGACCGATGTGACGGTGGTTACTTTGGAAATGGGATCAAATGACGACGGGATGTATTTCAAGCCGAACCATTTCGAGTTTGAAACCGGCAAGGCCTACAAGATGATCCTGACCAACGTCGACGAAATCAAACACGAAGTCGAGCTTGGCCAACTGCCCCACCATCTGTTCACGCGAAAAGTTGAAATCCGCGATCAGGCGGATCAGTTGATTGCCGAAGTCAAAGGCGCCATCCATGAAATGGAAGTGGGGGCCGGAAAAAGTTACGAGTGGTTTTTTGTCCCCCTACAACCAATCGAGAACGCGGCGGTCGAGTGCGCCATTCCCGGCCACAGGGAAGCCGGAATGATTGGAACCGTTACGATCAAATAAATTTGGTAAATAAGATCGTTATGACAACAATTCCCCGCCGGCAGCAGCGCGGGGGATTTTTGTTGCTGCAACCTTACCGCTCGCCCCGCGCACAAGAGCGTGCGCCAGCAAAAAACAACCACGTGCCGAGATTGCCCGGCAAGAGACCGCAACTCAACGTCCACACCGCCGCCGCAACCTCGACGCCTGAAAATCCGGCGATCCGGGAAATCGGTAAAGCACTCTGCGTCACTGCTGCCAGAATCAACAGAATAAATGCGACAACCAACGAAGGTCCGATTTTCAGCGCCCAACCGGAGTGCGCCAATGTTGCCCTAAGGCTTCTCGACGTGTCAACATTGCGTATTCCTTTCCAAGACAAAGTGACTGATGAGCCTTTAGTAAGTTGATTCGTTCACGCCGACATTGCGCTGGATCAAATAGGCTTGCTTATTCTTGACGCGCCAATGAGGACACCCAGATATTTGGCTGGGCCAAGTCTGATCTTGCAAGAATGTCGCGACCAGTCCGCAAACCATTAGAAAAAGCCCGGTTAGCTGATGAGGCTAAGTTTGGACCGATCCTCAGTCTTGCGGTCAAATTCCATGGCAATCAGCCGCGCGGCCGGTCGCCCTGCTGACGCAATGAACATTGTTGAGCGTTCAAATTTCACATAAGGGCCGAATTTCCGCGCGACCTGCGCGCATTCATCAGCAATTGTATTCGCAGTCGCGCCAAATTCTCTTCTAAGCGCCTCTGCGTCCACCGAAAAATCACACATGATCATTTCGATGGTTCGGGCCCGAAGCCGGTCCTCGTTCGTCATTTGATAGCCCCTGAATGTCGCAAATTTTCCAGCGCAGATATTTTTTTCATAGGCCGACGTCGCGGACTCATTCTGGGTATAGCCTTGCCGAAATCTGGATATCGCGGAGGCGCCCAAACCGACCAAGGTTGCGCACCGGTCGTCGGTGTAGCCCTGAAAATTGCGTCGCAGTTTTCCATTAGCGCCGGCGCGGGCCAGTGAATCGCCCGGCAAAGCGAAATGATCAATTCCCAAGGCGACCATGCCCTGCAAAGTGATGCGGTCGGACAGGGCCGTGAACAGACCGCCGCGCAATTCTGAAGCTGGCAAAGCAGCGGTATCAATCAGTCGCTGACGTTTTGCCATCCAGGGCACGTGCGCATAACCAAACAGCGCAATCCGGTCAGGGGCGAGCGACAGGACGAGGTCAAGCGACTTCAAAACGGACTCCGAAGTCTGATGCGGTAATCCGTACACGATATCGGTATTCAACGAGGAAATGCCGGCATCTCGAAGTAACGCCACGCACTCTTTTGTCTGAGGGTAAGATTGCTGGCGTCCGATGGCGTTTTGCACCCTTTCGTCAAAATCCTGTATGCCGATACTGGCGCGGGTCATACCGGCCCCGGCCAAGGCGGTTACCCGATCGCGATCAATCACAGTGGGATCGATCTCTACGGAGAAATCCAGATCGTCAGCAAAACCGATTTGAGTCCGCAACCTGTCAGCCAGATCGGTAATCTGCGCAGCAGATAGAATTGTCGGTGTGCCGCCGCCCCAGTGCAGTCGTCCGATCCTGACCCCGCAGGGAATTTGTGCCGCGACCAGCGCGATTTCGGTGTGCAGAGTGTTCAGGTATGCGGCAACGGGTGAATTTGTTTTGGTGCCCTGGGTGCGGCAGGCACAGAACCAGCAGAGCCGCTCGCAAAACGGGATATGAAGGTAAACAGAAATAAGGTCACCTTCCGGCAGCGCGGCCAGTGCTGATGCATGAAAGTCCGCGTCAATTTCCGGATTGAAATATACTGCGGTCGGATAGCTTGTATATCTGGGCGCACGCGTCTTGGATAGGTCAATTTCTGGCGGTTTGATGTTGTTGCTCATGAGGCGCATGAGTATATGTAAGCCCGAAACTGTCTTTGATCTGGATCAAAAATGGGCCCAAATCACCGAAAGAAGATCGATTAATGGGATTGATTGCCAAGACTAGTGACCAGGGTAAAACCGTGATGGCATGTGCTGGTTGCCCGATCCAGCATCGTGCTGTTTGCGCACGATGCGATGCCGACGAACTTTTGACACTTGAAAAAATCAAATCCTATAAGACCTACCAAGCCGGACAGACGATCATCTGGGCGGGCGATGACATGCAATATGTGGCCTCTGTCGTATACGGCGTCGTCACGTTGAGCCAGACCATGGAAGACGGGCGCCGCCAAACGGTCGGGTTGCTGCTGCCCAGTGACTTTATCGGTCGTCCGGGGCGAAAGACGGCCCCGTTTGACGTGGTTGCCGCCACCGAAGTGACTTTGTGCCGTTTTGACCGACTTCAATTTGAAAAACTGCTTTTGACAACACCGTCAATCGGCAATCGTTTGTTGGAAATGACCCTGGATGAACTGGACGCCGCCCGAGAATGGATGCTGCTGTTGGGTCGCAAAACGGCACGCGAGAAAGTCGCCAGCTTTCTGTCAATCCTGGCCCAGCGGGAAACCGGTTTGCAAAAACACCCGGACTTCAACGAACCGGTCAGTTTTGATATGCACCTGACCCGAGAAGCCATCGCCGAATACCTTGGTCTGACGCTTGAAACCGTAAGTCGTCAATTTTCGAACCTCAAGAAGTCCGGTATTATTTCATTACAAGGCCGGGGCGGCGTCACGGTTCCGGATTTCACGGCTTTGCTGAATGAAACCGGAGATGATGCTGACGGAGAAATGCCAGCTTAAATTGCGCTTGGCAGAATTATTTGGCTTTTTCCAAGCCAACGAGCAGGTGCCGATACTTCTTTCGCGATTATGTGGCGAAAATTGATCTGGATCAAAGACGCGGCACGATCCAAAAGCTTTACTTTACAATGAGATTTAATGACGCCTATCCGCTGCCGCCCATTTTCCGTGGGTTGGGTGCAATGCGCAAACGCAAACACGGTGCTGCGAAGCGGGCAGTTCTACTTTGCAGATGCACCGCAACCGATACGCCAGTTGTGGGCATTTCAGGCACCACTTGCCGCTTATGGGTTCATGGCGGCCCTGACCACCACAACATTCGTGTTCGGTGGTTTCATGCGCGAACAAATTTGCATTTACATGTGCCCGTGGACACGCATTCAGGCAGCAATGATGGACGAGGAAACCCTGACTGTCGCCTACCGCGACTGGCGGGGAGAGCCGCGTGGCAAAAAGCACGAAAACACGACGGGCGATTGCATCGACTGCATGGCTTGCGTCAATGTCTGCCCCATGGGCATCGACATCCGCGACGGCCAACAACTGGCCTGTATCACCTGCGCGTTGTGTATTGATGCCTGCGATGATGTCATGGGCAAAACTGGTAAGCCTCGGGGGTTGATCGACTATTGCTTTCTTAGCGACGAGGAGGAAACCCGCAAGGGTAGCGACCCCAAAGCTAACTGGAAGCCTATTTTGAGGCCTCGCACCATAATTTATACGACTTTGTGGTCGGCCGTTGGCATCTCATTGGTTGTCGCGCTTTTCATCCGCCCGGAAATTGATATTTCGGTGGCACCGGTGCGCAATCCGATGTTTGTTACACTTTCCGACGGCTCGATCCGAAATTCCTATACGGTTCACTTGAAAAACAAGCACGGCGAGGACCGCGATTTTCACCTTTCGGTCGGTTCGGTGGCGGGAGTGCAGATGGATCTTGAGGGCGCTTTGGCAGGAACATTAATGGTGCCCGCGGATTCAGCGGCCGATCAGCGTCTCTATTTGACTGCAAAAAGAGCCAGCAACGCCGCTGCTGCTGACTCGGTTGAAGTGCGGATTTGGGTCGAAGACCTGACAAACGGGGATCGTGCCTATGCCGATTCAAAATTCCGCGGGAGCACCAAATGAACCGACCTGCTCGCTTATGGGGGGCCTGCCGGCGGTCCTTGGCGTCAAGTCGATTTTCGGGCGACAGAATGTGGGTCCGGCCGTATTGGTGTCGGAGCGCCTGCCCAGTTCCGTTGCCTTGCGGGCGGCAATTTCTGGCGAGCGCAAACCTGAACAACCTTGATTAAGTCGCTTAAGTTTTGAAGAGAACACTCTCCGGTAGACCCTGGGCGGTTCATTCCGCGTTTGCTATCAAGCCCTTTGCGGATCAAATCAGAACTTAACGTAAGTCACTGCCGCAATGAATACAGGACCGGCATCACGTGGCCGGGACATAAAATCAAATCAGCAAAGTCTGACGGACTATTGCAGATGCAGCCACCGCACGAAAGCCCGGACACTTTCGACGTGATGCGATTTGGCCGGGAGGGCCAGAAAATATCCGTATGACGCAAGTTCAATTTCAGAAAGCCGGACAAGCTTTCCCGCCGACAGTTCCTGCGCAACCAACGTGTCGTTTAACGCGATGCCCTGACCATCGATCACTGCCTGCACCCGGACATTGGGATCAGGAATAATCAGCGTGTCCTTTCGTGTCTGGCGTGGCAAACCGGCAGCGTCCAGCCAGTCTGACCAGGCGTTGCTGTCGTCGTGATCGCGCAGCAGGGTAAATTCGGAAAACGCGGCCCGCAGCCCATAGGCCCGCACTTTTTCCGCTGCAGCAGGATTGCCAACCGGCCAGGCCGGCATTGGCAAAAAGGGCTGTATTTCAACATCATCCCAGGCGCCGCTTCCCCACCTGATGGCAATATCCACGCCTTGACGGTCCAGATCAAACAGCTGGGTCATCGGTTGAATACGCAGCTGAATATCTGGGTGGCTTTGCATGAATGTCATCAACAGGGGCGACAGCCATCGCGAGGCAAAATAGCTGGACATCCCAACCGTAAGTTGGTTGGTGCCCGGATGTTTCAGTGTTGCCAGTTCGCTTTCAATATCCATAAACAGCGGGCGAACGACGCGCGATATTCGTCGCCCCTCATCGGTCAGTTTTACGCCGCGCGGGTTTCGCTGAAACACCCGAACGCCCAAATCCGCTTCTAAAATCTTTATCCGGTAACTGATCGCGCCTTTGGTCATATTCAAAGCATCCGCTGCGTCTGAAAAACTGCTGTACCGGGTGATTTCAGCGAACAACCGCAATGTGTCGTGGTGGTTGAATGTGATGGCCATGAAAGATTGTATAAATAATTTGAACGATTTGTATAGATTTTTTTGATTGTCGCCCACGCAAATGCAGGCAAAACTGAGAGCGGATCCGCCATCGGAGACACATGAATTGGAAAATTTGCACGCAGCCGCGCAGACCGAACCGCCCAGGGTGACACGGCGCGGACGGGCGTTTCGTCAGGCGCAAGCCCCGGTCGTCGTGTCGCCGCGCAAAAGAAAAATCCCCGCCTATGCTTTGTTGGGCGAAGCCGCGCTGAGTGCCATCGAGGATCAGGCCGACTGGATTTTGCAAAACACCGGAGTAGAGTTTCTGGGCGATAAAACCGCGCTGGAACTATTTGCCGCTGCGGGCGCGACGGTGCGTCAGGACCGGGTCAAGTTTGAACCGGGGCTGGCGCGTCGGCTTTGTGCGACGGCACCTGCCCGGTTCCGGCTGCACGGCCGCGACCCGGCCAATACCGTTACGCTGGGTGGCAGGAATGTTGTGCTGATGCCGGGCTACGGTTCGCCGTTTGTCAGTGATCTGCAAACAGGGCGAAGATACGCAACGCTGAAGGACTTTCACAATTTCGTAAAGCTGACCTTCATGTCACCGTGGCTGCATCATTCGGGCGGCACGGTTTGTGAACCAACTGATGTGCCGGTTAACAAGCGGCATCTGGACATGGTGCTTGCCCATCTCACCCTGTCATCCAAACCGTTCATGGGAGGGGTAACTTCGCCCGCGCGGGCGCAGGACAGCATTGAC
>Ga0114934_10002556_pt1 | contig 11613 bp, 9 predicted proteins | sample 4SBtaG_2_FD_99695 | JGI IMG/M metagenome (GOLD analysis project Ga0114934, IMG submission 99695) | Deep subsurface microbial communities from Kolumbo volcano to uncover new lineages of life (NeLLi) - 4SBTROV10_white metaG | ecosystem: Environmental > Aquatic > Marine > Volcanic ...
AATCGGCGCCGCTGGCAAGGCGCGGCGACGCCGTCGTGGCCGAGTCACGTCCAGGAGCCGGAACGCCGCCAGCGGCGTCGAGGGCAAGCGATTCGCCCGAGAACTTGTGAGACAGGGGACTACCGAGGGCCCGGCGCCGGCACCCAGTAGTCGCGGTCCGCCAGGCGGACCAGGCCACTCCCCTCCCCCTCGACCCGGACCAGGTATTGCTCCCAGGCGTCGAGCTGGTCTTCGGGCCCGATCACATAGAACACACCGCCCGCCACCTGGGCTGACGGCGCCCCATAGCCGGGCAGGACGCGCCCGTAGACCCCCTCGTGGCGGGCCTGGAGCTCGTCGGACAGGCCCGGTTCATCGGCCAGCGCCAAGAGCGCCTGGCGGAACCCGGCGATGGTCTCGGGATCCCGGCCGTCGACCAGGTCCCGGGCGATGGCCCGGCCCCGGGTCTCGTAGGCCACCGCCGCGCGGCTGTTGAAGGCCTGGGCCAGGGCGTAGCGAGTCTGGCCCTCGTCGGCGGTCGCGGCGGAGAGCTCGTCGATGACGAACTGCAGGGTCCGAGGCAGCTCCGGGGTGCGCTCGGCGTAGTAGCGCAGCAGGCCGGCCTGGGCGCTGGGGCGAGCCCCGTTGCTGTAGGCCAGACCGGCCGCCCAGGTCTTCATGAACAGGGTGTGGCTGCCGTGTCCGGCGAATCGCAGCCCCGTCAGGTAGTCCAGCAACACGTCCCGGTCCCGGTCGGACTCGGTGGCGCCGGGGGCCGAGTGGAGGTGCACCCCGCCCTGTCCCGCGGCGTGGACCAGCCCCACGAAGAGGGCGTCCGGGTCCTCACCGCGCTCGGCCAGGCGCGTCCGGATCAAGGGCTGGTCCGGCAGGGCGGAAGGGGCGACCGGTCCCTCGGACAACACGGACAGCAGGGGCGCCAGGTCCAGCCCGTCCAGGGTGCCCGGGGACCCGATCCCCCACAGCCGGGCCCCGCCGGTGACCAGGAGGCTGTCCCGCAGGGCGGTCAGGTCGTCGAGCACCTGGACCGGTGGCCGGGCCAGGTCCTGGGCCATCTGGCGGCACAGGTAGGCCCAGTCCTGGGTCAGCGCCGCGTCTGGCAGCCCGGGCAGCACCCGCTCCAGGGACAGGGCGGCCTCGGCCAGCCACGGGGCGACGCCCGCTGAAGGAGTCGCCACGCCCGCCGGCAGCTCGCCCCGGCCTTGCAAGCCTGCCAGCGCTTCGGTCAGCCCCCCGCGATCCAGCCGCTCTGGCAAGTCCGCCAGGGCGGTCAGAGCCCCCTGGACCTCGGACAGCTCGTCCCCGGCGTCCCGCAGCATCCACTGGACCCGGTGGGCATCGTGGCTTCGGGTCTGGAAGCTGTCGGCGCTGAGCAGGAGCCAGTCGTCCTGGTGGCGCCAGGCGATGGGGGGCCCCTGGACCCAGGACTCCTCGGACCGCGTTCGTGTCAGCGCCAGTGCCTCGACCCGCTCGTCGACCACGTCGCGGATCCGGGGCAGGTTGTCCAGCGTCCAGGTCGCGCCCAGCAGGGTGTCGCGAAGCCAGCCCAGGGCCAAGGCGGTCTCCAGGGGACTGGTGCCAGAGGCCTCGATGGCCAGCTCGACCCGCCCGGTGCGCGGGGTGGTGTCGAGCCAGGCACTCAGGGACAGGATCTCATTCTGGACCCGCTCCAGGACCGTGTCGTAGCCCAGCGCAACGCCTGCGACGGTCACGCCAACGTCGGTCAGCAGCGACGGCAGCAGCCCGACCAGGACCCGCTGCTCGTCGCTGACCGCGCGAAGATCCAGGGCCAGGCCCACTGCCGCACCGCTCATGGCGCTGAAGTGGCTTCGCACCCACGGCACCCCGCCGGCCAGGGTGTCCTGGCGCCAGTCCAGGGGGTCGTCGGCGGTCAGTGGCGGGGCATCGACCAGCGGCGGAACCTGGGTCGAGGCTGCCGCTTCGAGCACCGCGGTGGCCGCGTCGACCTGGGTCTGGTAGGCCGCCAGCGCCACCTGGGCGTCGTCGGAGCCAGACGCCGCCACCAGTCGCTCGGTCTCGGCATCGAGCCGGGCCTGCCGAGCCTGGTCCAGCTGGTCGAGCAGCCCATCGTCGGCCTGGCGCCACAGCACCGCCGGCTCCGAGCCCACCAGCCCCCAGTCCTCGAGCCAGCCGGCCCACACGTTGCCCTCGCCCTGGAGCGCGGCCCGCGCAGCATCGAGCTGAGGCGCCATGGTCAGGACCAGGCGCACGCCGTCCTGTTCGTGCAGGTGCCTCAGGTGGTCGAACCAGGCCGAGCCTGTGCCCCGCACGCCGAAGCGCGGCGGGGAGCCGACCCACTTGCGAAGGGACCGGGCCTGGGCCGTCAGCCGGCTCTCGGCCCTGCGGTTGAAGTCCAGGAGCCCCGGGTCGCCGGGCGCCCAGCTGGCGATGGTCTGCAGCTCGTCGAGCACGTGGGCACGCAGGTTCGCCGCGGCGGCGGCGTCGACCGCCGCGCCCGGGATCCCGCCGAAGCCCAGGAAGATCGGGTCCTGGACCAGGTCCCGAACCCAGGCGTAGACGTCGGTGGCGCCCACGTCGGCGACCCGGGTCTCGCTGTCCACCAGCCGGCGATACAGGTTGCTGTTCTCGGCGCCGGCCAGGGTGTCCAGGAACAGCTCCAGCCGCACCCGGCTGTCCAGATCCAGGGTCCGCCCCGCCGGCCAGACCAACACGACATCGGTGGGCTGCTGGGCATCCGCCGACGGGTAGGGCACCGGCGTCGGCCCAGCGGGCAGCTCGGGCCGCGGCGGCTCCACGTCGGCTTCGGTGGAAAAGTCTCGGTCCGTCGCCGTGGGCTGAAGCGCCACCAGCGAAGCCCCGATGGGCCCCAGGACCTGGTCCAGGGTGAGCTCTGGCGGCAACACCGCGATCATGCTCATGTTGCCCAGATGGTGGGTCGCGGCATGGAAGTCCCGGATGTGGGTCGGCGTCATCTCGCGAATGGCCGCCGGAAGGCCCCCCGCGTTGCGGCTCATCGGGTGGTCCGTGCCGTAGGCGACCTGGTTCAGCGCTCGCCAGAACCGTCCCCAGGGCCGGTTGTAGCTGCTGACCATCTCGTTGTAGACGGTGCCTTTCTCCTCTAGGCGCAGCTGGCCCTCGACGTCGGCGCTGACCCCGAAGTTGTGCACCTCGCGGGCGATCTCCTCGTCGGCGTAGTCCGGGTTCAGCAGCGCATCGAGCCGGTCGTGCAGCACCTCGAGGAAGACCTGGGGGCCGGCGGTGGTGTGCAGGTGGTAGACGGTGGTGAGCTGAGAGGTGTAGGCGCTGGACTCCACCAGGGCCATCTCGCCCCGGGTAGCCACGCCGCGCCCCTTGTTGCCCTTGCCCAACAACAGGTGCTCCTGGGTGTGAGGCTCCCCCCGGTCGCTGACCGGGGGCGTGTGCACGGCGACGAAGCCTTGGGGCGCGGTCTCCAGCTGGAGCAGGTCCAGCACGAAGCCTGTGTGCGGGTGATCGAATCGTGCGCCCAGGACCCGGTCCTGGTCGTCGGTGTAGAGCGCCTGGGCCTCGAAGCCCGAGAGCACGTCGCCTGGGGCCAGGGTGTCCAAGGTGGGCGGGGTCTCGGTCGGGGTGTGTCGCACACAGGCCATCAGCATCAGGGTGAGCACAAATCCTCCGTGCCGATCTGCCTATTCGGTCGCGCCCTCCGTGCCAGAGCACGACGGCCCGCCCCGTTTGAAGCGGGGCGGGCCGAGGGGAAGGCGTGTGCCGACTACTCGTGGGGCGGCGCCACGTAGGGGAAGCTGTACAGGAAGCTCAGGTCGTTCTCTGGCGGATTGAGCGGGAGCGCAGCCAGGGAGAGGGCGGAGCAGTCTTCGCCGCCACAGGTGCCCGGGGTCGCCAGGTCGAGCAGCACCACAGCCAGGGTCACGTCGATGACGGGATCCTCGAGCAGGCGACCGTTGGGGAAGCCGGCGTCGGCGGTGGTGTCGATCTTGAGCGTGTCGGGCACGACCAGCGGTGCGGCGGTCGTCACACAGTCCGACGCGGCACAGGCGTCGAAGCCCACGCTGGCCAGATCATCGTCCAGGGCGCTGTGCAGGGCCGTCACGCTGTCCACGATCTCGGTCACGAAGTCGCCGGCGGCATCGTCGATGGGATCGCTGTCGTTGTAGTCGTCCTTGCTGCTGATCACGGCAGTCGCGATGGCGGGCATGCCGATGCGGTCGATCCGCTCGTAGTCGGCGTAGTCGTCATTCAGGAAGGCGAAGTCGCCCGCGTTGGAGCCGTCCGAGCCGTCCGAGCCGTCGGCGCCATCCGCACCGTCAGACCCATCGGCGCCGTCCGAACCGTCGGCCCCGTCGTTGCCGTCGATGCCGTCGTCGCCGTCGATGCCGTCGTTGCCGTCGTTGCCGTCAGCCCCGTCGTTGCCGTCATTGCCAGCGTTGCCGTCGTTGCCGTCGTTGCCGTCGTTGCCGTCAGCGCCATTGGCACCATCAGCGCCGTCGGCGCCATCCATGCCGTCGATGCCATCGACCCCATCAGCGCCATCGGAGCCATCGGAGCCAGCGGGTCCTTCGCAGCCCATCAGGGCCAGAGGAGCGAAGAGGGAGATCGCGAAGAGTGTGTTGAGCTTCATGGTGTCCGTCTCCTTAGATGCGGCCGCTGGTGGCCCAGACCTGGATCGTGTCCGCGCCGTCCAGCGCGACCCCGAGGTCCATTTCGAGAGCGATGGTGGTCACGTTGGTACCAGCCAGGGAGTCGCGGGTGCTGTCGAAGTCCAGGGCGCCCGTGGCGAGGGTGTTCTGGTAGCCCTCGAGGTCGAAGAAGAAGGGATCGTCCCGAAGACCGACCCAGACCTTGCCGCCAGCGGCCTGGACGACTTGCTCGACCGGACCGACAACCGCGGCGCCGGTGCCCGGCAGGTTCGAGACCTGAACGCCCCACTCGCCCTGGCTGTCCGTCCCGAACTTGACGATGATGTCGATGTCGGACTCGTTGTCGCCGTCGTTGTCGATGTGGATGGCGTAGGCCACATCGGCGTCGTAGACCGCAGCGTCGCCGGGCATGCCCAGACCGGCCACCGTCAGGATGGTGGTCAGGGTGCCCTCGTCGTGCCACGCGAACAGGTCCGCGATGTCGGCGGCCGGATCGGCTCCCGCGATTGGCGCTTCAGCGTGATCCGCCGCGAACACGTTCGCGCCGAGGGTGAGTGTGATGAGCCCAGCCAGTGCGGCCGAGGTGCTGATCTTCCGGAGCTTCATGAGCTTCCTCCTTGAGTGCAGCGGTGGCTACGGCGGGATGCTCAAGGCGGATCAACGGGGGCTTGAAATCGTCGCTGTCTGGCCCACTCAGCGCCGATAGCTGATCGCACACCCGTAGCTGCGGGTCTTCGGCGTGCGTACCGGCGTGCCAGCGAACACGTCGGCCACGGCGTCCCGCAGGTAGTTGCGGGTCGGCGCGTCCTTGCGCCCGTCGTAGGAGATCTGGTCGTCGATGGCGCCGCGGTACACGATGGTCCAGGTCCGCGGGTCGATGACCAGGGTCTCCGTGGTCGAGACGATCTCCAGGGACCGGGCCATCTGTTGATCCCGGTCGACGAAGACCGGCAGCCCCGTCAGACCGTAGGCCGCGAGATCCGCCGCGATGGTCGCGGCGTCGTCCTGGGGGCTGGCATTGATCAGCATCAACGGCACACCCCGCGGGACCAGGTCCGCGGCCACGGCGGCGATCGTCGGGGCGTACTGCTGGAACACAGGACACGCATTGCCCTGGGCGATCAGCACGATCGCCGGGCTGTCCGCATGGTGTGCCAGAGCCACGGTCTGCCCGTCGACCCCCGGCCGGGCCCAGGACGACAGCGGGACCGCCACCGAGGCAGGCGCATCGACCGGCGACGGATCCGGCGGCGCCACGGCCACCGGCTGGCCACAGGCCATCAGCCACAGCCCGATCACCCAGAGCCCCCGTGCAGCCCCTCCAGGAAGTAGAACCGGGGCAGGTGCATCTCCTCGATGCGCTGGTTGCCGTTCTCGACCCAAGCGTCGGGGTCTGGGTTGATCGGGTTCTGGGCCGAGTTGTCGTAGATCATCTCCGTGACCAGCCGGGTGCCGGCCGGCAGCGGCTTGGGCTCGGCGAGCACCCAGTGGGGCTGGAACTTGTACTGGAAGAAGGGCACCGACACGAGCACCTCCTCGCGGCCATCCGGGTACACCGCGATGTAGCGAGCGCTGCGACCGCGACGGTGCATGTGGGGCACCACCTCGAGCAGGGTGATGTCCCGGTCCAGCTCGATCCCGGTGCGCACCCGGTGGTTCTTCTTGCCCGGGGGGATCTTGAACCCGGTCCGGTAGAAGCTCGCCCGCTTGACCTCGGTCCGGGGCAAGGCGTCGTCGTGCTCGTACATCAGCACTTTGATCTCGCTGGTCTCCTCCTTGCCGGTCAGGCCGTAGTGGATCTCCAGCACCAGCACCGAGCCCGCGGGCACCTTCAGCGCCATGCCGGGGGTGAAGTCCACCGTGCGCTTGGAGCGGCCATAGGTCATCAACACCCGCTCCTCGCTCAGCTCGCGGGCCCACAGGAAGCGCTCGTCGCGCTCGTCGGCCTCGTAGTGGTGGTGGTCGCCCTTGGTCTTGCGCAGCCGCAACATGTCGCTGCTCCCCCGGCGGAACCAGTCGTCCGTGGCCTCTGCCAGCGGCTTGTCCAACAGGATCACGTTGACATGGTGGGTGACTTCCAAGTTCAGCTTCAGCCGGATCCCGCGGATCCACAGGTCTTCCTCCAGCGGCTCGCTGACCTGGGCGTACTTGTACTGGTCCGGGCCCGCCGCCGGCAGCTCGTGGACCTCGGACATTCGGAACACCCGGTCCGGCTTGCCCCACCGCTCTCGCTTCGACGTGCTCGTGATCGCCGCGTTCAGCCCGGGCAGTGGGTCGGGCTCGGACCCGCGGGGCAGCCCGGCGTCGATCCAGGACACCAACGTGGCGAGCTGGTCCTGGGTGAAGCCGTGGCGGACCGCGCCGTAGTACGCGTCGTGCCCGCCCGGGGGCATCCGCTGGGTCCGCACGGTGCGGCGGATCATGGCCGACCAGCCCATCAGGGTGTCGTAGTCCGAGAACATGGGGATCTTGCGCCGGTCGCTGTGGCACTCCAAGCACAGGTCTTCGATGACGGGCACCACGTCTTCGGTGTAGGACAGCCCCTGGCCGTCGGCCCGGGGCAGCGGGCAGTCGGGGAAGCCGTCCTGGACGCGCTCCCAGGTGAAGGCCTCCAGATCGACCCGGACCACGTCGCCGGCGTGGCCCAGACCGACGGTGGGGGCCACCGTGGTGGTCGCGTCCATCAGGACCCGCACGTCCAGCCCAGCGGCCTCGACCAGGGCCCCCCACGCCTCGCGGTCCTCGTCGGGGTCTGCGGCCACCAGGAAGCGCAGCCCCTGGACCTCGGACACGCGACCCATCACCTCGTCGAGGCGGGCACAGTCCCGCGAAGCCCCGACCAGGGTCACGATGCCCTGGTCGGCGTAGTAGCCCAGTCCGTGGGAGTCTCCGCGATGGTCGATCAACCGGAAGTCGTCGAGCGCTCCCTGGGCGGCGACGGCCTGGACGGGCGCCGTCACGTGGGCCAGGGGCCCCGGCTCGGGGGACACCGCAGCGCCGCCCTGGAGCGCCCATGCACCCGCCGCGATCACCGCAGCCAGGACCGCCAGGAGGGTGCCCCGGCCCAAGCCACGCTGGCCCTGTTCACGCGCTGTCACAGGCCCACGCTATCACGGCCTCGTCGCGCACTCAGAGCGCGACGAGCAGCCCAGCGGCCACGGCGAGCATGGCGCCCAGACCCGCGGCCAGCCACAGCGCCAGGGACCGGGTGCCGTGGGTCATGGCCAGCGTGCTCTTGACCAGCGCGTTGGTGGACACGGCGATCACCACCGCCCACGCCGCGACGTCCAGCGAGAGCCCGCCGCTCCGCACCAGCTCGGCCACGGACAGCGAGATGGCGCTGGCGTCTGCAAGTCCTGCAGCGGCGCTCACCAGCCACACCCCCTGGGCCCCGAGCCACTGCTCCGCGAAGTGAGCGCCCGCCAGCACCGCCACGAACAACAAGGCGAACTTGAACGCCGGCCAGAACGAGTAGGGATTCGCCAGGGTCAGGGGCGACTCCGGATCGGCGTCGTCGCCGCGCTGGACCCGCTCGACCAGCAGTGGCCCCACGATGCCCACGATCGTGGCCGCCAGGAAGGGGATCGCCAGTTCCTGGGCCAGGCTGGGCTGGACCGCCCACACGAGCACCAGCAGCCGGGGGTACTGCACGGCGTTCGCCATCACCGCGGTCGCCCCCAGCAACCGGGACGACTCCGGCGCCTCCCGCGCCCGGTCGGCCAGGGACACGGTGACCGCCACCGTGGACACCAGCCCGCCGACCAGCGAGCCGACCTGCAGGCCCCGTCGGGGCCCGAGCACGCGGACGAGCAGGTAGCCCGAGTAGCTGATCGTCGAGACCAGGATGACCAGGAACCAGGCCTGGGTCGGGTTGAACAGCCCATCGGGGCCGATGGGCTCGTTGGGCAGCAGCGGAAAGACCACGAACACGACCGCCAGGAACTTCAACGTGTCGTAGAACTCGACCTCGGTGATCGAGCCGCGCACGAACCCGTGCAGTGCGTCCTTGGACGCCAACAGGATCACGACCACAATCGCCACAGCGATCACCAGGGTCTCGTGGGTCGCCACCAGGAAGCCGAGCCAGAAGGTCAGCAGGGCGGTCAGCTCGGTGGTCAGGCCCAGGCTGCGCTCGGTCTGGCGGTGGTAGCCGATGGCCATCATGACCACCAGCGCGGCGAAGATCAGGCTGGTGAAGAGGGTCTCGCCCAGCAGTGCCGCCACGGCGCCGAGCAGTGCCACCACCGGAAACGTGCGCACACCAGCGGACTTGGCGTCGCCCGGCTTGCGGCTCTTGTAGCGCTCCACCCCGATGAAGAGCCCGATGGCCAGGGCTTTGCCGAACACCTTGGCCAAGGCCAGATCGATGGTCTGCACGGCAGCATTCCCAGGTTGACGACGCGGCATCATCGCCCATCCGGTCCGCCGGACGGGGACCGCGGGATAGGATTCCCGCCCCGCAGGCCCCGGAGCCACCGTCCCCATGAGCGCCAACGCCTTCCTCGATCGCGTCTTCCAACACGTCCCCCGGGGCCGGGTCGCTCGGTTCCAGTTCGACAACTGGCGACAAGCGGGCCGGCCCACCTCCGAGGGCTTCGGAATGCTCCCCTCGTCGGGCATCGACGTGGACGCACTGGCGGCGCGGATCATGGACGTGGACCACTACGTGGGCAACGTGGACCACGTGGTCGAGTGCCGCAGCATCTCGGACAGCCGCTTCGTCGCCCCGGCCCAGGTCCGCTTCTACCAGCGCATCAAGGTGCCCGCCCTGGGCGAGATCCAGATGGACCTGGTGCTCACGGACCACGGGGAGCGCGACGGCTTCCGGGTGTGTGCCTGGCACCAGCTCGACACCGAGACCGGGCGGCTGGACAAGCGACGGGGCGCTCGCAGCGCCTACAACGTCGGGGCCTGGCTGCTCAAGCCCGACGTGGTGGGCTATGCCCTGAGCTCGGCGCCCCAAAAGGACGACGTGGGCCGGATCAAGTTCGCCATGCTCACCAAGGGCGCCGACGCGACCGCTGGCCAGGTGGTCAAGGCCGCCATCGAAGGCATGGTCCGGTGGTCCCGCCGGGGGTGATCCGCGGGCTCGAATCGACTGCTCAGCCTATGATGGCGGGGGAATCCCTGGCCAGGATGGGCAAGGACGACATGACCAGCGGGCTGAGATCGGGCAGCACGTCGAACATTCGGGCGCCGCTGCGCGCGACGTTGATCGCCGATCACGGTCCTACCAAGGCCAAGGTGATCATGATGGACGAGCACCGGCTCCAGGTGCTGTCCAATAAGCAGCTCGTGCCCGGCGCGGTCCACCGGATGCGCATCACCCTCGACGGCGGAGAGAGTCAGGTCGACGTGGAGCTCCGGGTGGAGCGGGTCCAGTCCGGACAGGACACCGTCTACAAGTGGGGCTGGCTCCACCACGGGGTCTACCGGGAGATGGATCCCGACGACTCTCAGGTGCTGACCCACGAGCTGGGCAGCACCGGCCACGCGGGCTCGTTCACCGAGTCGTCGGGGCCCCGCGGAACCACTTCGGAGCCGGTGTCCGCGGACACCAGTGGCATGGCCCGTCGCAGCGGCCGGGCCCGGGTGGTGCGGGTGATGGCCCGCAAGCATCGGGAGGACTCGGTCAGCGTCAGCCGTCGCAATCCCAAGATCGGCGACCGGCGCGAAGCGCTGCTGAAGCGCGTGCGCCGGACCCCACCCACCCTGCGCAAGGGGGTGCCCGAGTCGCTGCTCGTGACCCCCCTCTACATCCCGGGTCCGCCCGCCGGCCTGCTGGCCATCTTCCCCAGCTACCAAGCCCTCGCCAAGGCCCTGGAGCTCGACGACTCCGGGGTGTGCGTGGTCCTGGGGGGCTGCGAGCACCTCGAGGTCGGCGACGTGGTGGACCTGGTCATGGAGCTGCCCGACAAGGCCCAGGTCCAGCTGATGACCATGGTGTTGCGCAAGGGCGACGAGCGCGACTACCTCAAGGCCAACTTCGTCGACCCGGAGACGCTGGAGACCCTGCGCGACCTGGCTTGAGTCCCGCGGCCCTGGGATAGACTGGACCCGCATCGGAGGACCGAACCACAGGCCGCGCTGAGCCCGCCTCGCCGCCTGGCGACACCATGAAGATCCCCGAGCCCCTCCTCCCCCTGTTCGAGGCCGGCGTCATCACGGACGTCGTGCGGCCGCTGATGGCCGGCAAAGAAGCGTCGGTCTACCTGGTGCGCGCCCAGGACGAGCTCCGCTGCGCCAAGGTCTACAAGAGCGCCACCGAGCGCAGCTTCCGCCAGCGCTCCCAGTACAGCGAGGGCCGGACCGTGCGCAACAGCCGGCAGCGGCGCGCCATGGCCAAGGGCAGCAAGTACGGCAAGCAGCTCCTCGAGGCGGCCTGGCAGAACGCCGAGGTCGAGTGGCTCTTCCGACTCCACAATGCCGGCGTGCGCGTGCCCGTGCCGCACCACTTCTCGGACGACGTGCTGGTGATGGAGCTGGTGACCGATGCCCAGGGCGAGCCCGCGCCTCGGCTCTACGACATCCGCCCCTCCCGCGACGAGGCCCTGGCGCTCCACGAGACCCTGATCCGCCAGGTCGTGCTGATGCTCTGCGAGGGCATGGTCCACGGGGATCTGTCCGAGTACAACATCCTGATGTCCGGGACGGGCCCGGTGGTCATCGACCTGCCCCAGGCCTGTGACGCGGCCCAGAATCGCAACGCAGCGCGGCTGCTCAAGCGCGACCTGAAGAACCTGGCGATGTACCTGGGTCGCTTCGCGCCCAGGCTGCGCCGCACCCGCTTCGGGCCTGAGATGTGGGCCCTGTAAGAGCGCGGTGCGCTGTTTCCCGACAGCGAGCTGACCGGCCGCTTCGACCGCAAGTCCCGCAAGTCCGACACCGCCGCGGTGCTCGAGGAGATCGCGGCGGCCGCCGCCGAGGCCCACGCCGCCCGGCCCCAGAGCAGCTACGCCGCCAAGAAGGAGAAGAAGCGCCAGGAAGCCCTGGCCGA
>Ga0114934_10002557_pt1 | contig 11606 bp, 12 predicted proteins | sample 4SBtaG_2_FD_99695 | JGI IMG/M metagenome (GOLD analysis project Ga0114934, IMG submission 99695) | Deep subsurface microbial communities from Kolumbo volcano to uncover new lineages of life (NeLLi) - 4SBTROV10_white metaG | ecosystem: Environmental > Aquatic > Marine > Volcanic ...
CTTACTATCTACACCACCGGAAGCTACTTTTTCTAAAGAATCCACCACAGTATCAACTGAATATTGATGAGTAGCATGAGATGCTAACTTCTCATGCTGACTATCAACAATACCGTTTATAATGTTTTGAATCTCTAACATTTTACACTAGACCATATCTGTTTAGTGTGAGCACTGCATTTCTGACTTCATCGTTAGAGGCTGCCTGCTTTACAAGGTTGTCCTCAAGATACGACTCTTCCTGTGCAGCACTTGCTTCCTTTATAAACTCCTGAGCATCATAACGAGCCTGGTCTTCTACAGCACTTGCAGTTTTTACAAACTCCTGAGCATCATAACGAGCCTGGTCTTCTACAGCACTTGCAGTTTTTACAAACTCCTGAGCATCATAACGAGCCTGGCCTTCTACAGCACTTGCAGTTTTTACAAACTCAACATAATCCCCGGCAGCATCAATAATATCTTCATGAGTAAGAGCCTCATTAGATGCTATTTTATCCAACCCACTAACCCCTACCTCTGAAGCCGTCTTTGTGAACTCATCCATACCAGCGTCTAGAATATTATAACTATCAAGAAGCCCAGCCTCTTTAAGGATGGATACTGATTCTGAATAATCTCTGGTGGCAGCTATTTTTTCAAGCCTATCCAACATAGCGTCAGCTACAATACTACCAACAATACTTGCTTCTTTTACCTGTGCTTCAGTCATTTCATTATCAGCTTCAATCGGCATTTCTGTTCCAGCTTTCATTGTATTGTCTCCAGGTATACCAGTACCTTTTACCGCAGGGTTACCAGGATCTACTACCTGAGCAGGTTGGTCTCCAGCAGCAACAGCCTGTACATTAGCTCCAGAAGCAGCAATAGCTGGTACTATAACGCCATCAGAAACATTGCTAGCCACAGCAGCTGCTAAAGGCGCATCTGCAATATGATTAGCGTTAGTAGGTGCGGCAGACGCGGCAGGTGCGGCGTCTCCAAGTATTTCAGATGCCAATTTGTTAATAAAGTCATCGCCAGTATTGGCGGAGGCTGTTTTTACATTCCCCTGATTCAGAACAGCGTCCAAATGTTTGTCAAAACTCGTTTTCATATAAAACTCCTATCGTTATTTGTGACTAAGTTATATAGCCCTCTTAGTAATTTAAAATAGAATATGTACATAAATTATGCAACACTATTAGTACTATTTTTTTCTTAATTTAGATAATAGACCCATAGTAGCCCCTCCTAAAGCCCCAGTAGCTAGAGGTGTTGTGACAGTATCTAGAGAATGAGCAAAAGTACCAGCCGGCCTTCCTGTAGTTTCAATACTAGACTTGTCATACGAATGTATTAAATGGGCTAATGGTAAGGTAATACCTCCTATAACTACAGCTCCTTTAAGACCCTCTACAATAGGGTTAACTCCGGCTGATTTAATCATATGTCCAGATAATAAGGTGGGCTCTAAAGTTTCCTCATAATTAATAGCTGGTGTCATCATAGCGCTATAGTAAGGGCTAGACTCATTAGTATTGGCAACACTAGCCAAAGCAGCACCCCCAAGCAAAGTCTTCATACCATGGCTATTAATACCACTCGTTATAATATCTTTCATAGTTCTTTTAGACACCAATGACTTTAAACCCATGTAAAGAGCAGCTAAGCCAAGTAGTACAGGTGCTGAGCTTTGAGCTACCGCCATATCTGTAGCAGTTAACTGCTGCTGAGTCACATTACCCTGAGCTGTTTTAACTATTGTTATAGATCTGATCCGTGAGGGGGTATTTAAAAGAGACGGATGAGAACTTCGCATTAAAATATACTTTTTAATAAATGGAAGTATAGACTCTTCAAGTTCACCCATTGGAAAATCAACAGCCTTATCTGGCTCTAGACCTACATTAGAAAAATTAATATTTCTACTATCTAGCGCATCTGCTAAATGCTTTTGGCCAGACCCTACTAACATAATCCTTTGAAACTCATGAGGCCTAATCGCAACATTACTATTAAATAAAGAGCTAATCAAAGAAATAGGTCCAAAGGTATTTGTTACATTATCTAATATTTCATTTGGGATATCAGGTTCGCTTGTAATTTGTTCCTTGACTTTTTCATTAACCCATTCTTTAATTTTCTTAATTTTCTGAGGAGAGTACATGATACCATCAGGACTATTAGAAGTTCTACCACTCTCGTTTATATTTTTTACAAGGTTGCTCTTTTTGAGTAATCCCGCATAATTATCAAAGTCTGAATCTGTAACACCTACAACATCTGCTACTGTTGTAGATAATACAACCTGACCTTGACTTGCTACTTTACCTAGAATATGTGCAATTGCATCTGCGGGTATATCAACTTCTGAGATATCAAAAAACTTAGGGCGTTCATTTATCATTCCAACCTGTGCACCTGGAAGTATCGTTATACCTAATTCACGAGACCATTCTCTAGCCGTATTCTGATCCACAACTTCCCTAGCATGGTATTTCACATGCTTACACTCATCACCCTTCTTAGACCTTTTATTACCACATATACTGCAAATGTCATGACTAACCTTACAGCCCATGCTAACACCAATATCTTCACCGGCCTCTAATTTATTTACAGTATCCTTTGACTTAAACCTGTCTATAGCAACGACCAGTTCAATACGGTGTATATCTTTATTCCAATATGAAAAAAGGACTTCCCCGAAGCTATTTTTGGGATTTTTGTTAGCATGGTGCTTATAGAACTTTCCATAATACTCAAAGGTTTTATACCCATAGTCTTCTTTAGAAGAAGCGTCTGAAGGTAGTGACATATGACTTAGCGCAGCATCCGGAAAAATATCACCATTACTATTCATCCCCCAGTACTCAACGCTACCGACCGCATTCATGACAACATAATATTTATCATCCCTCTTAGAGAGAGTGTCTATATAATTCATTATTGCGGATGAATACTTAGTATTGGATGCAACCTTTTCTAACCCACCTATAGTATTAATTGGTGTAATATGTTCACCAAATTCATCATATCTACTAAATTCTACATATTTAATCATTACTGAATCCTTTTTGGAGTATATGGCGGAACTACTGGTATAAGAACGTGAGATGGTTGTGGGTTATTAGAACCCTTGCTAACTATAGGCCTCTTTGTATTCTTAGCTATTGTATTTAAAATTTTTATTTGCTTATTTATTTGCTTATGCTTGCTACGCTCAGCAAAAAATTGATGCAATCCAAATGTTTTATTAGCAACACCATTTACTAAGTTAAATGCTATTGGGACTCCAAGTGCAACGCCAGCTCCGATAAAAAAAGGTGCAGCTGGCCCTATGTGCTCAGCTAACTTTTTTGCATTCTCAGCAGCCTTCCTGTCAAAATAAGACTTTGTACTGGCGTATTTATTTATTGGTACTGCGCAATATTCCATATTACCCTTCTTATTCAATTAAGCACCCATTGCTGAAGCTGTTATTATATTACCCAAGGCATTGCCCATACCTGTCCCTAGCCCCTTACTAACAATCTCACTACCAACATTTCCAACATTTACACCCTTTTGGATATCAACCAACCCTTTAATTAGATTGTGGTCAACCCCGCCAAATTCAACCATCTTATTTACAAGATTACCAGCAACTATCGGATTTTTAGCCGCTGTAGGCGAAAAGGTTTTAACAACATTAAAATACCCATCTACAATATTTTTATCCACATCCTTTAACTCAGGGTTATATTTGGTTAGATTATTTCTTGAGTTATGTATTTGCGCAGCTCTAACCACGGGTTTACCAAGTTCTATACCAGAACCTATAGCACTAAGCCCCAACGCTGGGTATATCAAAGATTTTAATAGCTTCTCAGCTCCAGTGGTAATACTTTTCCCTTTTGGCATTTCTCTTCTCCTTAATAAAAGTTATTCTTTACAGCAGTACCATGACGAGTTAAAAAATTGTCATTTTGATGCATACTTGTATTCTTTGGCTTATTTATAAATGAAGAGTGTATTGTGTTACCACTCAACTCTCTAAATTCTCTATTTGACTTTTTAAATTCATCTAAGTAGTATTTACCCATCAAGCCATTCATCCCTAGTCCGAATACCTTTTTCCCAAAGCTACCCATAGTTTTGATGGCTGGAACGGCACCAAATGCTGTTTTTTCTATAAAACCCACACTTTTACCGCCACTCGCAACTTTACTTCTATGTAAAGTTTGCATTACGCTTGTACGGTCGCCAGATGAAAGCTCTCCCATTCTTATTTTCCCCGATAGAACATTAGCGGCAGTTCGACCAGTGTAATTGTCTGCAGTTTTCATAGGATTAAGGCGTTTATACGCTTTATAACCAATGGTGGGTATAGCAGCAAAACCTGTAGCAGTAAGAGCTTTGCCTACAAACTTACCACTACCCCTTTTAATCCCTTTTAAAAGAGATCTAGGCTGAAACCCCATCTCGAATCCCCTTAATTAAACCTTGAGTTTTTTTAATACTATTTATAAGCTCTGTACATGCAGCTGCCTTTTCTAGTTCTAATACAAGGTCATTACTAGTACAACAAAGTTCATTATCACCATTAATAACCTCAGAAGAAATTTTAGTTAATTCATTATTTGTTTTAAATCCTCTTGATTTTAATTTACCCAGAGCGTGCTGGGATGCCTTTTTAACAATCGTAATACCAGTTTCACCAAAGTTGTCTACTACAGAACGCATGGCTATTTTAGTCATATCTGCAAAAGACTCTCCGGAGGATATTGTGTCGATACCATGGGATACATAATCGTTTAACAAAGACTCAGCATTTCTCTCAGCTGCAGTTTTAACAATTTCTAGGCTGTATACTAAGTTTTTAGCTGTACTTTCTATTTGAGCCATTTTCTGAATAGCTAATTTCCTTTTGCTACTACTTTCGTTCTCAGTATTTACATTTGCGATCTTTTCTAGCCCCTCGTCTAGCGAAGCTGTTTTTGTAACAACTGTTAAACGCGGCTCTACTAAGTAATCAATTGGCGTGTTTTCTATCATAGGACCATTCTCCTGGTCAATTAGGTTTAATAGGTGTTGAGCGTCTGCTAAAGGAAATTTTATTTGAGACCTGTCAACGTTCTTATTTTTAAACATGGTCATATAAACCGTATTATTGGCAGCTTCACAAACTCTCTTAAGAATTTCAGGGTTTTCAATTAAATCCTCACTATACATGCTCCCTATAGTATCATTCAATTCAACACCCTCATTGAGAAAAGTAGTAGCCGCATCGTAGGCCATTTGTTTTATATCTTGTTTTATTGACATTGCAAACCTTCACTTATTCAAAAGTTCTTATTATATTTAAAATAACACTTGCTACCCAATAAAGCAATTGACTATTTTAAAATAAATATTTTTTAATTTTTTGAAGGGGTCGAAAAATGAACGCTGAAGACAAAGTTAAACTTACTAAGGTGTTAGAGGGTGCGGTTATGAGCGCTACCGCTAAAGTTAAACCTAGCGAAGTAATCAGGTCTATTTTCAAGCATGCAGTCTCATCAATGTTTGAAAAGGCTATAGTAAACAAGAGTGATGGAACTTCTGGTATGATGTACGATGTTATCTTGGAAACTAAAAGGAATTTAATTAGTACATTCAGAGATGCAAATTTACAAAATCATCAAAAGCCAATAGATTGGTATGAGGATCTGTTTGACAAAACTGTTCAGGAGATTCTTAATTTTGCAGCTAAAATGCACGAGGGTGAAGATATTACGGAATTTGATAATCATAGGCAATTTTCAATTAATCCATCTATGATTCCGCCAAATCTCCGAGGTTAACCGACTTTGACTTCTTTAGTACATTTAGCCTCCTTCGTTCCGCCGGGGAGGCGTCAGGGCTTATACCAGAATGAATTTTTTTCATAGCTTCTCTATCTTCCAATACGCTCTTATTCTTTAGAACCTGAGGGATTTGCGGCGTATTAATTGTTATCAATTTATTAATACTAGCCATTTTAGACAGCTCATCGCGAAAAGCGCTCTCATATATTTTATTTAGCATTGTTATAACTCCTGTTATTCATATCTAACCTCTTCTACACTATTAAGTTGGTTTTTAATTGTATTAACCTCTGGTGATGTATTATTGAGAAACTTAGAGTACTCTCCTATAAGTATAGCCATGGCCACCCTGCCCATTAGGTATGAGTGAAAGGCGTCATCAGGGACAATATGGTCATATTTAGTCATTCTGGTTTGTTCGCTGTACTCACTAAATATCCCGGTAAAATCAGAGAGAAATTCATCTTTAAATTCTTCCCAGCTGAAAAAACTAACCTGCTCCCTATTTATCTCAACAAATAAATCTGTCATCACTTGAGTTCGGTTAATGATATAATAACCACTAACTGAATTCCATTTAATTTTAACCCCTAGAGTTCCGTGTTCATATAGCTCTGCAAATTTGGTTGGCCCTAACCTACTAACCATAATTGCATTTGAAGTCCTACCATCCCCTGTGTCAGCTATAGTTAATTGAGCACCGAAAGCGTTAATTATCTTCAACATATCTTCTATTTGTAATAGAGCATCACTCATACGCCCCTTGTATTTCTTCATGAATAAAACAGTGGGCTTTCTCTTATATAAGGCCATTATAGTTAAGACACTATATGAAGTTCCAGACATAGTGTCTCCCTTACCCCAGTCAATACCAGCTGTAATAAAAGGAAAGTTAGCCTTTTGGTGGGTATCTGGGTGAGTACCATCTTCATTAAACTTTTTTTTACCGCTACATATTTTACGCATATCATTCTCATTGACCGGGTGTTTCGCATTAGCATAAGGTAGCGCTAATATTTCATTATAATACTTTTCTATAGAGTATGTCTTTTGAGTATCTATTACATTAGCCTTCCAAATTTCAGGGTACTTAGCATTATTAATCCAATTTAAAGCAATCTGTGGCAATCTGTATCCATCTACTATATGCTCATCTAGGCGCATCTGTATCCATCTACCATTATCATAATACAATGGTTTTCCACACTTACTACAGATAAGGCCCTTTTTCCCAATATTTTTTTCACATAGGTAATTCTCTTTATTACAGGCAGTGCATTTAACAATCCATTCATTCTGAGAGGATACACCCCAATACCTCTCTAATGTATTATCTAATGTTTTGGGGGTTCCAGCATAAATCTTACTATTAAACAAGAACATTGGCAGGTTGGGATTGTCCTGAACCATCTGAGTCCATTTGGGCAAACTATGTGACATACTCTGTTCTATTACCGGAATGTGGTCAGCAACTAAATCCTGTATCTCATCAAAGATTGTTAAATCTGCTGATATTCCACGAGAAGCATCAGCTGAATGAAATGCTGATCTTAAATAAATTCTACTACCATTAGCCAGCTCCTTATACATTACCTGGTCAGTAGTATGCTTATCTAAATAATTCCTAGTAATTACATCAGACCCTTGAATAGTACCTTTGAGTTTGTCATTAGAAAAAACTGACACTTGATTACCTGTGGGTGCAACATACAGTGTATGAAAATTATGGTATTTTAGCATAGGTATAGTACCCAGGCAGGCAGACGATGTAGATTTATGGGTCTGTCTACCAAATTTAAGCAGCTTGGCCTTAGATGGTTTGTTATAGATTGGATAGAGATGTCTGTGATCCTTCTGAGTCAACCGCATAGGCTTACCATTCACATAAAATACAGACTGGGCAAAATCGGTCGATCTTAACAACTTAACCTTATTAGACATCTTATTGCAAGTCCTCTCGAATGTCGTCCATTAGCCCCTCAACCTCATCAGCCTTTACTATCTTTTCTTCCTCAAACTCTAAAGAATACTGGTCTAGCTTATCAAAGAATTCCTTATCGCTTTCACCTTCATCAGGTAGAGCATTATATGCTTTAACGTACATATCAAACCAGTGTTTAGCTAGTTTAGCCTTCTGCTCCTCTGTGTTTTTATAATTAATTTTAGTGGTATTAATATCTCCAAATTCCCCACCCAAACTTTCCTCAAACACACTCTCTCTAAAACTATTCATATTCATAGTTTCATAGTATTTATAATAACTATCAGACTGAACCTTTTCTATAAAGTCCTGAGGTTTAGGTGGTGTTATCTTACGATACCCTATTTTCCATTTAATATATTCAATAGGGTGAAAAATAACATTAGTATCACACCCATTATCCTCATGTACATTTTTTAATAAAGTTAAATTCTGTTCACCAGTTGCTAAGGTTTTAACAATTAAAGAGTTATCCTTAAAATGTAAGCACCTAACAATTGCGTCTTTAGCAGTACAATACTTCGTATCCCAAAAAATATTACTAAATCTTTGAAGTGCTTCTAAGCTAATTTTTTTTCTATACTTAAAATTAATAATAGTTGATATTTCATCTAAACTTTCATTATTAAACATAAAAATAGCAACCAAAGACATTATGTCAGGGTATTTAATAATCCATTGTACATCATCAAACCACTTGTAATATTCTTTCCTTCTACTACCCTTTTTATTATTTGTATTTTTCTGCCGATCCTGTATATAATCAATATATTCAAGAATGCCAAGATGTTTACAGAACTCTTTGTTATTCTTTTTACTAATATCGATTGGTTCATAAGCTTCTAGTATAGTAACAATGGACGGTGGGGCAGAACTTTTTACATCCATGTAGATAGATTGTATTTCCGGTATAGTGGCATGAAAACCAAATTCCTTTAATTTTTTATAAATAAAATCAGGCTTTTTACCCCTCATGAGTAAAGTAATGATAAATCTTAGAAATGGAATTGAGGCATACATACTAATATCTTTCTAAAAATTATTGAAAGAGCAAACTACATAATCTATATTTACTCTTGTACAAAGTTATTTTTATATGGATAATTTTATTACCTATAACGGAATAACTTATATATAAAATATATAATTCAGGAGGACAGAATGCAAAATCCTATTCTAGAAAAGATAGCCTTTAATTTTCAACCAATAAAAAATACTCTGCAAAACCCCATAGTTAGAGGGCTTGGTATCGCCTTAGGAGAAACTATAGGATTGGGTGGTGCTGGGTATATAGGGAGTCGAATTGGTTCTAGAAAAGAAGGCAAGAGATTGACCCAGGCCTTTAATGATTATAATAATCAGGAAAATCAGGAGCTTGCCAATAGTATCTTATCAAAGGCTATGTCAGCACAGAGGCAGGTTGCAGCAAGCGCTTACAGGGCCGGGCAGCAAAATATTATAAGCCGTATTCAAACTAGTAACAAACCAACTAAATAAGAATAAGAGGTTGCAATGGGTAATTTTAACTTTGAAAAAGATGCTGGTGTATCTAATCTTGTAAAGGGCTTTGCTAAAAAAACATTTAAGGGAAAAACTAAAGGGCGGATGTTTCCCAGTGCTTCTAAGAAGTCTAATAGGTTTAGAAGTAAGTTACCAGAGGGTAAGCAAGGGTATAATAAACCTCTAGAAACTCCAAATAAAACCCATGGATACGCCCCTTTTCCGCAAATTAACAATTCAGAAACCGATATAGTAGCTCACAATAGACGTGTAAACAATTTTATGAAACCAACACCACCTAATAATGGTATTGCTGCCAAACCAAAGGTTGGGCCTACTATACCCCATGCTAATAAAGGCGGGGTAAACGCAGCGCCGGTCAGACCAACCAGTGCTGTAACTTTTAATACTATAGAGCCAACCACTAATACACCCAATATTAGCGCGGATAGAATAAGGTATGATAATATACAACCTAAGGTTGAGCCTACAGGCAATACTGCAGCTACACCTAAATCGCCTAAGCCTAACACAGCTGCACCTTCAGCTAATAATACTGAAATGTATAAGACTAAATTTGATACGAATGGTAATACTATAAAACAAGAAGCCTCAGGTAATGTTGCAGCTGCACCTAAAGGAAATAAGGCTACACCACCCCAGGGTACGCCTAATGTACAACAAGAAGCTTCAGGTAATGTTGCGGCCGCACCTAAATCACCTGAACCTAACACAGCTGAACCTAACACAGCTGAACCTAACACAGCTGAACCTAAACCACCTCAAGACGAACTAAAAGCAAAACAGGAAGAGTATGTTAACCTTCTAAAACAAAAACAGAGAGAAGCTGATTTGGCAGCCATTAATAAGAAGATAGAAGACGTTAACACTAATGGATTGCCTCAAGATAAGCAAAAAAAGAAAAATGGCATTTTAGGTAGATTGGGCGGGGCGGCAGCACTTGTAGGGGGTGGTGGTTTAGCTGCTACTATTGGCTTGAGTGCAGCGGCCAATCATGCACCAGATTATAATAATGAGTATTACCAATAGGAGCAACCCTAATCCTCACTACGCTTTCACACATTTACCTCTCATTTAATCACACCTATGTTATTTTAGATAAAAAAAAGAAATAATTATAATGAACGTAATTTAACTTTTAATAAAGGAGTTACTATGGATAATGCTAAGAAAGCATTAGCTGTTGAAGACAAAGTTATTTTTTTTCATGATGACTTAGATGGGGTGTTCTGCGCCGCCCTTGCCTTAGCTAAATTTGGAGAAGCAACATTAAAACCTGTCGCATCAAATGATAGGTGGAAATTTAGCAAGATGGTTGACAATGCTAAATCAGAAGGTTTTAAAAGTATATCAATTTTTGACTATGCCTTTTCGCCAAAGGCTAAGATATGGTTTGACCACCATCCTATCAGTAAAGAGGATTATCACATTGCTAACAACCCTACTAGTGGCAAGACATGGCGTTATGACAAAGATGCTAAGTCGTGTTTTGGTTTAATGGTAAAGTCGTATTATGGCTATACCGTGCCTGAGCATATTGCTAAATTAGCAGAGGGTGTTGACATGTACGATAGTGCGAGCTTCCCGAACTCAAACTATGTATTTACTTCTACAAAGGTCTTGAATTTAATTTTTAGTGCATTAGAGCTAAACATTAGAAATAGACCGGCTCATACAATTATAGCTAAAGGGTTAGTTAACCTTATAGCGAATTGGCTCAATAGTAAAGAACCGACATCTAAAACCCTCTTAAGTAAGTTGGCAGTATATGACTTTAATAAAAACTTGATTACCGAGATGAATTACAGAGCATTGCTCGCTCAACGTAATTTGACTATCTTGGGAGACATGGCTCTTCTTGTAGGCCGTTGGGGCGAATACCCTAGGTATTCTGAGGTGTTTAGCACTGAGAAGTGCAATATGCCAATCAAGTACTTTCTGAGATTAGAGCACCTACCATGGCAGCGTGGAATGATGAGGGTAAGTTTGGGAGTAAACCCATACTCTAAAGACCATACTCTTAATGTAGGTAGAGTTCTCAGGGATACTGACCTTTGCAAGGGTGGTGGACACCGTGGCGTTGGCGGTGGTTTGGTTAAAGAGAAAGATATGGATGATTTCATAGAGCTAATGGCTCTGCAACTGGCCGGGGAAATAAAGGAGGATGACATGTTAGAAAAGTTAGGCGTGGACTCAGGTGATAGGTTTGAGAAGAGTGCTAAGGAGTTGTCAAAGGAAGCTTCTATGAACATGGAAGATGCCAGGGAACAGCTCAGACAGCAAGAAGAGGATAA
>Ga0114934_10002558_pt1 | contig 11605 bp, 9 predicted proteins | sample 4SBtaG_2_FD_99695 | JGI IMG/M metagenome (GOLD analysis project Ga0114934, IMG submission 99695) | Deep subsurface microbial communities from Kolumbo volcano to uncover new lineages of life (NeLLi) - 4SBTROV10_white metaG | ecosystem: Environmental > Aquatic > Marine > Volcanic ...
CCTGGTACATTTCTTTGGCATGATAGGAACTTCTTACAAAGGGTCCGCTGAAGACCTCGGCAAACCCCAGAGCAAGGGCTGTTTTTCTCCAGTGGTCGAACTCCTCCGGTGTTACATAACGAGAAACGGGCAGGTAGTCACGGGTAGGTTGAAGGTACTGTCCTATCGTCATAACCCTGCATCCCACATCAATAATGTCCTTAAGGGTCTGCTCTATTTCACATGGCTTTTCACCTAGGCCCAGCATGATTCCAGACTTTGTAGGTATCTCCGGAGATATAGCCGCTGCCATTGAAAGTAGACGAAGAGAACGTATGTAATCGGCTCCTGGACGCACCAGGCTGTACAGACGTGGGACCGTTTCAATATTGTGATTCAGGACATCTGGACCTGCCTTCAGGACAATGTTTAACGCATGATCATCTCCATTGAAATCAGGGATCAGGACTTCTACCTTAACCTGTGAAATCTGTTTTCGAATTTCCATGATGGTTTCTGCGAACAAAGAAGCCCCGCCGTCCGGGAGATCATCCCGTGTTACGGAGGTGACAACCACATAATCAAGCCCCAGGCATTTGGCACTTGCAGCTACTCGCGCGGGTTCTTCCGTATCAGGCAAAGTTGTAGGGCCGTGTTGCACCGCACAAAATCGGCAGTTTCGCGTACACCGATCGCCCAGAATAAGAAATGTCGCAGTTCTATTGGAGAAACATTCCCATATATTGGGGCACTTAGCTTCCTGGCAAACTGTATGAATCATGTGATTGTTAAGCATTTTCCGAACGTTTTCACACACAGGCCCCTTTGGTAAATGCTTTCTCAGCCACCTGGGTTTTTTGGCATGGTTTACGGCAGGCATAGATATGGAGTCCGGGTGATTGTCAAATGCCAACCGGGATAGAGATTCCATGAAATTTCCCATCCTCCTGTATTTTTACGGGCATGTCTAATATATCATGTAAGTGAGCACCCATGTTTTCCTTAATATCTTCCATATCACTATCGACGGCACCCGCCTCCTTCAACGAAGTCATGGCAATATCTGGAAGACCGCATGGGAGAATCCATGAGAAAGGCTCAAGCGAAAGGCTTACATTTAATGCCAGGCCGTGAAAGGTGATGCCGTGACGTATGGCGATCCCGATGCTTCCCAGCTTCCGATTCCCAACCCAGACCCCATGATTGAGGGGGCTCCTCCCAGCTTGAACTCCCAAGTCAGCCGCCGTTCGGATCATAACCTCTTCAAGTGCCTCCACGTAAGCCGTTACCCGCAAATGTGCAGCACGGAGATCTATAATGGGATAGGCAATAACCTGCCCTGGACCATGGTAGGTAATGTCGCCTCCCCTTTCAGTTCTGACAACCTGTATCCCCCTTTTTTGGAGAAATTCATAGGAAACCAGTAGGTTTTCCCAGCCACCATTATGCCCTAATGTGAAGACTGGTTTGTGCTCCAGAATCAGAACCACATCTGTACCGAGCGTTCCCTCACGGCGGGCTGATACCAGTCGATGCTGCAGGCGGAGGATCGGTATGTAGTCGCGTGCCCCTTTCAGGTTTATGATTTTCAAAACACGCATGGGTGGACTCCGTTTAAGGTCTTCTCGTCTCCTGAGGGCTCAAAAAAAGCGTCTTCACCCTGCAAGATGAGGATGCCGCGCTGCCTGTGTTTCGTCCATGCGACGAACCTTGGTCTTGGTGGGCGCCTCGGAGAGAAGCTGCGGGTTTTTTTGGGCCTCTTTGGCTATGGCCTTGCAGCTTTCAATAAAGATGTCGAGGGATTCCTTGGATTCCGTTTCCGTGGGCTCGATCATGAGGGCACCGTGAACAACCAGGGGGAAATAGATTGTGGGCGGGTGAAATCCGTAATCGATCAACCGCTTGGCTATATCGAGGGTTGAGACCCTGTGGGCCTCCTGATACTTGTCCGTGAAGACACACTCATGCATGCAGGGTCGGTCGTAAGGCAGAAAGAATGTATCTTTGAGTTTTTCCTTGACATAGTTGGCATTCAGCACGGCCAGTTGGCTTGCCTTTTTCAGATTCTGCCCCATGCTGAGGATATAACTGTAGGCCCTGACAAGGATACCGACGTTTCCGTAAAAGGCATGAACCTTTCCGATGGATTTTGGATAGTCATAGGAAACGGTATAGGCGTCTTCATGTTTTTCAACACGTGGTACGGGCAGGAAAGGAGCCAGGTTTTCCCTGCTGCAGACCGGTCCGGCGCCGGGGCCGCCGCCGCCATGGGGCGTAGAGAAGGTCTTGTGGAGATTAAGGTGCATCAAATCCACCCCAATTTCCCCCATGCTCACGATACCCATCATGGCATTCATATTAGCACCGTCCACATAGACCAGTCCACCTTTGCTATGCACGATATCTGCAATTTCCTTGATATTTTCCTCGAACAGCCCCAAAGTGTTGGGATTGGTAATCATGATCCCGGCCGTGTCCTCATCCATGACAGAGGCAATATATTCCGGGGAGAGAACGCCGCGTTCATTGGATTTTACGGGGATAGGATTAAACCCGCAGATGGCGCTGCTGGCGGGGTTGGTCCCATGAGCTGTGTCAGGGATGAGAATCTTATGGCGAGGCGCGCCGGCGTCGATATGATACGCCCGGACAATCATCATACCCGTCAGTTCTCCGTGGGCCCCGGCGGCAGGCTGAAGCGTAACGGCAGGCAATCCGGTGATCTCGGCCAGGTATTGTTCAAGATTGAACATTAAGGCGAGAATCCCCTGTGACAGTGTGTCGGGAAGAAGGGGATGGGCCCCGGCGAAGCCACGCAGGGCAGCCTGCCTTTCGTTTGTTTTGGGGTTGTATTTCATGGTACAGGATCCAAGGGGGTACAGACCGCTGTCCACACCGTAGTTCCACTGCGAGAGCCGGGTGTAATGGCGGACGACATCCACCTCGCTCAAGCCCGGGAAATCCGGACCGTTTCTAACGAGGGCCTCATCAAGCGGGGCCGGGTCAATATCCCGCTTTGGCATAGAGAAACCGATTCTTCCCTCCCGTCCTTTCTCCCAGAGGAGAGGTTCATTCAAGGTAAGTCCAGTAGTCCCTAACTGCTCTTTCATGATACGACCTCCTTGATCAGGGTATCCATATCTTCTTTGGTCGTAGCCTCTGTGGCACAGAGGAGATAGTGGTCCTTTAATTCCGGATAGAAGGGAGAAAGATCCAGGCCTGCCACGATTTTCTTCTTGATGAGTTGGTGATATCTCTCCTTGAAGCCTGCAGGAAATCTGGCCACAAATTCATTGAAGGTTGGTGTTTCAAAGGGCAGGCTAACACCGGCTCCCGCCAGGCCATTTTTCAAATATTCAGCCTTGTCGTGGTTTAAGGCTGCCAGCTCCCGGATGCCGGTTTTTCCGAGGGTTGCCATGTACATGGCCGAGGCAAGGGCACAGAGCCCCTCGTTCGAACAGATGTTAGAGGTGGCCCGCTCCCTACGGATGTGCTGCTCACGGGTCGCGAGGGTCAAGACGAATCCACGCTTTCCGTCTTTATCCACCGTCTGGCCTACCAGCCGCCCCGGCATACGCCGGACATATTTTAGCTTGGAGGCAAACATCCCCAGCCCAGGACCTCCGAAGGATTGCGGGACACCAAGACTCTGCCCTTCTCCGCACACAATGTCTGCGTCAAAGGCACCGGGGGGTTTAAGCAGGCCGTAAGCGAGAGGTTCTGTGAAGGCAACGATAAAGAAGGTCCTGTGATCGGAATGGATACGTTTGCCAGCCGCCTCGAGGTCCTCGATACACCCAAGGAAGTTTGGGGATTGAATAGCAACAGCTGCATATTCATCAGGGTGATTAATGGAGGAAAGGTCAGTGGTCCCATCTTTGAGGGCGGGGAGTTCGACGATTTCAAATCCCGGAGCCCCTAAATATGTTTGGACGACCAGGCGGTAGTTAGGGTGTATGAGACTGGAGATAGCCACCTTTTTCCTCTTTGTCACCCTAATCGCCATGAGGAGGGCCTCCGCCAGGGCAGAGGCCCCGTCGTACATGGAAGCATTGGCTACTTCCATTCCAAGAAGGGAGGCCACGAGGGTTTGATACTCATAGATAGCCTGGAGTGTCCCCTGGCTGATTTCAGGTTGATAAGGAGTATAAGCCGTATAGAACTCGCTTCGAAGCAATAGTTGTTTGACAGCCTCAGGAATAAAATGATGATAACTTCCCGCCCCCAGGAAGATTTTGTATTCCGGTGGCACAGCCATTTTTGATGCCAGGGCGTCCATGTGAGTATCCAGCTCCCACTCCGTAAGGGGGGTGGGCAAATTGAGGGCTTCTTTCCGGAGGCAATCACTCGGTATGGTATCAAAGAGATTGTCCAGCGACTTCAGGCCTATGGCCCGAAGCATCTCGGCAATCTCTTCCTCTGTATGAGGAAGGTAACGCATAGTTTTATCCCTCCAACAACTTCAGGTAGGCGTTTTTGTCCAGCAGCGTATCCATTTCACCTATATCGCTCGGCTTGACGTCGATCATCCAACCTTTGCTGTAAGGGTCAGTGTTTACGTATTCAGGGTGATCCGTCAATTCCTCGTTGATGGCAATGACCTCTCCGCTGACCGGCATGTAAATCTCCGAAACTGTCTTTACAGACTCCACGGTGCCAAACTCATCTCCCTTGTTGAAGGTACTTCCGATCTCCGGCAGTTCCACATAGACGATGTCGCCTAACTGGTCCTGGGCATAATCGGTGATACCAACACGAACACGATCACCTTCCTGGCGCGCCCATTCGTGTTCGTCGGTATATCTGACATCTTCCGGCAGAATTAATTCGTTAAGTTCCTTCATCCCTTTCCCCCTTCTTTGTTAAATGGTGTTGCCGTATCATCATGGTTTACGAATTTATCTGTAAAAACCTATTCTAAAGCATCTTTTGTATGGCGACCCTGGCCGTTCTGGCAGGCCGGATGTCACTGGTAATATTTACCTTGATAGCTCGACGTCCGTCCCGGAGTTCGATAACCTTTCCTGCCATGAGTGGTTTGTGAACCTTTACGAAGCCGCAACTCAATCCCTGGGGGACAAATCCTTTCGGCTTGTCCGAACTCGCGATGCTATAGATCATGCCATCCATCCTGCCGATCCCCATGTCCGAAACACACGTCAGGACCGATCCTATCGTTTTTTGTGTATAATCCATCACTTCTGTTTTGCCGGAGATGGAAACCTTGCGCAGGTCGTACCCAACGAAGGGAAGGGTATAATCCGCATCTTCATATTTTAAAAGCGCCGCACCCCCCACAAACTCCTTGGTGAAACTGGTCTTATCAATGCCGTAAGGGAGGGCAAAGGTCCATGGATTCCTTATGAAGGGCCAGTGGCCAATATCCTGGTGGGAAAGGGGAAGAACGGCGCCGGCCCGCAGGGAGTCTCGGGCGGCAAGCCCGCAGGGTAAGATGCCGTATTCCTCGCCCGCCTTCAGAATCATTTCCCAGACCTTGACAAAATGGCGGGGATCCGAAAAAATTTCGAATCCGAACTCACCTGTGTAACCCGTCCTGGAGAGAAGAATAGGAAGGTCATTTTCCAAAAGGATAGGACCGTTGGGGCCAGGCATGGCATCAAAACTTCCCTTGAAGCTGAAGTACGGCATTGTGTTAAAGGCTCCCTCGGGGTTTTTTAGAATTTTTATCAGGACCTTAGCCGAGTGCGGGCCTTGGATATCCATTTTCCCCACTTGATCCGTCAGGTCGGTAACGGTAACGTCCATTCCCTGAGCATATTTCAAAAGATGCCCTGCGACGATGCCACCCATACCCGCATTGACAACACAGAGATAGCTATTGTCCCCTACCTGATATACGATTGTATCGTCCACAACATGACCCTCTTCATTTAAAAACACCCCGTAAACGCACCGCCCCGCAACAAGCGGCTGTCTGGAACCACCAATGCAGCGCTCAAGGTCACGTGAGAAGCATTGCTGCAAGAGCTTATGGGCTTGAGGTCCTTCGACCTTGACGACAGCCATATGGCTGGTGTCGAAGATCCCGACGCCTGTGAGGACGCTCAGGTGTTCATTTTTGGCAGAGGAATACCACAACGGCATCTCGTACCCGCCGAATTCCGCCATATTAGCCCCTCTTGCTTTATGCCAGGAGTTCAGCAATGTTCTTTTCATTCTTCAGCACTCCTTCTGCTACCCTGATATTTCGGGTGGCTCATTCCACGATCCTTTTTCATAACCCATACTCCAATTTGGTGATATTGTCAAGAAAAATATAAAATTATTTCATTTTCATAAATTTTTATTGACATATCTGCATAAACCTACTAATTATGTGGTAATCTACGTAAAATTGATAAAGAGAGGCCTTAAATTGGGAAAAAGAGAGCAAGCAATGCCGGTTAGGGTATCTGTCTTGGGAGGAGGACCAGGCGGGTATGTGGCCGCAGTTCGTGCGGCGCAAAAAGGTGCAGATGTAACCCTGGTTGAAAAGGGGGACCTGGGAGGAACCTGCGTTAATCTGGGGTGTATACCCTCCAAGGTCATGAAAGTGACGGCAGAATATATGGAAATGTTGCATCGTGCGCGGGAATTCGGCATCGTGGTTGGAGAGCCGATAGGTATTGCGATGGGAACACTCATGGAGAGAAAGGAGCGAATTCTTCAGATACAGCGGGGAGGTATCGAGGCGCTCCTCCGTAAGTGGAAGGTTCACGTTATCCATGGGAAAGGATATATCCAGGGAGCCAAGCGTCTTAAGGTTAAGGAAGGTGAGGGAAAAGAGCATACAATATCATGGGATCGCCTGATTATTGCGACGGGCTCCCATCCGGTGGGGATTCCCGATATTCCCTTTGATGGGAAACGTATTATTTCAAGCGATGGGGCTCTTTCGCTAAAAGACGTTCCCGCCTCTCTTGTCATCGTGGGCGGAGGGGTGATCGGGTGTGAGTTTGCCACGATCTTTTCGGCCTTTGGTACCCACGTAACGGTCGTGGAGGCGCTGGATCGGTTGTTGCCCCTGCCGTCCGTGGACAAATCCTGTTCCCGTACTCTCCAGCGTGAAATGAAGAAACGGAAAATAGCATTTTATGTCAATAGCATTGTTGAGGGTGTCACCGATGCGGGGGAAGATCTGGCAGTTCACCTGATGCCATCACCCTATGGGAAATGGGAAAGGAAAAAGGTAGACAAACCTGTAACGCTTAAGACAGAGAAGGTCCTTATATGCATTGGGAGGGGGCCCAATACAGAGGGTGTAGGAATTGAAACGCTCGGGGTTGAAACCACTCCAAAGGGATGGATTCGGGTCAATTCCAGAATGGAAACCAACATCAAAGATGTTTATGCCATTGGCGATGTGTTAGGACCGGAAAATGTCATGCTGGCCCATGTGGCATCGGCCGAAGGAATCACGGCTGCAGAAAATGCCTTGGGGGGAGATTGGGAGATGAGGTATGAAGCAGTTCCTGGGGCTATCTTTACAACACCCGAGGTAGCGGACGTGGGACTTACAGAAACACAGGCTCGTGAGCGCGGGAGGAATATTCGGGCCGATACCACCCTGTTTCGCATCAACGGAAAGGCCCTGGCCCTGGGCGAGATTGCCGGAGAAGTCAAGATTGTCTCCGATGCAGACAGCGGAAAAATCCTGGGGGTACACATGATAGGCCCCCATGTGACGGACCTTATCGCGGAAGGGGCACTGGCGGTCCAGACAGGCTGTACGGTCGAAGAACTGGCCAGGACCATCCACGCCCATCCCACCCTCTCTGAAACTATGCTTGAGGCCTCCTACAAGGCACTGGATCAGGGGATACACGGATAATCGCATTTTGTTGTTGCCTTAATCTAATTTCTACATTACTTAACGGCAGATTTTGGCAGGAGAATGTCTCTGCCTAATATAGAGGTTAAGAAAGCCTATCTGGGGAAATGAGATTTTCACCGACGAGACAGTATGTTGCCTATTGGAATGACATCAGCCTCAGGGTTACTTACGCTACTTTACAACAGATACGGCACCATCAGATTAAATCCCTTATATACCACAAAGGTTTCAACAGATTGGACATCTTTAACCTTTGATACCTCGTCTGAATAGAAATTAAGCAGGCGAAACTCTTCATTAAAAAGGACGAAAAGGATGATATCGAACCGACCGGTGACGACACTGGCAGATATCACGCCCTTTAACTTGCTGAACTCCTCGGCCTTGCCCAGAAGATTCATGTTGCTCAGTTTAACTCCGACAATAGCCATACTGTGTTCGGGCAGGGCCTCGGGATTCACAAGGCCCGTGATGCTGAGAACCCCTTCAGAGATAAGATTGTTGACCCGCCCCCTTACGGTGTTTTCGGAGATTCCAAGGGCCTTGGCAATTTGCCTGAACGATTTTCTCCCTTCCCGGAGATGCTTTATAATCGCGATGTTGGTAGCGTCTTTTTTCATTGTATACCTCTATTCTTAAAGAAAAAAGTTTTCTCCAATTTGTTCCGTAAACTAATCATAATAAAATATAACCCATTGCCAATTAAGCAGGCAGGGTGAAAAATTGCGGGGGGCAATCCTAACAGTGGAGCGCAGCCGATGCATTCCTGCCTGTCAAGCAGTGCTCCATGGGCTGCCCTAAGTTCCATCGTCGATGTAAATCCTGGGAAGACGCGGTGAGATGCGGGTGACAATCTCGTACGAGATGGTATCCGCCTTTTCTGCAATCTCATCGGCTGTTATGATTGCACCACCCTGGGCACCCAAAAACACGACCTCGTTTCCTACCTGTACCCCTTTCAAATCCGTAAGGTCAACCATGAATTGGTCCATGCATATTCTGCCTATAATAGGGCAACGCCTTCCATGGACCAGAACCTCCCCCCGGTTGGACAGGAGACGGGGGATCCCATCAGCATAGCCCATCGGGACCGTGCCGATAATTGACTTCCGGGGCGTTGTAAAGGTGCAGCCGTAACTGATAGGCGTGCCTACGGGAACCTCTTTCACATGCACAAGTTTTGCTTTGATCTCCATCACCGGCGAAAGGGCAATGCTTGGGTTGACTGCCATTCCCGCATCTGGATAAAGGCCATAGAGGGAAATGCCGACCCGCACAAGGTCAAGGTGCATCGAGGGGAGGTTTATGGTAGCAGCACTGTTGGCGATATGAGTTGTCCTGAATCGAATACCCTCTCGTGAGAGTGCACTGATAAACCGCTGAAACCGGTCGAACTGGAGGGTGGCAAATTTCCCATCCGGGTTGTCTGCCCATGCCTGGTGGCTGAAGATGCCTTCTATGTCAAGGTTGGGTAGAGTGACAATCCGCTTTATTTCCCGGATGGATTCACGTGTAGGCAGAAAACCGATTCTGCCCATCCCTGTGTCAATCTTGATGTGGATTCTAGCGGACTTATTTGCCTCGCTGGCATATTTATCAAGCTTGGCAGCTTGCGAGTAATCATAAATGGTTAAAGTCAGTCCGTATTGCAATGCTATGGGGAAATCCTCTTCCGGGGTGTAGCCAAGGATTAGCACGGGTTCATTGAAACCGTTTTTCCTTAGCTCCACGCCTTCTTGAACCAGTGCCACACCGAAACGCTTGATGCCTGCCTGCCTCAAGGCCCCGGCGACCTTCACGGCCCCGTGTCCATAGGCATTGGCCTTGATAATCCCCATGATTTCGGCTCCGCCGGAGAGGATCTCCCGGAAGGCAGTGATATTATGTTTCAGGGCGGACAGGTGAATCTCAACCCATGCCGGTCTCACAATTTCTTCCTCTGTTCTTCCATGACCTTGTAATTGTGTTTAGTGTTTCAGAAATCCACCTGTGTATAAGGCAATCCAAAGGTCTCTGCCACAGCGGGATAGCAGACCTTCCCTTGAAAGACATTTAGCCCCTTCTTTAACGCCGGGTCATCTGCCATAGCCTTTTCATAACCTTTGTTCGCAATCTCAAGGCCGTAGGCCAGGGTCGCGTTGGTGAGAGCGATGGTGGAGGTTCTTGGCACAGCACCCGGCATGTTTGTCACGCAGTAATGTACCACGTCCTCCTCGATAAAGGTGGGGGCTTCATGTGTGGTAGGGTGGGACGTTTCACAACAGCCGCCCTGATCGATGGCAATATCCACGATGGCGGAACCGGGCATCATCTGTCTCACGATGTCGCGCGTGATCAACTTCGGGGCCCTTGCGCCGGGGATCAGGACTGAGCCGATAATCAGGTGACTGTTAACGCACTCTTCTTCGATATTGGCAGGGTTGGACATGATGGTAACCAGTCGGAAATCCGAGATGTCCTCAAGGTAACGGAGCCTGAGGGGGTTTTTATCCAGGATGGTAACCTGGGCGCCGATCCCCACAGCCACGACGGCCGCAGAATATCCCGCAACCCCCCCGCCTATGACGGTGACCCGTGCGGGCCGGACCCCGGAGATCCCGGACAACAGGATTCCCATGCCCCCGTTCTTGGCCTCGAGGCTGAAGGCACCCATCTGAATCGATAACCGCCCCGCCACTTCGCTCATGGGGGATAGCAGCGGCAGAGATCTATCTTCTAACTGCACTGTTTCATAAGCGATTCCAACAACCTTTTTATCGAGCATTTTCTTAGTCAGGTCTTGGTTGGCGGCCAGGTGGAGGTAGGTAAAGATAATCTGGCCGGGCTTTAACCAGTCCAGTTCCGGACCGATGGGTTCCTTGACCTTCATGATCATATCGGCTTCCGTCCAGATGTCTTGGGGATCCTCAAGGATTTTGGCCCCGGCCCGGACGTATTCCTCGTTCCTGAAGCCGGAGCCCAGACCGGCGTCTTTTTCCACGAAGACCTGGTGACCGTGTGCCACAAAGGCCCTAACACCAGCCGGTGTAGCAGCTACCCTTTTTTCAGCGGATTTGATCTCTTTTGGGATGCCAATTTGCATGATTATCTCCTTTAATGACTAAAAATTGACATTTTATTCACTATATCCCAAAAAAATGGGAAATGCAAATATTTCAGGTCCTGCCAGGATGAAGGGAGAGTAATCATCGAGAGGGGGATAAGGAGTGAGGTTCCGGTTGTATTTTCCTGATTCATCTTTTAAGGTTGAGATGCCATGATTTCCGCATTGAGCACTATTGTTCCCATTTTTCTCGTCATCGGCCTGGGTTATTGGGTGCGGAGGAAGGGATTGCTGACCGATGCCTTTATGGCCTCCGGAAACAGGCTTTTGTACATGGTGGCCATTCCCTGTCTCCTGTTTCACAAGATTGCAACGGTCCCCTTCCATGGAAGTTTTTTCCCGTGGCTCATCGTTGGGAGTGTGGCAGCGGTTTTCTTCATGAGTTTGATCGTCTTTTTGCTGGGGAAGGTTTTATCGTTTCCGCCCGGAAAATATGCCACGTTTATTCAGAGCAGCATCCATGGCAATATCGGGTACATAGGTCTTGCCGTTTGCTATTATAGTTTCGATGAAAGGACCTTCGGTGTCGCTGGGGTCCTGGCCGGGTTTTTCATTATTACGCAGAATATCCTTTCCGTGGTCTATTTCCATCTTATTGCGGATAAGGGAATCGGATATCGGGGTGGAACGGTCGGAAAATTGGTGGTCAACCCCATCATCCTTTCTACCCTTGCCGGGCTGGCTGCTTC
>Ga0114934_10002559_pt1 | contig 11602 bp, 10 predicted proteins | sample 4SBtaG_2_FD_99695 | JGI IMG/M metagenome (GOLD analysis project Ga0114934, IMG submission 99695) | Deep subsurface microbial communities from Kolumbo volcano to uncover new lineages of life (NeLLi) - 4SBTROV10_white metaG | ecosystem: Environmental > Aquatic > Marine > Volcanic ...
AAGCAAATTAGATTAATTCATAGAAAATTATCTAATATTAGGAACAATCACTTACACCAAGCAACTACAAAGATAGTGAAAACCAAGCCATCAAGAGTAGTTATGGAAACACTTAATATAAAAAGAATGATGAAAAATAAACACTTAAGGTGTAGGATTCGTTGTATTCGAAGTGAAGCCCTCGGAGTGCTATACAAACCAAAGTAGCTACGGCAAAATGGAGTACGTTGAACAGGAAATCAAACAAGCTTTATAGAGTTTTATAATGTTTTGACAACGGGTAATTATGAATATTAAGAGTATTATTAAAGATAATTTAAAAGCTATTTTAATTATATTAGCAATTTCAATGATTTCTGGAATTATTCTAAGAAAGAGTGTTGGAATAAAGGATGCAGGAATGTTTTCAATGGCTACAGCTTTTTTGCTATTTGAAATATACTATTCATTTGTTGATATAAAAAAATCTATTTTGTTATTCATAATATCATTTCCTATACTGGTAACTGCTAGGAAAATTTGCTATTTTGATTTTTTATTTTTTAAGTTTACGTATGAAGCTATATATATTCAATTTATTTTTATAGCTAATTTCAAAATGATTTTAGCTTATTTAAAGCGTGTATTGATATATAAAAATTCATTAAATGCAAAATTTATAGTGCTATCTATAATATTTATTATTTTTGCATTTAATTCAAGTATTTTTTCTAAAAATATCATAAAAAGCGTAGGTGCTGCTTATTTAGGTGTATTAATTCCTATAATGTTTATGCTTATAATTGTTGCTATATTTAAAAAAAATGAAATAGATAAAATAATTTATTCATTAATATTAAGTATCGATTTGAGTTGCTTGTATGGATTTTTTCAAATATTTAAAAATCATATTTCTTTCAATATGATAGAGAGCAGAAGATATTTGATTACTTTTGGATACCACAATATAAATATTTTTGCAGGCATATTAATTACTGTTTTTCCAATATTATCTGAGAAAATTTTATATAATAAAAAGAATAAAAAAGAAAATATATTTTTGTATGTTTCTCTAGCGATTTATTTGAGTGCTTTATTTATTACGTATTCTAGGGGAGCTTGGATTAGTTCAATATTTGCGGTATTTATAATATTAATTAGTAAAAAATACAAGAAATTTGTGTATGTTTTTACAGCCTTAATTTTGCTGGGCGCTAGATGGATTATACCATTTATACTTCACAGAGGAAGAGTGCATGTGATGTTTTTTAGCAATGAATCAATGGTGGCTAGGGTTCAGTCTATTTTTACAAGTGCAGCAATTTTATTTAAGAATCCATTTGGTATTGGTGGAGGAAATTTTGCATCAGCATATAATGAGTATGCACTTAAGGGGTACCTTATTATGCCTAAAGATTATAGAATAAGGATTCCTATTGCTAATTATCCACTTGAAATGGCTCACAATTTAGTTCTTCAAATTGCCGTTGAATTTGGGTTAGTGTGTGTAATTGTATTTTTGATTATAATAATCAATAGAGTAGTTGCTATATTTAAAAATTATAGGTTGAATAGAGGAATATTTACTTCTATAATGGTATGGGCGATTTTTTCAATTACTACTGGTACAGAGTTTAATCATAAAGGGGTAATTACAGGAACATTAATAATGTGGTTGATTTTCGGATTAGTATCGTTGAATGTTAAGGAAGGAAATTCTTATGAAAAAGATTATTAAGAATATAATGTATTTTTTGGTAGATATAAAAGTAAAATGTTTGAAATTAGAAGCAAGATTATTAGGTGATTATGTTATTAATAAATATGTTGAAAAGTGCAGTGAAAGAAAATTGATATATGTGTTAAATAAATTGAATTGCAAAGTACATAGCAGTGCTAATATTAAATCTGGTATTGTTTTTGATAATACGTATTCTAATTATGATTACTTGTCTATAGGAGATGATTGTTATATAGGCAGAAAAGTTTTTTTCGATTTAGCAAATAAAATAACAATTGAAAAAGAAGCTGTTTTATCAGCAGGGGTGAGTATACTTACCCATCAAGATGTTGGAGACAGGTTGCTTAAAAGGTATTATCAAAGAAGAGAAGGAGAAGTTATTTTAAGAGAAGGGTGTTGGATAGGAACAAATGCTATAATATTATGTGGTGTAACTGTTGGGAAATGTGCTGTGGTTGGTGCTGGAGCCGTTGTTACAAAAGATGTTCCTGACTACACAGTAGTTGGGGGAATTCCAGCTAAAACAATCAAGATATTAGACATAAGTCATCTTTTAAAAGATAATTAGTCAGTGTGCTAGTATATTTGATTTGTTATTTTCTTTTAAATGCCTAAAATAATAAAATCAGTTGTGAGGTATGTTATGAAAATATGTTATTTAGCAAATGCATCAAGTGTTCATACTCAGAAATGGGTAAAGCATTTTGTCGATATTGGATATGAGGTACATGTTATATCACATGTCAATTCAAATATTGAGGGTGCATATGTGCATTATATAGATTACAATATAAGAAATTTTTTATTTAAAAAAAGTGAAGTACATAATAAAATAAGGATAATTAATCCAGATATTCTCCATGCACATCAAGCAAATACATGTGGATTATATGCTGTAACAATGAAGGGATATAGAACCGTTGTTTCAGCATGGGGTTCAGATATTTTACTTGCACCAGAGCAGTCACTTGTAATGAAGAAAATTGTTCAATATGTGTTAAAAAGAGCAGATATTATAACATCAGATGCAGAATTTATGACCAAAAGAATTATTGAATTAGGTGGATATAGAAGTAAAGTTTATACATTTCCAATGGGTATTGAAGATAATCTATTATCATACAAAAGGTCAATAAATACTGAATCAAATAGTTTAAGAATTATTACAAATAGAAAGCATGAACCTATATACAATATAGATGTTATAATAAAGGGATATTCAATGGCACTTAAGAAAAACAAAGATTTGTTTTTAACAATAGCTGCAGATGGTTCGTATATGAATAAACTGAAGAATTTGGTCAAAGATTTAAATATTGAGAGCAAAGTTGTATTTACAGGGAAATACAACATAGAAGAACTTGGAAATATGCTTATTGATAATGATGTATTTATTTCAATACCAGATTCAGATTCAACATCTGTAAGCTTGCTTGAGAGCATGTGTTGTGGTCTGTTTCCTATTGTTAGCGATTTGCCTGGAAATAGAGAGTGGATTGATAATGGTAAAAATGGATTAGTATTAGAAAACATAGATTCCAAAGCAGTTGAACAAGCAATATTATGGTGTTCTAACAATAAAAATATATTAAAAGAAGCGTCTTTTTATAATGCTAAATTAATAGAAAAAAAGGCTCTATGGAGAAATAATATTAAAATTGTTGAGGATATTTACAATAAACTACTCAGTAATAAATAGAGGTAGAAAGAGAGGAATATATTATGAAGATTGTAACTATAATAGGTGCAAGACCGCAATTTATTAAGGCTGCTGCGGTTTCAAAAAAGCTTAGAAAAAAATTTAAAGAAATAACAATACATACAGGGCAGCATTATGATAAAAATATGTCGTATATATTTTTTGATGAATTAGGTATACCAAAGCCAGAATATAATCTGAATATTGGTTCTGGAAGCCATGGATATCAAACAGGTAATATGTTGATTAAGATAGAAGAAGTTGTTATTAAAGAATCACCAGATATGATATTGGTTTATGGAGATACTAATTCCACTTTAGCAGGTGCACTTGTAGCATCGAAGCTTTTAATACCAGTGGCTCATATTGAGGCAGGCCTTAGAAGCTTTAATAAGAATATGCCTGAGGAACAGAACAGAATATTAACAGACCATGTATCCAAATTATTGTTTACTCCGACAGAAACAGCTGTAAAAAATTTAAAAAGTGAAGGTATAAGAGACGGTGTTTATAATGTTGGTGATGTTATGTATGATGCAATACTTCATTTTGGAAAAATTGCTGAGGAAAAGAGTGATATTTTAAATAGAATTGATGTTGATAAGAATAAATATATTCTTGCAACTATTCATAGAGCAGAAAATACGAATTATGAATATAGATTGAGAAACATTGTTGAAGCATTAAATGAAAGTAAAGAGCAAATTGTGCTGCCACTTCATCCAAGAACGCAAAAGTACTTGAATGAGTATAATTTAAAATTCAATGATAATATAAAAATAATAGAATCAGTTGGGTATTTGGATATGGTTATGCTTGAAAAAAATTCATCCAAAATAGTAACAGATAGCGGCGGAGTTCAGAAAGAAGCATTTTTCTTAAATAAACCGTGTATAACGCTTAGGGATGAAACAGAATGGGTTGAAACAGTTAAAAATGGATGGAATATGATTGTTGGAGCAAATAAAGATAAAATTTTAGAGGGAGTTGGTAATTTTAAACCTACTGCTGAAAAGTTAAATTATTTTGGATATGGAAATTCAGCAGAAAAAATATTAAATATAATAGACAAAATGTAATTGTATGGTGGGTGAATACGAATGAAGATATTATTTTTAACTCAATACTGTCCTCCGGAGGTTGGTGCTCCACAGAATAGAATATTTGAATTTGCAAAGCAATTAAAGAAATTTGGTCATGAGGTATCTATTTTAACTGCAATGCCTAATTATCCAAAAGGGGAAATATTTGAAGGGTATAAGGACAAAAAAGTTGTTCGAGAAGAGATTGATGGAATTAAAATTATTAGAACAAGTATTTATGTTTCTAAGGAAAAAACTTTTACAAAGCGTCTTAAGAATTATTTGTCATTTGCATTTTCATCAGTGTTTACAGGAACTAAGTATATTGAAAATCAGGATGTAGTAATAACAGAATCTCCACCATTATTCTTAGGATGGTCTGGTTATTATATTTCTAAAAAGAAAAAAGCAAAATACGTTTTTAATATATCTGATTTATGGCCTGAGTCTGCTGTTAAATTGGGTATGCTTCATAATAGAGCACTTATAAAAATGTCTACTTGGCTTGAAGAGTTCTGTTATAAAAAGGCAGATGCTGTTACGTGTCAAACAAGAGGCATTGTAGATAACATTGTTGAAAGAGGATTTGAAAAGTCAAAAGTCCATTTGATTACAAATGGTGTTGATACTGAATTTTTTAATAAGAAATTTAGAGATAATGATTTCAGAAAAAAAATTGGAGTAAAAAATAAATTTGCTATATGTTATGCAGGTATACATGGATTAGCTCAAGGACTTGAAGTAATAATAGATACAGCTGAAAAATTAAGGAATTATGATGATATTCAATTTATATTTGTAGGGGATGGCCCAGAAAAACAAAAACTTATGGATATGGTAGCTGTAAAGGGATTAGAAAATGTAACTTTTTTACCAGTTCAAGCTAAAACTAATATGCCGAGTATAATAGCTTCAATGGATGCAACTATAATTCCACTTAAAAAATTGGATTTATTCAAAGGAGCTCTTCCTTCTAAGATGTTTGAGGCACTTGCCTCGGAATTACCAATTATTTTAGCTGTAGAAGGAGAAGCAGAAAAGCTTATAAAGGATGCAAATGCAGGTATTACAGTTGAACCAGAGAATTCAGATGATATTGCAGAGGCTGTATTAAAACTCTATAAAAATATAGAGTATAGAGAATTTCTAGGGAAAAATGGTCGGAAATATGTAATAGAGAACTATTCAAGAGAAGCTATAACAATAAAATTAGAAAATATACTAAAAAATTTATAATATATAAAAAGCAATATATTGTTTATCAATAATGGCTATAAGTGCTGAAGTGGGTATTGCAAATAGAATAGGTATTTAAAATAGAATTAAAAACAATATATATTGTTTATTAATAAGGGAATGGGTTGATTTGTGGTGAAAAAAGATCAGAGGAGTTTAATATACTATTGCATATGTTTATATGTGATTATGCTTCCTTTTAGCTTCAAAGTACCAACTGATGGTAAAAACATCAATGCAGATTATGTATTTATTTTAATAATTATAACTTATATGATTAATTTGCTGTTTAATAATGGTACAAGACAGAAATTTATTAAGGGATTATTTGATTTTTTTCATGAACCAGTAAGTATTTTTATGATGTTATTGCTGGCTAGCATGATATTTTCTATAAGCTATTCGCTAGAAAAGGTAACTGCATTAAAAGAGAGCATTAGATTTTGTACGTACATAATTCTGTTTTTTATAATAAAATATGATATTAATGAAAAAAATAACTATATGAATATTATGATATGTGTTTTGCCTATAATTGTGTTTCAGGTAATATTGGGAATTATTCAGGGAACAACAGGGATTTTCTTGAATGAAAAATTTATATATAAAAGTGGAGAGTTTATTTCTAAATATAGAATAACTGGTACATTTGGGAATCCTAATACATATGGAGCTTATTTAATTCTTTTTATTTTTCCTTTGATTATGCTATTTATGAGTGAAAAGAATAAGAGAAACAAGTTATTATTAAGTATGATTGTTGTATTGATGTTTATCAATATTTTGCTTACTTTTTCACGTAATGCATGGTTAGGATTTGCAATTGGAATTTTGATTTTGATAATACTGTATAGTTGGAAATTGATTTGGTTGTTATTGGGAGTTGGTTTGGGGGGATTATTTGTCCCTAAAATACATATGAGATTAGGAGAATTTATCAATTATTCTCAGAATGATTTAAGATTTAAGTTATGGAAGATAGCAGCAAAAATAATAAAAAAGAGACCAATTAAAGGCATTGGAAATGGTAATTATGTTGCTTATTATGATATTTATACTAAAAAGTATCCTGAATTGAAATGTATAGACCATTTTAGGTATCCTGTTCATAATTCATACTTAAAAGTACTAAGTGAATTAGGTATTATTGGTTTTATTCCTTTCATGGGTATTATATTGAGCATATTTGTAAAATTTAAAAGTCTTATAAATAAAAGTAAAGAGTATAAAACAATATTTATAGGTGTATTGGCTTCACTTATTGTATTTATGATTATGAATTTATTTGACAATTTATTATTTGTACCAAAAGTTACAGCATATTTTTGGATTATAGTTGCTATTTGTGATGGATTTCAAACAAAACTGAGGTGAAGAATTTAAATGATGCAAAACAGCATTTTGATAGATAAGAAAAACGATTTGGATAAAAAAAGGGTACAATTTTTTATAAAAAGATTTTTTGATATTGTTTTATCACTAGTGGGTATAATAATATTGTTGCCATTATTTTTAGCTATATATATTGCAATTAAGCTTGATTCAAAAGGTTCTGCAATATTCAAACAAGTACGAATAGGTAAGGATGGTAAAGAGTTTATTATATATAAATTTAGGACTATGATTGTAGATGCAGAAAAGAAATTCAATTTGAATGTTAATGCTGATGATTTAAGCAATTTCGTATTTCAAAGTAAAAATGACAATAGGGTTACAAGAGTGGGGCGTTTTTTAAGGAAAAGCAGTTTAGATGAGTTACCACAACTTTTTAATGTTCTTTTTGGAAATATGAGTTTGGTTGGACCAAGACCTGAAATTCCAGAAGTAGTTAAACATTATCCGAAAAGTTATAGACAGAGGTTGATGGTATTGCCAGGTATTACAGGACTTGCTCAGATAAATGGTAGGGGAGAAATAGAACTTGGAAAAACAATTTATTATGACTTGAAATATATAAAGAAGTTTTCAATTCTATTGGATATTAAGATTTTATTTTTAACGGTAGTGTCAGTAGCTAGAAAAGAAGGAGCCTACTAACTTATGTATTAGGTTTAAATATATAACTAAGTTACAATCTTATTTGATGATTAGTAACTGGCAATTAGTGAATTTGCTTTAGCTTTCAGTATCTAATTTTTAGTCTTCAACTTATAATACATATTCGGTAATTGACCACTAGCATTTTACTAGGTATTAGGTGTTAGGAGGAAAAAGGAGGACACTAGGACTTTACTGAATTAATTTAAGTTTTATATGGAAAGGAAATTTTATGTGTTTAGTAGAGTATTAAATTATAAAATATTTAATGGTAATATGAGGAGTTTACTTGATTATATAGATAGATTTGATAAAGTAAATATTGTTTCGGGGAACCCTCAGGTGTTAAATTGTGGTTTAAAAAATGAAAAATTGTTTAAAAGCTTTAAAGATAGTAATGCAATTATTATTCCAGATGGTATTGGGACAGTTATTTGCTCAAAAATTGTAGGCGAACCTGTACAAGAGAAGATTGCAGGTATTGAGCTTATGGACAATATAATAAAACAATGTGAATTAAATGGAAAAAGCATTTATTTAATTGGAGCAAAACAGGAAATTTTAGATAACTGTATCATTAATTTAAGGACAAAATATCCTAAACTTGATATTGTGGGAAGTCATAATGGATATTTTGATTTGAAAAAATGTGATGAAATTATACAAGATATCATAAAAAAGGAACCATATGCTATTTTTGTAGCTATGGGGTGTCCAAGACAGGAATTATTTATTGCAGATAATATTGATAGGTTAAATTGTAAAATTTTGATGGGTGTTGGTGGAAGTTTTGATGTTATAGCAGGTAAAATAAATAGGGCACCCAAGTGGATGATAAAAATGGGACTTGAGTGGTTATATAGAATTGTAAAAGAACCTTTTAGAATTAAAAGACTTGGAGAAATACCATTATTTATTATTAAAACATTGATTTATAATAAGAAAAGTTGAAGAATAGAGGGTGTTTACTATAAAAAGCATTACAAAAAACTTTTTATCAGTTGGTTTAGCAAATTTAATATCCCAATTTGTAACTTTTGTTACTGTTGCATATTATGCAAGAATTCTTAGTGTATCTTTATTTGGGAAATTAAGTCTTGCTCAATCAATTATGATTTATTTCACAATGATAACATTATTTGGTTTTCAAACTTATGGTCAAAGAGAAATTGCAAAGAATAGTGATAAGGCTGAATATATTGTTGGAAGTATTGTCAGTATAAGAATATTAATTTCTGTTATATGTTTTTTTATAGTAGTTTTAATAGCATTTATTTTTAGTGAAGATACAATATTTAAAAATATACTTTTGATGTATGGTGTAACGTTATTTCCATTGGCTTTTAATATAGATTGGTTTTTTTCAGGATTAAAGCATATGGAGTATAATGCTATATATAGTATTATTAAAAATGTAATACCTTTCATATTAATAATTATTTTTCTAAAAACAGAAAAAGATGTATTATTTATACCTGTGTTTTATGTGATAGGGCTTGTTATTGCAGTAGCATTTCAATCTTATGTATACAGGCACAAAAAGAAGCTGGGATATAAATTTTATTTTCCAAATAAGGAATTGACTTCATATATTAAGTGTGCTGCCCCATTTTTACTTTCGGGTATTCTATCAATGATTAATTGTAATGTTGATTCAATAATTATAGGATTTTTGAGGAGTGATAGAGAATTAGGTATTTACTCATCAGCATATAAAATAATATTTTTTATAACTAATTTGATGAATATTGTTTTTGTACCTGTTTTCCCGCTTTTTATAAGTTATTTTAACAATAAGAATAAAAATTTATTAAATGATATTGTTGATAAAACATGTAGGATAGTTATTCTAGTTGCAATTCCTATTAGCTTTGGAGGTATAGCTTTATCAAAGGAAATAATAGTATTGATATTTGGGAAAAAATATGAATCAGCATATATTCCGCTTATTATTTTGCTTATTTATGTTTTAATACTTTTTATAAGGGAAATATATGGATATGGTTTGAATGCATTTAATATGGAGAAAAAATATCTGATTATTACAGCAATATCTTCATCAATTAATTTGTTTTTTAATTTGATATTTATACCTATTTATGGTATAAATGCAGCAGCAATTGTTACTATTCTATCTGAAGTTATTAACTTTTTATTTATGAAGAAATTTTTTAATACTGTTACATATACTACATATCTAAGTAATATTAAGAAAGTTATTTTACCAACATTATGTATGTTTGTAAGCATATTATTGTTTAAGCATTTTAATATAAATGTAATTATTAATATCTTATCTGCAATTGTAGTGTATTTTATAGGTATTGCTTTATTTAAATATGTAACTATAGATGAATTGAAGAACATGTTTAATAGCAAATAATTTTTGTGTTTTGGGGTGAAGTTATGAGATATTGTGTACTATATCCGAATAGCAGAAATGTTAATTTAGTTAAGGAAATGGGAATAATGCCGTATAAGCTTCATAAACTTTTTGGTTATGATGCATGGTTAGCTTGTTATAGGCTTGGTGAATATGATTATTTAAAAGATGAAGTTAAGGGATTGAATATAGATTTCATTGATAATAAATTTAATAATTATACCTTAGATGGAATTAAGTATATAAAACAAAATGGTAATAAAATAGATATACTTCAAATATTTCATATCACTTTATATTCTTTTTTTTATGCACTTGTTTATAAAAATATAAATCCAAATGGTAAAATATATTTAAAGTTAGATTGTAGCCATAAATTAATTGATAAAATAAAATCATTGGATTTTATTAGAAAAAAATTTCTTAAAATTTATTTAGATAAAGTCGATATAATTAGTGTGGAGCAAAAGAGATTGCATAATCAGCTAATAGAGTTGCTTCCTAAATATAAAAATAAAATAATAAATATACCTAATGGTGTTGATTTTGAATATTTGGAGAGAAAAAATATTCACTATGAATATAGTAAAAAGGAAAATATTATACTCAATGTAGCTAGATTGGGAGCAGAAGAAAAAAATACACGTATGCTTTTGGAGGCATTTGCTAAAATCAATGAAGTTGAAAATAGTGTATGGAAGCTTGTATTAGTTGGTAGCATTGAGAAAGAATTTGATGTATACATTGATAAATACTTTAAAGACAATCCTCATTTAAAGGATAAAGTTATTTTTAAAGGTGAGATTTCCGATAGAAAAAAACTATTTGAGGAATATAAAAAAGCTAAGATATTTTGCTTGACTTCAGATTTTGAGAGCTTTGCATTTGCACTCATTGAAGCTGCTTCATTGGGAGATGTTATTGTTTCTACTGATGTTGGTATTGTAAGAGAAATTATTATTGATGACAATGGCGAGATTGTTGAAAAGAACAATATTGAAGATTTATCAAATAAACTTAAAAAGCTTATGCATAATAAAAAATTAGAAGAAAAGTCTATAACAACTTATAATTTATGCAGAAAAAACTTTTCATGGAATAATATAATAACTGAATTAGATAAAAATTTAAAGTGTTTGGAAAAGACAAGAAACTATATCTAATAGAATCGATAAATATACTTGACAAATAAAAGCATTAATATAATACCAAATAATAGCTTTTATTTTATATATAATCAGTAAAATATTAGTATAATTATTTTTAAAATTTAAAATCTATTTTGAGTTAAGGGCGATGTGTAAATGAAAAAATTAGAGCTTTTTTATTACTATTAACTTTGACTTTTTCGACAAGTGTATTAGCTGATTCAAAGAGTAAAACAAATGAAAATCATAGCAATTTAAATGATAATATTAAAATAATTTTATCTAAAAATTCTGTTA
>Ga0114934_10002560_pt1 | contig 11602 bp, 7 predicted proteins | sample 4SBtaG_2_FD_99695 | JGI IMG/M metagenome (GOLD analysis project Ga0114934, IMG submission 99695) | Deep subsurface microbial communities from Kolumbo volcano to uncover new lineages of life (NeLLi) - 4SBTROV10_white metaG | ecosystem: Environmental > Aquatic > Marine > Volcanic ...
AATAATCCCTGAGCACTAGCTCTAATTTTAGGCTCTACTTCTTTTTCAACAAATAAAGAGCCTGAAATATTAAAGAAATCAAATGCCATTCCATAAACTATCATTGAAAGAATAAGTGCAACAAGTCCAAGTCCTACGGGTGTACCAATTCCAAATAAACCGAATCTAAAAAACCACGCAAACATACTCATAAGCATTACTTTTTTGATTCCGAATTTTTTTAGGAAAAATGGAATTGTCAGAATAAACAGTGTCTCAGAGATTTGCGATATTGACATCAAAATACCATTATTTTTAACAGCAAATGTATTTGCAAATTCTTTTATTGTACCAAAGTCGTGTATGAATGCTTCTCCCCACATATTTGTAATCTGAAGTGCTGCTCCAAGCAACATTGAGAAGATAAAGAAAATTGCCATTCTTGCATCTTTGAATAATACGAATGCGTCTAAGCCAAGTGCTTTTACTAATGATTTCTTTTCTTTTGACTTAGTAACACCGCAATCTGGTAATAATAAAGCATAAACTCCTAATATCAACGAGAAAAGTGCGGAGAAATATAATTGCATATTTGTTAGTCCCCAACCTAATAAATCTGTTATCCATGTTGCAATAATAAAACCTATTGTTCCCCATACTCTTATTGGTGGGAATGTTTTTACAATATCAAATCCGTCTCTTTCTAGTAAACAGTAGCAGATAGTATTGTCTAATGCAATTGTAGGCATATATAGCATTAAATAAAGAAGCATATAAATATAAATACTGCTGTAGCTTGTTTGTTGTGCAACTAAAACTAGTAAAACAGCTCCAACAATGTGCGAAAATCCGTACAGTTTATTTGGGCTTACCCAACGGTCTGCAATAATACCCATAACAGCAGGCATAAATAATGAAGCTATACCCATTGTCATAAAAAATTTTCCAATCTGACTACCATCAAATTGTAATGTTGCTCCCAAATATTTTCCAAAAGAAAGCAACCATGCACCCCATACAAAAAATTGTAGAAAGTTTAGTAATGTTAATTTAATTTTTAAGTTCATATTTCTAAATTTGTAATTTAAATTCTTGATTATGTGAGTATTATTGCTATTGATAAAAAAAACTTGATTTATTCATCATCAAGTTCATCTATTTGTTTTCTTAGTTTCAGTATTTCATCTCTGATTTTCGAAGCATCTTCGTATCTTTCTTCTTTTACAGCTTTTTCTAAAGCATTCTCAAGATCTATTAGTCTGTTTCTTAGCTTCAAAAATTCGCTTTGAGTTTGTTCGTTTGATTCAAAAAAAGTTTTCCAGAGTTCGGATAAAAGTTCGTCGTAAGTATAAATTTTTGTATTTAATCTCAGAGCCAATGCAATAGCATCTGAAGTTCTGGAATCAATTCTTACTGTTAATCCTGTTGATGATTGTTTACAAACAAGTTCGGAATAAAATATATTATTATCAATTCTTGAGATTATAACTTCTATAAGTTCAATACCAAATGCTTTAAGAGTGTTTATCATAAGGTCGTGGGTCAAAGGTCTGGGAGGTTTTATATTATTTAAAATAATCCCTATAGATTGAGCTTCTGGCATACCAATAATTATTGGCATTTTTCTATAGCCTGTTTTTTCTTGCAACAGCAATATATAATGAGGAGCACCTCCTGCAGGGGTGAGTCCTGCTATTTCCATTTCAATTTTTTTCATTTAATATGATTCTGGCTATATATGGACATTTTGCACAACAAAGATAAATTTTTTCTGATAAAATAAAAAATTAGTTTCTTTGCTATAAATTAAAATAATTACTAAAAATGATTAAAAAACACGACTTTCTGGTTATTGGTTCTGGAATTGCAGGATTGTTTTTTGCCCTAAAAGCCTCTAAATACGGTAGTGTTGGTATAGTAACAAAAAGTAAAATTGATAATACTAATACAAAATATGCTCAAGGAGGAATTGCTGCTGTTACTTATTCTCCTGATAATTTTGAAAAACATATTCAAGATACTCTTATTGCTGGTGATGGTATATGTAGTTTAAAAGCTGTTGAGGAAACTGTAAAAAATGCTCCTGAAAGAATTCAAGAACTTATAGACCTTGGGACAAATTTTGACAAAAAAGAAAATGGATCTTATGATTTGGCCAAAGAAGGTGGCCACTCAGAACACAGGATTCTTCACTATAAAGATATAACAGGTGCAGAAATAGAACGGTCGCTTATTGAGCAAGTAAAATCTTTGGACAATGTGACAATTTATGAAAATCATTTTGCAATAGATTTGATAACACAACACCATTTAGGATATATAATTACTCGTCATTCTTCGAATACTCAGTGTTTCGGAGCTTATGTGCTAGATATTAACAACAATGTTATTACAACATTTTTATCAAGAGTAACAATGTTGGCGACAGGAGGTATTGGAAATATTTACAATGTTACAACTAACCCTGAAGTGGCTACTGGTGATGGAATTGCAATGGCTTATCGTGCAAAAGCTGTAATTGACAATATGGAATTTGTTCAATTTCATCCAACAGCTTTGTATGAACCGGGTTCTCGTCCTTCTTTTTTAATTACAGAAGCTCTTCGTGGTTTTGGTGCGATATTAAAAACTATAGACGGTAAGACATTTATGGAAAATTATGACGAGCGAGGTAGTCTTGCTCCTCGTGATATTGTTGCCAGAGCTATTGATAATGAAATGAAAGTTAGAGGCGATGATCATGTTTTGTTGGATGCTTCGCATTTAAGTAAAGATGCTTTGCTTGAACACTTTCCAAATATTTATGAAAAATGTTTAAGCATAGGGATTGATATTGTCAAACAACCTATACCTGTTGTCCCTGTAGCTCATTACCTTTGTGGAGGTGTCAATACTGATTTAAAAGCTCGTACAAATATTAAACATTTATATGCAGCTGGTGAATCTGCAAACACGGGTCTTCATGGTGCCAATCGTCTTGCTTCTAATTCTCTAATTGAAGCTTTGGTTTTTTCTCACAATGCTGTTGAGGATGCAAAAAATTTGATTGGAAACATAAAGTTCAGAAATGATATACCGCAATGGGATTATAAGGGAAGTAAATATCCTGAGGAGATGATTCTTATTACTCAAGAATTTCGTGAATTACAGCAGATTATGACGAATTATGTTGGTATCGTAAGGTCTAATTTAAGATTAAAAAGAGCTTTGGATAGATTGGAAATCCTTTATGAAGAAACTGAAAATTTATACATGCGTTCTATTCCTATTCCAAAATTATTGGAGTTGCGTAATTCAATTAATGTCGCTTATTTGATAATTAAAATGGCTCAAAGAAGAAAAGAAAGCAGGGGATTACATTATAATATTGATTATCCTTACAAGTTGGAATTACCAGAATTGTAGAAGTTATTCAGTTTTTGTAAAATCCCAGATGATGTTTTTTTCTTCTCCTTTCGAAAGTGTAATATTTGATTTGTAAAAAATTATTTTTTCTGGTTGAATATGTTTGAAATAATCTCCTGAGTCCCATCGATTATTTTTGTTCTTATCGTAAATTATTTTTATCCGGTAGGTTTCTGGTATCAGATAATTTGTTTTTAACTTTTTATCATAATTAAATTCTGTTTTAAGCACTGTTTTTCCGTTTTTGTCTTGAACAATCAATATAAATTGACCTTTATCAAGTATGAAATTTGCCGTATCAGTTATTGTTGTATCTAGTATTCCAAAAATGTTTTTTACTTCTATAGATAAATGGGCATAGTCATTTGGAGATAATACATTAAAGTTTATTTTACTTGTATCGTTGGAACGTCCAAAATTATCTGTAAAAGCTGCAGAATCTAGATTTAACGTATATGTTGCTCCTGTATCAAAACGTGCTTTTAATCTATAGGTTCTTAGTTGAGTTGAATCATCTATAATATTAAATTTTATTGGTTTTAGAAGTGTTAATTGTTCTTCTTGTCCGATTTTTTGTTTGATTACTATTGGTAGTTTTTTTATTTTCAAATTCAATGTATCGTTGAATCTAACTGTGTCGTGATGGTGATTTATATCGTAATATGAAACTAATAATCTGATTTGATTCAATCTCATTACTTGTTGATTTAATAGTTTTATGTGCAATGAGTCTCTGGTTTTATTTAGAGTTGAAGTTTCCCACCTTCCGAGTGTTTTTATTGATAATAGTTTTAAATCTGGATTTTCTAAAAGTGGTTTGTGAAATGCAATTATAATATTACCTCTGGAATATCTTCTGCTAAACACAATTTTCTGTCTGTCAAAAATATATATTGCAGCAATAGTATCTTCTTTTATAGAATTAGGGTCTTCTTCAAAATTCCTGTATTTATATGCTAATTTTATTGTATCAGTATTTATTGCGGTTGAATCTAGTAGTTTAATTATAAGATTATTGTTTTGTTTTTTAATTTTATATGAGTTTTTATTTAGATTTAAAACCTTTATTTGAAAGCTCTCTGTAAGGTTTTTTGCAAAATTAAGCGTAATGGAGTCTTGTAATTCTCTTTTTACTGAATTTATATTTTGATTTGTTAAAACAATTTTTAAATCTTCAGATAAATCTTGTTTTTGTCCATAGAAATACTCATTATCAAAAAATACTTTGCAAAATATTGTGTCTTTATGTATTTGTTTTTCATTCAATAATTTTACAAATACACTATCTCCATAATTGTTTTTTTTCCAAAGAAACTGAACAGTATTATTCTCTGTTTCTCTAAATTTAATGTTAAATCTTGAAATTGGTCTTTTGAAGATAAAAATTAAACTGTCTTTTTCAGGTCTTATGTATTTTATGTTTTGTTCTTTTTTGTCAGTAACTAGAGTGTCAATAATTTTATAAAGTTTTATTTTGTTTGTATCTATTTTTAAATCAGGTGTTTCTGAGGAGAATAAAAAATCTCCGAATAAGTTTATATTTTTTTCAATTGCCTTAATTTGAAGTTCTGAAGTATCACTTGAATAAAGATACTGAGTGCTTATAATTGTATCAAATCCTATTTCTTTTGTGTCGTCAATATAGTAACTCAAGTTGACAATAATAGTGTCTTTGTCAAATATTGATGAATCTTTTATCCAAAGGTATAAGGAATCTTTTGAAGGGAAATTTTCTACTGTATATTGATTTAGATTTAGATTTTTTCCATTTATTTCAAATTGACAGTAATTATCTATAAGTGGCTTGACAAAGAAAATTTTAATTCTTCCTCTAAAATCTCTTATTATGTTTTTAACTTTTTGAGTGGGGCTAGGTTGTGAAAAGACATTTAGAGTTATATTGTCTGGATAAAAAAAGCTTTCTTTTCTTACAACTATAGAATCTTGTCTGAGTGTGTCAGGTATTGTGTCTGCAGTATTTTTGAAATATACATAACCTGAATCAAGAGTATCGATGAAAATTTTATCTTCTACATAAGGTTTAAGTAATTGATTAAGATATGCGATGTTGTTCTCATCGGGGTCAAAAATAAAATTACCGTTCAAATCTTCTAAAGCAAATATTTTATAGTTTTGTTGTCTTAGGTTTGTGAAAGTAAAATTACCCAAAGAATCTGTTTTACAAGCGTATAATGGCAATTGTTTTAAAGGAAGTGAATCGACATTAATGTTGTAAAGCATTACAATTGTATTTTTCACAGGATTTTGTGTGAATGCATCAATTATTTTTCCTGAGATTTTTAAAGAATCAAATTGATTGTAAGTTGAGAATTTATATTCAAAATTATTTAATATATTGCCTTCGTGATAATCTTTTATTGCTTCTCCAAAATCGAAACAGTAAGTTGCAGAATCTTCCAAATTGCTTTTGAAAGTAATGATTAGTTTCTTTTTCTTTAGACCGAAGTCTGGTTTTGGATAAATAGGTGGTGATGAAAAAAATTGGGCGTCTATGTTATTCAGTGTAATAAATTCATTGAATTTTATAACAATTTTGTTAGTGTTTACAGAAGTGTCATTTAATGGAGGAATACTGTAAACAATTTTAGGGGGTATAGTATCTTTGGGACCACCAGTTAGAGGTTGTGTTTTCTGGGCGCAAGCGAATAATAAAAAAGAAAAGGCTATGAGGATACAGCCTTTTACTATGTTTAATTTGTTTTGCAATCTATTCTTTTTTTGATTTATAACCCTTAATAAAACCTCTTGTAGAACCTTTAATAAAATCTACAATTTCTTTTACGTCTTTGTCTTCTACAATTTCTTTTTCAATTTTTTCTAATGCTTGAGATGTGTTCAAATTGTTTAGAAAAATTATTCTGTATACTTCTTGAATTTTATGAATTCTTTCTTGCGAAAATTCTCTCCTTTTCAATCCAATAAGGTTCAATCCAACGTATGACATTGGTTCGTGAGCAGCTGTTACAAATGGAGGAACATCTTGTCTTACAAGCGATCCCCCTGATATCATTGTATGTTTTCCTATTCTTACGAATTGATGAATGGCTGTTGTGCCTCCTATTACAGCCCAATCGTCAATTTCAACTTCTCCAGCAATTTGAACCGAATTAGCTATTATTACTCTGTCTCCTATTAAACAATCATGAGCAACATGAACGTATGCCATTAAAAGACAGTTGCTTCCAATCTTTGTTTTTCCTTTGGATTTTGTACCTCTATTTATAGTTACAGCTTCTCTTATAGTTGTATTGTCGCCTATTTCAACTGTTGTTTTTTCATTATTGAATTTTAAATCTTGTGGAATAGCCGAGATTACTGCACCTGGGAAAATTTTGCATCCTTTGCCTATTCTTGCTCCGTCCATTATTACAGAATTTGGACCTATCCAGGTGTTGTCTCCTATTACAACGTCACCATATATAGTTGCAAATGGTTCTATAGTAACATTTTTCCCAATTTTGGCATCAGGATTAATATATGCTAGATTACTAATCATTTTATTTGTTTTTTACTACTTGTGCTGTCATATCTCCTTCGCAAGCAAGTTCTGATCCGACAAATGCCTCTGCATGCATTGTTACTATACCTCTTTTTATCGGAGATAAATATTGACAACGTAAAATTAATGTGTCTCCCGGAACAACTTTTCTTTTAAATTTTACTTTTTCAATTTTTAGAAAATAAGTTGAAAATTTTTCAGGCTCTTCTTCTCCTGAAAGAACTAAGATTCCTCCTGTTTGTGCAAGCGATTCTATTATTAAAACTCCGGGCATTACTGGCTCATCAGGGAAGTGACCAACAAAGAAAGGTTCGTTCATTGTAACGTTTTTTAGCCCTATTATTTTATTTTCACTCATTTCTATAACTTTGTCCACTAATAAAAATGGTGGACGATGTGGTAGTAATGTTTTAATTTTGTTAATATCCATTACTGGAGTTTCATTTGCATCAATAACTGGTGGGTCTCCTTTTATCTTACGCTTTTTTATTTCTTGTCTTATTTTTTTTGCAAATTCTACGTTTGAAGCGTGACCTGGACGTGTTGCTAGTATTTTACCTTTTACAGGCATTCCAATCAATGCAAAATCTCCGATTAAGTCTAATAATTTGTGTCTTGCAGGTTCATTGTTGAAAATACAATCTTTCTCGTTCAATATACCTTGGTCTATTGTTTTTACTCTCGGTTTTTTGAATTTATCTGCTAATCTGTCAAGTTCTTCTTGTGATACTCCTTTTTCAATAATAACTAAAGCGTTATCTAAGCTGCCTCCTTTTATAAGATTATTGTCTAAAAGAAATTCTAGTTCACGCAAAAAAACAAAAGTCTTTGCAGATGATATTTCTTTTTCAAATTCTTCAAGTTTTTCAAGTGTGGCATATTGGTGTCCTAATACTGTAGAATCATAATCAATCATTACATTAACACTAAATTCGTCGTCTGGAAAAGTCATTAGTTCTATTCCTTTGTCTTTATCTGCATAATGAATAGATTCTTTTATAATAAAAAATTCTTTATTAGCATTTTGTTCAACAATTCCTACTTCTTTAAAAGCATTGACGAAGGGGGTTGCATTACCTGTTAAAATAGGCACTTCAATATTGTCTATTTCTATTAAGAGGTTGTCTATTCCCATTCCATAAGCAGCTGCCATTACGTGTTCAACTGTAATAATTCTTGCTCCGTTTTTGCCTATAGTTGTGCTTCTTGCTGTATCTACCACATTTTCGATTAGAGCTTCGACAATTGGTTGGTCGGGAAGATCTGTTCTCTTGAATTTTATCCCATAATTTTCGGGAGCGGGTTTGAATGTTATGTGAGCATAGTTACCTGTATGTAGGCCTTCTCCTTCAATTTGTATTCCTTTTGCTATAGTTTTTTGTTTCTCTGCCATTTAAATTGTTTAACGATTCTTTTGGGCACAAAAATATATAATTTGATGTAAATTCAAAATTTTGAATTTCATCAAATGTTAATTTTAATAATACAATATGTGTAATTTTTTTGTTTTTTAAAGAGATTTTTATTGCAAAAGATTTTATATCAAAAATTTGTTTCTATTTTCTAAAATTTTGTATAATTCAGCTCTAATATTTATTGCTTTTTGAATGCTTAACAAAAGACTGTCTCTTGTTTCTTCTTCTATATCCTGAGAATTTATTTCTTGGTTCAGTTTTTTTATATGAATATCAATTAGTCGTATTTTGTATGAAACAACAGATCTTATTACGTCCATTTTATATGTGTCTTCCGGCGTTATTGTCATTGCTCCGTTCTTTTCCCAAAATTTACTTAAAGTATAATCTTTTGAAATTATTTTTCCTACAATTTCTCTTACTTCATCGTCTGGATGATTTAATAAATATTTGGTGTCAACAGTATTAGATGCTTCGTGTTGTTTTTTTATTTCTTCAAAAATAATTTGATATGCCTTGCTTTTAAAACCTCCTTCAACGTCTATTTCTGATATAATATATTCTGCCACAGTCAAGTTTATGTTGTTATTATCTTCATCTTTGATTGTCATTTTTTTGTTTCCAAAATTAAGAAGAAATTCTGTTAATTCTTTTTCTTCAGGTAAGGCTATGTTTCCTGTTAATGGTGTGAGTTCAGCGATTTTCTTTTTTTGTTCTTCTTCCTTTTTTTCTTGCTGAATAAATGTCTTGTGTTCTTTTTTATATTTATTGGCAAGAATCTTATTTATTTCATTTACAAGTATTTTTTCTTCAGTTTCGAGCAATCTGCTGCATTCTTTTATATATGCGCTTCTTTTTATTTCATCTGGAATTACTGATATGGAATTAAGAATGTTTTTTATTGCTTTAGTTTTTTTTGTTGGATCAGTAAGGTCTATTTTATCTAACAATTCAATTTTGAAGAAAATGAAGTCTTTTTCGTTTGTTTCGATGTATTCTTTGACTTCTGAAATCGGATTGTTTTTGGAAAATGAGTCAGGATCTTCTCCTTCTGGCAAAACAACTATCTTGACATTCATATTTTCTTTCAAGACTAGGTCTAAGCCTCTCAATCCAGCTTTGAGACCTGCTGCATCACCATCAAAAAGTAGTGTTATATTTTCTGAAAATCTGTGAATTAATTGGATTTGTTCTGTTGTGAGTGATGTGCCTGCGGATGCAACTACATTTGTTATTCCTGCCTGATGGAGAGATATAACATCAGTATATCCTTCTACAATGTAACATTTATCTTGTCTGACAATTTCATTTTTTGCCAAATACATTCCGTACAATGTTCGGCTTTTGTTGTAAAGTATGGTTTCAGGTGAATTTACATACTTTGCCATTTTTTTGTCATTGTTCAGTATTCTGCCACCAAAGGCAATTACTTTGCCTGATAGTGAATGAATTGGGAATATGACTCTTCCGCCAAATCTGTCGTAATATTTTTCTTTGGTAGAAAATGGATTATTGCTTTCTTTTTTGCCGACTAGACCAGATTTTTCAAGTATTTCTAATGTGTAACCTTTGGCAAGTGCTGTATCAATAAAATCATTACGGTTTCTCAATGAGTAACCAAGCTTAAATTTATTTATAGTTTCTTTTGTAAAGCCTCTCATTTCAAAATATGAAAGGCCAATGTTTTGCCCTTCTATATTTTCTAATAGGTTTTTCGTAAAATGTTTTTGTGCAAAAACGTGAAGAACTTCTATGCTCTCTTTTTCTTTTTGTCTCTGAATTTCTTCAGGAGTAACTTCTTTTTCTTCAATTTCGATTCCATATCTTTTTGCCAGCCATTTTATTGCTTCGGCAAAACTTATCTGTTCATGTTTCATAATAAAAGAAACAGCATTGCCAGATTCTCCGCAACCAAAGCATTTGAAAATCTGTTTTTGCGGAGAAACTACAAAGGATGGGGTTTTTTCATTATGAAAAGGACAAAGCCCTTTGTAATTAGTTCCTGCACGATGTAAATTTACGAAATCGCCAATAACATCTATTATGTCTGCTGTATCTATTACTCTTTGTACGATTTCTTGTGGAATCATTTAATTTCTTTTTACAAAAATACTATTTTAAAATTAGATTCTTAAAATTTTCTACTTGTTCTGGTGTTCCAAGAACAAATAATTTTGAGCCATTTTCTAGTTTTGTGTCTGCTGACGGATTGAATATGTAATTTCCTGAACTTGTTTTAAATCCTATTATATTTGCCCCTGAAAGTTTTCTGACATTCAAATCTTGAATTGTTTTTTCCTGCAAATCAATTTTTATCTCTTCACAATTTATTTCTACCAATTGCACCGAAATACCACTTTTTGCTAAAATATTTTCTAAAAATTCTATAACATTAGGCTCTATAGCAAGTTTTGCCATTCTTGCTCCTCCTACACTGTCTGGAAGAATTACGTAATCGGCTCCTGCCATTTTTAATTTTCTGTCTGTAGAATCTTCAACTGCGCGGCTGATTATTTTTATTCTGGGATTCATCTCTTTTGCTGTTATTACAACAAAAAGATTGTCTGCATCGCTATTTAAGGTTGTTATTATTGCTTCAGCTTTGTCTATGCGAGCTTCACGTAAAATCTCTTCTTTTGTTGCATCTCCTTTAATTACAATTATTCCTTGTTCTCTGATTGCATAGGTGTCAAGTTCAGCATTTTTTTCTATCAAAACAATTTTTTTGTTGTTATTCAATAGTTCTGTTATGGCATGTGAGCCAACAGAGCCGTAACCACAAACTATTATGTGATTATTTATACTTTGCATAATTTTTTTTGTTTTTCTAAGATTTATAACCCTTTTAAAATCTCCACTTGTCACATATTGTGTTAGACTTTCGATAATAAAACCAAGTGTAATAAAGCTGGAAATTAGAAGTATAATGACAAAAATTTTTCCAACTTCGGATAGTGCACTTAAAGTGCTATACCCTACTGTTGTTATGCTTATGATTGTAAAAAAAAGACTGTCGAGAAAAGAGTATCTCTCAATAATCATAAAACCAAAAGTTCCAATTGCTATTAAACTTAACAAAATTAGTAAAAGTCGCTTTATTTTTTTTGTTTCAGGACTATTCATTTTTTGTAAAATATTTTACTGAATGTATTTATGTTTGTTTCTATTTCAATTAAATAAGTTCCTTTCAAAAATTTAGAAACATCAATTTTTATCTGTTGTGTCTGTTTTTTTATTTCTTGATATTTTATCAAATTTCCTTTTAAATTGTAAATTCTCAAAA
>Ga0114934_10002563_pt1 | contig 11597 bp, 23 predicted proteins | sample 4SBtaG_2_FD_99695 | JGI IMG/M metagenome (GOLD analysis project Ga0114934, IMG submission 99695) | Deep subsurface microbial communities from Kolumbo volcano to uncover new lineages of life (NeLLi) - 4SBTROV10_white metaG | ecosystem: Environmental > Aquatic > Marine > Volcanic ...
CACGATGACAGCCATGCAGCTGTGCCAGAATGGCGAAACAATAGCTTTGCTCTGTTGGTTCACGGAGTGCAGCCGAAAGGAAGTAAAGCCGCCGAAGCATTGAAAATTCTCAAACGTGATAAGGTAAAACATTCCTATAGTAAAAAGGTGACAGCATGACTTGGGGTGAACTATTAGAATTTCTACATGAAAGAGCTTTATATGATCCGAGTTATTTACAGGACAACGCTACTATATATGATAAAAGTATGGGCGAATATTATCCATGTGATACACTAGAAACTGCGGAAGCAGATGATATACTAGACAAAGGTCATTTATTTCTCTCTATCGAAAGCTAACCAAATGAATAAGCCGCAAGTAAAATCAGACGCGAATTGGTTTGACAATATTTCTAAACTGGTAGACAAAACAAAAAAGATTGATGTATACAGAAATTTGCATGATGATTGTTGGTCAGTTCGGCAAGCCGCGCGGGTGGTGTGCCATACTAATTATATCACGTTGCGGGATTGTGAATATATAGTCCAGCCCGCTGGAAGGCGGCGCGTTTTAGTTGAGCGGAAAAAAAACGTCCATGCTTTTGTGCGTGGGTATCTTTGTAATCCGCGCGAATCCGACCACACCGCGCCATTCTCGTGGGAATATGTCAAGTATAATCCCTACAAAGCTGATGCATTTTATTTTGACCACGAACCTGACCATTATATCCACGAATCCAAGTATGCTGATCTAGACGTTAAGGATGAACATGGAGTTCTAGCGTGGGGATGGACGTAAACCCTTGCGGGGCAACGACTTAGGAGCGGCGGGGGGCGCCCCGCCCGACGTAAACCCTTACCACATAAGGACTTACGACGATTCCCCACTGCAAATGCTATGCCGAAAAAAAGTTAAAGATATTGTTTGACATTGCCGATCTATATAGTATACTAAAGAGGTAGTTTACTGTTTCACTTTTTTTTTGGAGAGTTTGGATGAGCGAGTACAAAAAGTTGCGGATGACGGCGGACAAGAGCGAAGGCGATTTTGTCAAGACGTTGGAAGGTCAAACTGGCACGGGTTTTGCTGAAAACACCCATGTTCACAAGGACTGGTATGCCACCACTATGTCTTACGATGACGCAATGGAAAATCTACAGCGTGCGGCTGATGATCGTCAAGACATTTTGGCTCCTGCTAAAAACATCAACGCGATTGTGGAAGATGATGAATTCAAGCTGCAAGTTGATGGTCGCAGTCTGCGTCCCACCGACTGGGCATTGCAACAATTTTCCATCCGTTCAAAAGTACCATCGTCAACTGTAATCCAGAAACTACGTGCTCAGGAGGATGCCGACGAACAGGATGCTGAGGTTATGATGCAACTGGCCAACAATGCCTTGCGACGATTGGAGCAGGATAAGGTTTTCCGTTTGCGTACCTATACCGACGACACTTGCCGCGCGTTTGTGACTGATAAGTATGCGCCAATTGATAACCGTTGGTATCTGGATGTGTTGAAAGATACCTTGCCCGGTGGTCGTTTGTCACATTGGCGAGGTGATGAGGATACTATTTTCGGGAACGTCTTACTGCCCGATACTATCATCGATTATGGGCAGGACGACGATTCTGATTATGGTGGTATGTTGTCGATTGGAAACTGTGAGATTGGCAAACGTCGCATTTCACAAATCCCGTCTCTGTTTCGTTCGATCTGTCTTAATGGTTGTATCTGGGGACAGTGTGAAGGTAAAGAGATCAAAAAACGTCACATTGGCGAGATTGATCTGTGTGCCTTGCGTGCCGATATTGAAGAAAATATCGAGGCACAATTGCCATTGTTGCCGATTGGCATTCGGAAATTGTTGGACACTCAATCCATGGATGCGGATGGTGTTCGCATGAAAAACGTGATTGCCGCTGTGGCAATTGATAACAAGTTTTCCAAACGGGAAGCGAGCGAAGTACTGTCTCAATGGGCAACATACGAACGGGAAGATAAGAATCTGTTCGGGGTTGTCAATGCGGTGACTCGTGCGGGTCAAACGTTTGACGCACAAAATTGGGTGCGGTTTGATCAGATCGGTGGTCAACTGTTGGAAATGTCGCCAAGCCGTTGGGATTCCACGGTAAAGCGTGCCGATTCTCTAGACGTGAAAGACTTCGACAAAGTTTTCGCGATGGCCTCATGAGCAATAAGCCGCTTTTGATTGCCGTCGTCGTGGCCTTTTTTGTTGGGATTTTCTCAGGGCTGCGAGAACTATTAAACGATTAGCCGTGCAGTATAGGAGATTACGCCAATGGGCTACTACAGGGGTGGGGCTGCTGCCCGATAGACCAAAAAACCCCCGGACGACGATGCTTTGCCCCCCGCAAGGGGGGCTTTTTTTTGGCACACGGTTTGCCCTAGTAAATGACGTAAACCCTTACCAGTAAAGGACTTAGGGGCGCGCGGGGGCGCCCGACTTGACATAACTACTTACTATCAAAGGACTTAGGTAAATATCTCCCTGCAAATATCATGCCAAAACTTTTGTTGATATAAACCCTTATAGGTTAAAGACTTAGGTTGACAATGACCGAAGTATATGGTATACTTAGACTTAGGACAACAGGAAGCAATAGAGTGCCTAGACCTCCCAAAGGCCCCATCTTAACATTCATTCTAACTGTCCATTCCTCTGTCCTTCCCGTCCTTTTCAGACTCGTGCCAATAAGGGTAGTCAGCTAAATATATAAAATAAAGCGAACACAGTCAGCACCATGATGACCACAGGGGCGGCTAATAATAATATTAGCACTTTCTCATCAGGACGTGGTATATGCATGTCTTTCCCCTTCTCTTCAGACTCGTGATCTTGGTGATAGTCAGCTACTTTAGAAGCTTTTAGCTCCTTTGTCTCACCTGCTCCCTTCAGACTCAGGGCCATGGTGGTAGTCAGCCAAACGTGTAAATTTTGTGGATAGGTCGCGTCGGGTTGGTGGTCGGAAAGGTGCAGTCCGAGGGGCAACAATAGGTCTAATCAAAACGGGCACATATCTGTAAGTCTCCCATCCTAAATAAGCGCACAACGATAACATAATTCCCGTAACTAAACCAAATAAAAAATCCTTCATAACAATTCTCCACTGAGTAAAAAACCAAGTCAATCTTAATTTCATTTCAGCAGAAGAAAAAGGTTAATCATACATATTAAGTTTAAGTCTTATATATATTGTTATATTTCTTTTTCTGCCCCAATGAACTGAGAACAGACTTAATTTTCAAAGTAATGTGTAAATATTAATATTAAATTCTTTTTCATTACATCCTTATGTTATCCAAGTGTAAGAAATTTTGCCCACTAAAAATTAAAAAAAGATTATGCTTGACATTGTTGAACACCGATGTATAATATTAGTGACATCACTGGAACTTTATAAGGAGCATGGAGATGACAGCTGTGGCAACTAAGAAACGACCGCGTAAACGTAAAGTAGCTGAGCCCCCCAAGCCAATCTTTAATGATGAGTTTGATAGTTATGTTAGGGCGCATGTTAATAGAAACTTTGGCCGCCCTGATAATATTACTAGCGAGAATCTGATGTGGTATCGTGGCTGGGATCATGGTGGAGCACAGAGGGGCCGAATGGATGTATGGCATTGGGTCATGAATAAGGATGGATACAAAGATGTTAAGATCACTAGCTACTTTATCAAAGTATTTCCCGCCAATATTTCAGTATGGCACACTTCTAAGTCAGGAGACGAGCCCGATTTCATGTTTAAGCATCCTAGTAATGGGTAAATATCCCACTCAGAATCAAAATATGAAGCAACAATGGGCAAAAAACCTAATATAATTACTTATTGCGCTTAGAGGAGGTTTCAGAAAAAGTTATGGAACAAATATTAGTACCTGATATCCTTTATTATGTTATATATACTACTGTTACTATTAATAGTATGATACTTGCTTATTATACTGGAAAACAAGGGTCTAAAGCCACAGTTAAATTAGCTGCTCGTTATCCCAAAAAGAGATATAAGTAGTTCTTCTCTGTGCTTTTTTCTACTGTTGTGTTGATCATATAAATGCCCACTTTCGGGGGTAAGCCAAACTTAAAATAATAATTAGAGATAAAAAAATGAAAAAAACTGAAAAATGTACTAACTGCTCAGACAAGACATATAACTATTATACTATTAAGACTAATAGGGGGAATCTGTATCAATGTAGAGACTGTTATGAGAGATTATTTATGCGGTCTCACCGTAATGACTATGCTCTCAATAGTACTAAGACGAAGAAGTCTTGGGCCTGAAACGGTATCGACTGATGATGGATGTAATAACTGCATGTACTGGTTGATCGAATGGCCAGTTAAAAAATCGATTAAACTATTTTACTTGCCGAGCCTAGCTTAGCACTCGCTGCCTAGCAGCGCGGGGTTGTCCTAGACCTTGTCACCCAATTAGGACGAAGGGTTACATTTCCCGTATTAACTAAAAAATGATATTTTTTGCTTGCGTTTAAACATGTAGATGTTATTATTGAAGTTAGACAGGACGCGGGTTCGATTCCCGCCGGGTCCACTTGGCTGGTTTGATCAGCAGCCTTAGTTTGCAGGTGGTATGAGTTTCCACGCTGTACTGATCAATGGTTGTAAAACTCAGTCGGTTTGATCAGCGACTTTAATATGCAGGGGGTTTCGGGTTGTCCCCACTGTACTGATCAAAGGTCATAAAACCCGTTTTTTTTTATAAAGATAGCTGGTTTGGTCAGCAGCTTTAGGATGCAGGTGGAAGGAGTTGCCACACTGTACTGATCAAAGATGTCAAAACCCAGCCGGTTTAATCAGCGGCTTTAATATGCAGGTGGTTCGTGCGTTCCCACACTGTACTGATTAAGACGAGTAAAACGCACTTTTGTTTTTATGAAGATAGCCGGTTTGGTCAGCGGCTTTAGTTTGCAGATGGTTTCGGGTTCTCCATCCTGTACTGATCAATAAGCCTAAAACCCGTTTTTTGTTTTTTTATTTGAGAGGAAAAATATTATGTATTGTAGCAAGAAGAGAAATGTAAAATTTCCAATTACCATTACAGAAGATCTTATGGATCAAATTAGGGCTCATAATAAAACCTCCAATGATCTGTCTAACCAAATTTTTAAAGACATTAACACAGGTTGTATCTCCGCAATCCATGTTAGAGGAGGTGGCGATAAGAAAGATCTTATCTATGATGGTAAACCTACGACTAAGAGTGCTCTCAAAAACATCTACAGTCCTATTTTTGAACAAAATGGTTGGGCTCCAAAGATTGAAGCATTTAGAACTGATACCCTAGAACATATTCTAAATAGATATCAGGGCTATATCAAACGTAACAAAACGGCTAGTGAGCTGATTAAGTTTAAGCTCAAAGATATTCATTATAAGGGTCCTTTTGTCAAAGATGATGGCTGTAGTTTATATTTTACTACTCCTGCTGGATCTTTTACTAACTCTGTTGACTATAATACTCAGAGTGGAACTCTTGTTAATAAGATACACCTCAAAAAGGCGAAGTTTGGTGGAAATCTAAACATTCAACAAGGGGTGTTTGTGGCGGCTGTTGACATTCCCTACGAAGTTGCATACGAGCCTGAGGGTTGGATTGGTACAGATATCAATAAGCGTAATGAGTTTTGGCTTGTGGTAGGATCTACTGTTCATGCCAAACCTGATAAGATTGCCACTCTTGAGAAAGCAATTTCCGAAGTTCAAGTGGAAATTAATAAACCTAAGGGTCGACGATATAAAACAGATAACCATTATAAATCGTCTCAGCGTCGAGGTCTCAGAAGGAGATGGGAGAAGCTACATAGGAAACATGCGAGGCTTATCACTAAGTATCTCAATCCTATTATTCAAGATGTGGAAGACAATCATAATGGTTTAGTTATTGATGGAGTCACAACCGGCGCTCAAAACGGGAGTTTCGGCCAAGATAAAATCGGGAAGCATCTGATTGCTCAATGTGAAAACCGAAGAATACCATTCTACGTACCGCCCACATCCTATACTTCCCAAAGATGTGCAAAATGTGGACATATAGAAAAGAAAAATCGTAAAACAAAGACACAGACGTTTAATTGTCAACAATGTGGACATGAGGCTCAGCCTGACTTAAATGCTGTGCGGAATTACCAGTTTATTGGAGAAACTCTCCATTATAAGGGGTATACTTTTGGATACTACGGCACCCAATCCAGAAGTAAAGATCCGAGGATGGTTAAGTATGATGATATAAAATCTATATTTAATATGTAAATTAGCTGGTTTAGTCGGCAGCTTTAACATGAAGGTGGTTTTGTAAGAATTTTTCCACACTTCACCGACTAACAGACATAAAAAATTCTCCCTTGTTTACTCAGGAGGGTTATGGAACAGGTGGTTTCGGGTAATCCACACTGTACTGAGTAACGTGCATAAAACCCGTTTATTTTATAATATAAAGTAAGGAGTACAAATGGTAATTTGGAGTTATTGCGATTGCGGAGAGATTATAGATGAATTTCAGGAAAATTGTGATAATTGTGGAAAAGAAGTAGAGTTCAAGTTCACAACGACCGATATTAAATAATAAGCCGTGTGGGGCCAGAACAGTCATGCCTTATGGATGACTAATTATTCTTGCTTTGAAAGGAGAATGATATGAATAAACTGGTAAAACGGCATAACCAATTGATGAGTGATTTCTTTCCCTTCTCGATTGGATTAGATGATGTGTTTGATAGGCTTGGTACTATCAAGCGTGATAATTTATGCGACTCTTTCCCTCCCTATGATATTATTAGGGAAGATGCGGTAACCTCTGTACACATAGCGCTCGCTGGCTATAACAAAGATAATATCGAAGTTCTAGTCGATGACGGTATTCTTTCTATTACTGGAAAGACAGAGAAAAAAGATACGTCTTCACATGTTCATCAGGGCATTGCCACTCGCAGTTTTGTGAGGAAGTTTAGTCTTGGGGATCATGTGGAAGTTAAATCTGCCGATATGAAAGATGGGATGTTGGTAGTGACACTTGAAGAAGTATTGCCACCGGAGAAACAGCCCAAACGTATCACTATTAGTTAAGTTTTGCCCCACACGGTTTTTACTACACCTTGATTATTGCAATTTGATTCAGGAGGAGTCACTAAACACTAGCAATAATGGTAGGTACTATGAATATATTATGGTTATTATTAGTTGCGTTTCACATGTTCATTATTATTGGCAATGCTTTAGCCTTTTTTAGCGTGCCCTTTCTAACACCTTGGTATATTGCAATACCAATATGTTCTTTTATTTTTCTGATTACTTTCAGTAAAGAAATCAAATGTCCCTTGACAAACTGGGAAAACAATATTAGAATAAAGTTAGGTAAAAAAAGAATTGGCGGCTTCGTAGGACATTACTTCATAAAACCAATTAGAAAGCTATTATTGTCATAATAATGTGTATACCCACATATATCTTTCCTACAATAAGTGGAGATGGCAATGGGTGTACCAGAAGTTTCAGTAGATGTTGTAAAGTCTACTTCAGCATCTATGACACATGCAGGAAAAAAATTCTGGAAAGAAGCGCTTCACACTATGGCGCTTGATAATCCTCTTTTGTATCAAATATTAACTGTCAATGAGGCTAGCTCACGAGAAGCAACATTCAAAGAAGGCTATAAAAGAGGGGCGGCTTTAATGTATATATTAATCTCCCGCCAGATAGAAGCCGATGAAATGAATGAAGTTTGGGGCTTAGATAGTATTGAGGTTGAAGGTAAAGAAGTAGTTAAGTGTTCTTGTGGTAGCACAAATATTACTGAACTAGATAATGTTGTAGAAGGACAGAAGGTGCAGACTAAGCAGTGCAACGACTGCGGTTTAATCTTTCTTTAAATATGAACATATTTATGTTGGACAATAATCCACGACTTGCTGCGCAATATCACAATGATAAGCATTGTGTCAAAATGTGCCTCGAATACGCTCAACTGCTCTGTACCGCACGACGGCAACACGGAGACGATAATGCTCCATACCGTGCGACTCATAAAAATCACCCGTCTGCTCTATGGGTACAAGAATCTCTCGATAATTATATCTGGTTATGTAGTCTAGGTATAGAGTTATGCAAAGAATATACAATCAGATATGACAAGCGACATAAGTGTCAAGATGTTATTGAAGATTGTTTGCACAACCCTCCTAATATTGATAGTCAAGGCATTACTCCGCTTAGGATGGCGATGCCTGACATATATAAATCCAACTGCCCAGTGCGATCTTATCGTGACTATTATATGTCGGATAAACGCCACTTGGCCAACTGGAAACGTGATGTTCCCGAGTGGTGGTACTAATTTCACAGGAGAAAAAAGAAGTGATCAAGTGTTCATGTGGAAGTGTCAATTGGAAACAGGGCTTTAAATGTCCTGTTGATCCAGCAAATGATAAATTTAATTGTAAAGACTGCGGTCTGATTTTTAAAAGATACGATTCTACTAACGAAGGAGAAAAAGATGCCCAAAGTTACAGGAATTTATGAACATTCTCTTGACAATGTGGAAGTAAGAAGTAAAATGAAGTTGGCTCTGGAGGATTTACTTAAGGCTTTTGAAATGAAAGATATCGCTGTTATTGAAGATGATGACAAGTTTCAGTTCAGTGGTAATAGTCGCGGTGTCGATACTAAAGGTACGATTGATATTAATGAAACAGACGTTCAAGTATCTATCGAACTTCCATTCAGCGCCATTGCCTTCAAGGGGCGAGTACAAAAGGCTCTTGACACAAGAGTTCCACCTTTTCTAGGATAACCTATGGATCTTGCAAAACTAATTCCACACGACGAACTTGTGTGGTCTGAAGAGGACGAAAAGTGGATTTGCTTTACTACCCAAGAACTAGACGCTATTATAGCACAAGCTCACGAGTCTGGCTTCACACAGCTCGATGACATAGTTAAAGTAGTTCGGTGGTGCGAGAAAGTAAAAGTAGGTTCGTTACTGATGAAGCGGTTTATAGAAGGAGAAATTAGGGTACAGGACATTAGCGATAACAACGAACTTTATTTTACGGTGTAATTATGAAGAAACGTAGGGCTCCTAATAAGAAATGTCCTGAGTGTGAAGCTGTTTGTCATGTTAGATCTGCCATCTGCAAGAAATGTGATCATATATTTTACCTTAAAAAAAAGAAGAACCAAATCATAACTGATTGGCAAAACTTAAAGAAGGGAGACTTGATCAAATCTGTAGGTGGTAATGGACCATATTGGGAAAATCCAGAAACCAAAGATAAACTCTATATGGGACATTATGGTAAATATGTTGTGCAATCTGTGATGAAAGAGGGTATCATGGCAATAGAGAACAAACGACACTCGCATTGCTATGAATTCATTTACATGGGTAAGAGTAAGAGATCCAATCTAATGGATAACTATTACAATCGCCCACATAAGATAGTTTATTGTTAGTTTGTTTTTTTTAATTGGAGGTTGAATTATGGTAGACTGGAGTGGCATTTTGTCGAGCAAGGGCAGTGTTAGTACCGTGAAGAAGTTTGCAACAGGAGAGATTAGCGGACGTAGTTTGTATTCGCAGTTTGCTAATACCGACAGCGGTGGAGCAGTACGGCAGCTCTTGCGTCAGTACGGAGTTACTTACGGAAGGAGGCTCGCTCGTAAAGCCCTCATGCGGCGCGGCTATTAATCTTCCTGTGCTTGGAGTGGGAGGCAACCAATTAACTTTCCCAGATTTTTTTTAAACCAATTTGAATAAGGATGTACAATGTATAATAATGTTTTTAGCTTTGAAGGAAATTTGACGAAAGATCCCGAGTACCGAGTAATCTCGGAAGAAAAAGATCTCGCAGTGTTTAGAGTTGCATGCAATGAACGTCTCAACCGAGAAAAGGAAGAGACTCTTTATATTGATGTTAATGCTTGGGGATGGCACGTACCTTACTGTAAGAACGTTAACCTTTGTAAAGGAGATAGAGTGATCGGGAAGGGTCGTCTCCAAGAGCGCAGTTGGAAAGATAGTCAAGGTAACAATCGTACTGCCGTTGTGGTAGTACCTAACACCTTGTCTAAAGTTGTGCGCCCAAAGAAGGCAGCAGCTGTTAGTACTGAGGCCGAATCCTTCTAGTCTATAGTACAATGAAACAAGACAGAATCAAATCTAGAATTTCTCTAATAGAAAATGAGCTGTTCCTTGTAGGCAATGCTTTACATGAACCACAGCTCAATCCTCATGAACACAAGGAGTTAAAAAGAAAATCTACTAAACTACAAAAAGAAAAGAAAAAATTAGAAAAAAGACTTCAGACACTTAAGTAGTATTGACGATAGGAGAGTTAGATGAACAAAATGATTTTGTCAGTTATTGTTGCAGCGAGTTTTGCCTCTAATGTTTGGGCTCATGAGCCTCGCAAGGCTCCAGCAGGAGGTACTGTATATACAGTGTATCCTGTTAGAAGTTGTCTACACTCAGTAGGTGGATTCGTGTGCGGCACAGCAAAGGGAGTTGCTGGTGGAGCAGTTACAGTTCTAGAAGGTACGTGGGGTATTATTACGGCGCCATTTCACGTAGAGTGGAAGAAGCCACGCGCACGTTACCTTTTCTATCAACCACCTCGTGTTCATTATGAAGCGGCAAAGATCTACGAGGTTATCCCTCCAGATCTTGTGATAGAACTAGAATAGTATATTAGTTGTGACGGAGGGGGATTTATTCCCCCTTCGTCTTTTTTTTCTCTTGACATTTTATTTTCCTGATGTATAATGAGGAGGTAAGTCACATTCTCACGGAGAGTCACGATGAACGTTAGAAAAGAGTTACGCAAAGAAATGATCAAAGATCCTGAGTTCTACACTAAGTTTGTTGATGCTTTTAAAATGGCTCCACTTAAATTTAGAACTCATCTCGCAGAATGCGGTATAGAATATACACCAGATCAATTACAAGACTTGGCACTTCTGTATGAAGAAGTATTATCTACCCTCTAATAAGCTCGCGTAGCTCAGCTGGATAGAGCAACGGACTTCTAATCCGTAGGTCACAGGTTCAAATCCTGTCGCGAGTACTGTACGTCTTCACAAAGGATAATGGTATGACTTGGCGAGAACTACGAGAACTGTTAAATCAAATGAATGATAGAGATCTGGATAGTAATGTAACAGTATTAGTTAATAGGACTGATGCAACTCTCTTTCCAGACTGCAAATTAACCAATAATAAAGAAGATGATGCTATTGATTGTGACACTCCTTTTCTAAGTTGCTGGCCTGAAGATGAAGATTGACGATAAAGTTATTACCTTTCAAGGAGAGAAAGGAGTTATAATAAAACCTTGGAATAGGGATGACGGTCAATACAGTTGGTGGGTGGAGTTACATTTTACTGCCGATGGTAAAGAGTATACTACTTTAATTCCCTATAAAGAATCGGAATTGGAGATTGAAAAATGAAAGACTTTGGTGAAACAGTGGCTAAGAGATTTGAAAGAGACTCAAAATTTAGAAAAGAATTCTTGTTAGAACTTCTAAGTCAAATAGAAGAAGGCAATTCAGTAGTGGCAGTAAATATGATAAAG
>Ga0114934_10002564_pt1 | contig 11595 bp, 9 predicted proteins | sample 4SBtaG_2_FD_99695 | JGI IMG/M metagenome (GOLD analysis project Ga0114934, IMG submission 99695) | Deep subsurface microbial communities from Kolumbo volcano to uncover new lineages of life (NeLLi) - 4SBTROV10_white metaG | ecosystem: Environmental > Aquatic > Marine > Volcanic ...
GCAGGGTACATTATATGCAGGAATGTAACTATAACTGCAGTTGCAACTCCCATCACTATGACCCATATCGGGTCTATCTTAACCCCTGTTTTCTCTTCCTCAAAGTAACGGACTAGACCTGCAGCAGACTGAAATCCGGTGTTCTTCTTATTTTTTCCCATGAAAGTAAAATATTTTTATGATATTTATATATTTGCTTCAAACTATGCAAATTTTGTCTTTGCCCCGAAATTTTTCGAAGATTTTAAGTACTAGCACTAAAGATAACATGTGGACAGTGAAGGGGAAACCGAGGTTGGGGTAGGGAGCTATTTTAATAACGCCTGCCTCAGGTTCCCCCAAGCTGTTTTTACGAATGCCTAAGATAATTCTCTCCCCACATTTAACATGTGCATCGGACATATAAATTTAATGGTAAACAGATATACTGCAATAACTTTTGGATGAAAATTCCATTGAAAGCTTCACCAATTACTTACGATGCGCTAAAATCAGGAAACCAGGATAAAATAAAAAGTTTTAAATAAATCGCTATCTTTCGATAGCATGGAAGGGGACATGGGAGCAGCTGAAGGTTATCTCAGGGTAATACTTGATAACATCCCTGCCGGAATTATTTTTTTTGATAAAAATGGAGATGTGATATACAAAAATAAAAAAGTTGAGGAGATTGTTGGCGATCTGGAAAATATTGCCAAAGAATCAGGTCGCTCTAAAGAACTCAAAAATCTTATAGATAAAGGGATTCGATTCCGTAATTCCATATGGGAGAAAAATGGCAGATTTTTTTCTGTTGACGGCATCCCAATACAGGATGGTTCTATAGTTATAATGAATGATGCCAGCGAGAAAGTACATGCTGAAAATGCTCTCAAAGAAAATGAGAGGAAGTACCGTACACTGACAGAAAGTTCCCCTGCTGGAATAGTAATCCTCAGAGGCAATTCATGCATTTTCACGAATAAAAAATTTAGAGAGATAGTTGGATATGATAATATCGATGGAAAAAATATCACTGATTTTGTGCATACTGGAGATATTCCGCTTATCAGAAAAAAAATAAATGAAGCTATGAAAGGGAAAGATACGCCTTCATGCACAATAAGATTGGTTGGTAAAAATGGAGAGGTGGCATGGACTGAGATGAACCTATCTCTTATTAATTATGAGGGAAAGAGAGAGATCATAGTGAATATGGTTGACATAACGAGAAAGAAAATGGTGGAGGAAGAACTTGATATCTCAAATAAAAAAATGAAGGAAATGATTGAGAGAGAACGGAGATTTATTGAAGATATTTCTCACTACTTTTTCAATCCTCTTTGTATAGCAAAAGGATACATAGATCTGTCGTTAAAGGAAGCTACACCTGAATTGAAAAGAAAACTTGAGATAACCAGAACAGCTGTTGACAGAGTAGAAACGGTTGTCAAACATGTAGTGATGGAGGGAAAAATCTATGAGTAAGCGAAATTTTTTAATAAAACACGCCAATTAGGGAAATAGAATGAGTATTGAGGAATTGCAGAAGAGAAGAGAAGAGCTGAGAAAAAAGTTGGGTGAGGTAAAGGAAATCAGGGAGAAATTTAATGAGAAAAGCAAACAATTGAAGGAAAAGAGGCAGGAACTTGCTGCCCAGATTAAAAAATACAAACAGGAAGGACTGCGCCATAAGGAGCAGAGAGATGAGACAAATATAAGGGTTGCAAACTCCAAGAAAAGAAGAAGAGAATTGAATAAGGAATATAAGGAAATAAGAAAAGAAATAGAAAGATTGAGGAAGAAATACCTTCCTGAGGGCGAATCATTGGAATTTCTTAATAAAAGAAAAGAGGAACTTGAATTCAAGCAGATGACCCGTCAGTTATCAAAAAGAGAGGAACAGGAATTGGTGGAGGAACTTTCCAAACTTAACGAGAAAATAAAAGAGAGACAGAAAATCCTTGAAAAAACACCTGAATTGAAAGAAATCCTGGAGAAAGAAAGGCTCATAAAGGAGAAAGGAGATAAAGAACATATAAAAGTGAGGGAGCTAGCCGATAAGGCACAGGAGGAGCATCTCAGAATGATGGAGTGCTTCAATAAATCAGACGAACTTTATAAAGAATTGAAGAAAGTTCAGAAAGAATATGTCATGGCGCGACTGGATGCAGACAAAGCCCACAAAAAATTTGTTTCCTACATTAAAGAAATAAGAGAGATAGAAGAGCAAATGGAATCCATGAAGAAGAAGGAAAAAGTGGATAAGATACGGAAGGAAAGAACTGCCATACAGAAAAAAGCAGATGATGTTTATGAACGTTTCAAGAAGGGCGAGAAGCTTTCCACAGAGGACTTCATGCTTCTACAGAAAGCAGGGCTGATATAGTTATCTTTCCCAAGGAGGTTTTCCAATAATATACTCTGTCCAGAATGAAGCATTTTCTTCGTTTACAAAATCTCCATCTTCACATATTTTTGCCTTATTTTTTAATTTATTCAAATCCTTCCCAAGATTCAAATCTTTCATCTTATCTTTTAGGAGAACATATGCATCACTATATTCTCTCTTTATCTCCACCAACCACCTACCATTTTTAAGATATGGCCCCTCAACCACATCACGATTGCCTCTCCATTTTGACAGGAAAGCTTCCACATGCTCGCCTTTCTTTTCCGGTGGTCCTATATGTGTCTTGTATTCAGAAATTTTTTTCTCGTCCAGTTTTACCATTATCATGATGCGGCTGTTTACATAATAGAGCGATTCAACTACATCAAAATCGTTCTCCCGGAAAAATTTCTCCATGCTTTTTGTTGCCTTTTTTACTTGGGAGTAAAGGATATCATCAATAAGGTCCGGCCTAGGTATGCATATTCCTATAAAGCCCCTTATATCTTCCTTTATCTTACTCAGTGGGAACGGAGTAACCTCCTTCGGAAAAAAGAACTCTATTTTTGGGTTTTCCAAGTATTCTCCTGCTGCAAAAATGAAAAATTCCAGTTTTTGGGGGGATAGAGCGGCTGCAACATTTCTTGATGAATCAACGGGATCAATAAAAACAAATCTCTCTGGAAATGATGTATCGTCTGCCCCGTTGAGCGATAATACAACTTTACCTCTCCAGTCCTGTGAATTTTTAAGCACATCCCTAAATGAACCGTACTTTAAGACGAGAAGTTCTGCCAGATATCCAGAAAATCCCTGCACCTTTATCTCTGCCCCGTAACATCCTATACCTTTTAAAAACTGCTTCAGAAGGCGCACCTCATTTTTATTTTTCAAGTTTTTTCTTATATATTCTGTATGGAAAGGAGTTCTGTCAACCGCACTCATTCTTTCTGACGGATTATTTATCTTATAACAGGGAACTATGTCAACTTCATATTTTCCATATTTCCCCCTTATGTATGGATGCTCTGCATATTTAACCTTCCAGTCCTGCAGTACCTCTTTTCCAATGTTAAGGGAATGCTCCCTCATTTCATCTTTTGAATACTCGGACGGAAATAAAATAAAAATGTCTATGTCCAGTGAATTTTTTAGGTATGTACCCTTCGCTATTGAACCCACAAGCATTATCTCCACTGCCAGTCCCCTCTTCTTTGCTCCGATAGAAATCCTGTCCTCTATCTCGCTGACCGCTTCCATGACTTCTTCCTCTTCCCCCTTGGAAGGGACAATTCTTTTAAGAACCTCCTTTATTATCTTTTCGTCTTTCATAATTTTACTTCAAGCAAAGTGGTGTATAATGGTCCTTCTCTTCTCAATTCGCTTTTTTTGAGTTTTATGCTCTCTACTTTTATATCTCCGAAGTGCCTTTCGGCATTTTTATTTATGAGCTCTTTAAGTCTTTCTTTTCCTTTTGCACTTCTCATCCTTGCCAGCGTCGCATGGGGAGTGAATCTCTTTTCCTTTTTAAATCCGTATTTCTGCAAACCATCTTCAAGAACTTCTGCAATTTTTTTCATTTCTCCATCGTCTTTCATGCCAACCCATATCACTTTTATGTAATCCGAGTTTGGAAACGCCCCTGTTCCTTTCAGCTCCACAGTGAAAGGCGATATACCGCTCACTGCACCCCTCATGACCTCTTCTATATCTGGAACCATCTCCTCATCTATCTCCCCCAAAAATTTCAGCGTGAGATGGATGTTTTCTGGCTCAACAAGTTTTATGGAAACACCTGTTTTTCTTAACTCATCCTCAAATGATACAAGCGACTCCATTGCGCCTACATCAATTGAAATAAACGACCTCATAATCGCTTAATGTGTTTTGGGGTATATCAATATTTACCAAAAAGTAAAAAATGCCATCTTGTATACCTAAGCAATGAATTCCGAGCCACAGAAGGCGCTGACAGAGGATGAAGTGAAATATCTGCTCAGAGACTATGGCATTTCGACAACAGATTTCGCAGTGATAAAAAGCGATGATGATTTGAAGAACATTGACCTGAAATTTCCTGTAGCACTCAAGGTATGCTCGCCCAACATCATGCACAAAACAGATGTCGGAGGAGTGAAACTCAATATAATGGATGAAGAAGAGCTTAAGAGAGAATTTTCGGATTTCAGAAAAAAGTTTCCAAGTGAAAAATTCATAATTGAAAAGATGGAGCCTCAAGGTATTGAAATGATCGCAGGGCTTGTAAATGATGCATCATTTGGCATGAGCATAATGGTGGGGATGGGCGGCATATTTGCAGAGATGTACAAAGACGTTTCATTCCGCCTTGTGCCCATAAACAGGAGAGATGCAGAGGAAATGATAGGCGAATTAAAAGCAGGCGAACTTTTTAAAGGATTCAGGGGAATTGAGCTCGATAAAAAGGCGATTGTTGAACTCCTGCTCAAACTGTCCCAGATAGGTATGGATTTTCCCTCAATAAGCCAAATGGATTTAAATCCTGTATTTGTTTACAGTCACGGGCTCAAGGTTGTGGATGCAAAAATGATAAAGAATTAGATAGGTGAAAAAAAATGGATGTGTTATCAACAAAGGATAAAGCATTGCTTCTTGGGAATGAGGCAATAGTAAGGGGTGCAATAGAAGCAGACATAGATGTTGCCACTACATATCCTGGCACACCCTCTTCTGAAATTGCGGATACATTCTCAAAAATAGCACGATATTACAACAGCAAAGGCCAAGAACCTGGCTTTTATTTTCAGTACTCAACAAATGAGAAGGTCGCAGTGGAAGTTGCGGCAGCAGCAGCCGTATCTGGTCTAAGGGCCCTTACATGCATGAAGCACGTGGGCTTAAATGTTGCAAGTGATGCATTCATGACTTACATGTATGTGGGATGCAAAGGTGGTCATGTGATCGTGACAGCAGATGACCCATCATGCCATTCATCGCAAAATGAGCAGGATAACCGCTACTATGCCAAATTCGGGAATGCCCCGATGCTGGAGCCGTCCAATCCACAGGAAGCAAAAGACATGGTCATTGAAGCTTTCAGAATCTCAGAGGAACTTTCATTGCCCATATTGTTCAGGATGACCACAAGGACTTCGCACATCAGAGGCCCTGTAAATCTTGGAAAAATAAACCTAAAGAAGAAGAGAGGAAAGTTTGAAAAGAATCCACTCATGGTAACTGTTCCTGAAGTGGCAAGGAAACTCCATCCTGTGCTATTGGAAAAAATGGAACGGGCGGAGCAGATTTCTGAGAAAAGCAAATTCAATTTTGTGGAAGAACTGGAAGGCAAGACAGGAATAATAACTTCTGGAGCGCCGTACAATTATGTGAGAGAGATTGTCGAAGAGCTTGGGATAAAATGCAGGATACTCAAGCTGGGAATGACAAACCCCTTGCCCAGAAAAATGTGCGTTGATTTTCTGAAAGGATGCGATAGAGCGATTGTTGTGGAAGAGCTTGAGCCGTTTCTTGAAGAGCAGCTTAAAGCAATAGCTTATGAAGAGGGAATAGACACAAAAATATATGGCAAAGGATATGGAAAACTCAGCAGATTATATGAGTATGACATGGACATTGTTGAGTCCACCTTGAGAAAATTTTTCGGACTTGAGGAGAAAAAGGAAATAAAGGAGCCATCTATTCATGCCCCTCCCCGCCCCCCTGTGATGTGCCCGGGGTGCCCTCATCGAGCCACATATTATGCAATCAAGCAGGTCGCACCTGAGGGAACAATATATCCGACAGATATAGGATGCTACACTCTCGGAAAAGCCCCGCCGCTTGAAATGGCTGACTTTCTGCTATGCATGGGCTCTAACGTTGGCACTGCATGCGGCTTTTCATATGCAACAGATCAGAAGGTCATATCATTCATGGGCGATTCCACATTCTTCCATGCAGGATTGCCTGGCATAGTTAATGCTGTGCATCATAATCATGACTGCGTGATAACAGTGCTTGACAACAGGACGACGGCGATGACAGGACATCAGCCTAATCCAGGCACACAATACGATGGCATGGGAAACGAAGCCATAATGCTCAAGGTCGAGGATGTCGTTAAAGGATTAGGCGTAAAACATATTGAGGTGGTAAACCCTAACAATTTGAAGAAGACGATGGAGGCATTTGAAAGAGCTCTTAATTATAAAGGTACCTCAGTTGTTGTTTCAAAAGCACCATGCGCACTCATTCTCCCCAAAAGTGTGACAGAGGGTTCATTTGAAATCGACCAGGAAAAATGCACGAAATGCAATGTCTGCATAGAAAAATTCGGGTGCCCTGCCTTTTACCGCGACGGTGACCAAATCAAAATTGATGAAACTCTTTGCAATGCCTGTGGGGTATGCACTCAGATATGTGAGGCAAAAGCAATAAGGAGGCGAAAAAAATGAAGAGAAGGCTGATATTTGCAGGCGTAGGCGGCCAGGGAGTGCTCACAGAGGCAAACATACTTGCAAAGGCATTTCTAGCAGCAGGAGAAAAAGCTCTGACGTCAGAGGTTCATGGCATGGCCCAGCGAGGAGGCAGTGTTATATGCACTGTATGCGTTGGAAATGTCTACTCACCATTGATTGCTGATGGAAGCGCTGATGCGATAATTTCAATGGAGCCGGTTGAGGCGCTTCGCCATATAAAGAAGCTTAGGAATAGAGGAATCGTGATAACAGACATAAATCCTGTGATTCCTCCGAATGTTTCTTTGGGGGAGAGCAAATACCCCAACCTTGAAAAAGTTTTTAATGAACTCTCGTTGAGGGGGAAGCTGATTAAAATTGATGCGCTGGGCATTGCGAAAAGAGCAGGAAATGCGATAACCAAGAATATAGTAATGCTTGGTGCACTTGCTGGAATGGACATACTTCCGATAAATAAAGAAAAAATACTTCAGGCAGTAAAGGAGAATGTTCCTGAGAGATACATGGAGATGAACGAAAGGGCTTTTAACATGGGATACGAAGCAGTCAGAGATTGAATATAATTATATTGACAACATCTTCTGCTTCGTTGTCCTGGCTGTCGTATGCTTTAACTCTTATCTCATGGTTTCCAACGGCATACTCATCCCACAGCCATTGATATGGCGGCTCACTGTCTCCATACTTCAGGTTTCCATCTATATAAAAATCCACCTCCTTTATGCCCATATCGCTTGCTACATCAACATCAATTGCTATCCCCCCAAATATGATTGCTTTGTTTAGGGGAATTATTTCCCTATCATTTATGTAAAGGGCATTAGATGGTCTTGTTATACTTACTGAAATGTTGCTGTTGAGCTTGAGAATCAGCAGAGTTCCCTTAGTAAGGTAATCTGTATAGCCATCATTTCCATCATACGGAGCATCCCCATCCAGCATATTTCCATTTATGTCTCTTTTTACCCAGTTGATAGAAGACGCATTGTATGGCAATTTTATATGAACAGAAGCATTGTCAGTGGCATAGAAGGTAGAAACAACTCCTGTGGTCGATATGCAGCTGGACGGACTCTGAAGCCCGTCGTTCAATATGCTGGAGATGAGGAAGCTTGCATTGAAATCAAGTCCTGCACCATTTATGAATATACGGTTTCCATCTCTTGACGCCAGCACATATGTATTGCCCCTGTAGCTACAGGTGGAAAGGATTTCCCCCCACACATCAGAGATTTTTATATTGTTGAACAGGAACCAGGCATTGCTCAGATGTGTATATGTTATCCCATCATAAACTCCATCTATTGGGTGATTCTCATCAAATATTGTATCAAATATCCTATTGGTAGATATGCCGATTCTGCTTCTAATGCTCTTCCAGTTTGGTGTTGATACAGGAAGTACGCCGCCAACTTCTAAGAACACTGTCTTATTTCCATAAAATAGATTTACAATACTGTCTGGCAAATCAAGCACATTGGTTTCATCCCACCACCCACCTCTGGTATAAACATAATATGCATCTGCATTCTCCATTGGCTCCGAGGTTATCACTATCCTGTATCCGCTTGCCATGATCCCATTTGCTATTGCGGAAAAGCTAACATCAAGCAACTGCCATGGATCCATGTCCTTCGGGTCATCGTTTGTTCCTGCCTCGTCTGTGAGATATACAACCACGTTGCATATGGGCTTCTCCTCATCTACCATGTAATCCTGGATGGTGGGAAGAAGAATAGATGGATTAAATTCATCGAAATCACTTTTATTGTAAATCATGGCAAAAATGTAATCAGGATGATACTGCACCATTCTCATCATCATAACATTTTCCATATTTGTGACGCTTCCCAGAGCCCAGTCATCTGGGCAGCTTTTCACCCAGTATGACTTGTCCAGGCCGGAAGCAAAGGACGGAATGATGCAATTTCTTGCCAGGTCATCATTCATATAATAGTCTTCGGTCATAAGAACGTCACAGTTTGAATATGCTTCAAATGCTGTTGAACTTTCGTTGCAGAACCATGCCACATCATAAGGTATGCCTTTATGCAAGTAGGTCACCCCACTTTTGCTGCATGCATTATGAACAGGCAGAAACCAGTTAGACAGAAACATTTCCTCTGATATCCCGTCCACACCGTATGAGATAAGTTCATTTACAATGTCTACCACATCATCTGTTGAAGGCGCATTACCTGGCCAATCTTCGTAGTCCTCCCTTACTTTCCATGCAAGCGACTGCACATCCACAAAAACTTTTATGCCCTTTTCATGAGCCCTTTCTATCATAGGAGAAAGCAAATCCTCTCCAAATTCCCAGCCCAGTCTATTTAGTGTCGGAGAGACGAAGTAATACTTCCATGGAAGGGCATTGAAAAGTATGATGGAATATCCTTTTTCATAACACGAATCAACAAATTCATCTATGCTGTCAAAATCTTCTATGAGTTCAACGCCATCTGAGTGAATTCCAAATTTTAGCTCATAATTAATGGAATTTTTCTCGACTCCGTGATTTTTATATGTGGCATTTCCTGGAAATGAGGAATAGACAATCAAAACCAGAAACAACGCAATTACCTTCTTCATAAGATATAATCTCTAACCAATTTTAAAGCTTTGTCGAACATCAGACCAGATCCACCTGGCTGGGCCATTTTTCAGCAAGACAGATGTCCCACACACGCCCTATAAAATCAAGAGAGAATACATTCTGGAGAACATGAACCCAGTAGTTTCCACTGTCTGTCATGATTATTCTGTCACCTTCATCCCTTGCCATTCCCAGCATCTCAAATAGAGAGAATATTTTTTTGAATTCCGAGTCAAAATCTCTGCCGAACCGCTCCTCGAACTCCTTCTTTATTATCTTTGTTTCATATATTCTCCAGTAAAGCCAGTGAAACATTTCCTCCCTCTCCGTAAATTTTATGGAAAGAGCGACAGGCGGTTTCCTCTTGCTTTCAATAAATTTGATGTATTCTTCAACGCTGAATGTGTTAATGAAGAAGAAGTTAGGAACGAGAGAGCCGGCTCCTGCACCAAGACCTATGTATTCTGGCACTGTCACCGAACTGTATTTTTTTACGCCTTTCTTTGTAAAAGCCCATACAGACGTCCTTTCCATACCGGCATCGTAGCAAAGCTCTTCAATTTTTTTCAGCATTGCTCTCCTTTTTATTATGCCTGGAAGTGAATATCCATTTCTTTTAACGACTTCCTCCAGTTTTGTGTGTGGAAATGTGAATATGGGGTATGCGGATATCTGGTCAACTCCCAGCTCTATTGCCGCTTTGATGTCCTCTTCAACATCCTTTATCCCCTGGTTGGGAAGGCCGAACATGATATCTATGTTCACGCATTGGAAGTCGCTGTTGATAAGCAGTGATACCGAATTTTTTGCTTTATCGCTATTATATGGTCTTCCAATTATTTTTAAAAAATCATTGTTGAAAGATTCTACTCCCATACTTACACTTTCAACACCCATGTCCTTTATCTTATCGATCATGGTATGCGTGATATCGTTGGGGTGCGTCTCCATGGAAATGCCGCATTTCATATTGAAGGACTGTCTGATTGATTGAACTACTTCCTCAAGCCCACTTCCTACCATGGTCGTGGGCGTCCCACCGCCTATGTAAAAAGATGTGATGGCAGTATTCTCAAGAACGTCCTTGTAGAACTCAACTTCCTTCACAACTGCTCTGCTGTAATGAATTGCATTTTTTTTGTTGTATTTCTCTTTGAAATAGGGGCAGTAAAAACAGGGGCGCATGCAGAAAGGAATATGGAGATAAAGTCCCTGTTCGGCTGCATCCATTGCCCTGATATCAGGGTATTCATTTTCAAGGACAAGCCCTCTCGATCCGGTGAGCGATTTCTTTATTATCTGCCTGATTAACTTTTTCATCACGCTATTTTTTATGTTACCGCAATATAACTATTTTTGCCCCTCACAGGTTCCTTCAGGAATAACCACCTATCATCAAACTCGGGTCTCCGAGCAACTCCCACTGCTGAACACTTTTGGTGTGACCTGCCCCCAGGTCTGTCATGTCAAAGGTGCTTACATAACTTGTCTGTGTCTGGACATAAGCATCTCCGAGAATGTGATAACCTTTCTCTCCGTACTGTCTGAAAAACTCTGTCGTAATCCATCCATCGCCTCCTCCTGTGGTGCAGTCCCTCCCAGGCACTCCGTAGCCAAGCCCTGTATTCCCCATGCTGGCAATTGCTCCGCCATCTGGATTTCTCACGAGACGCCAGCTCAGGCATTCGGGCACCAGCTGCCCATATGTCCACATCGAGTTATCAGGGAAAAATGAGAAAAGCAGGTGAAATGCATTAAGGAATGCAGGCACCATTGAAACATTGAACATACTGTTGTGGCAGCCACCTATAACTGCTACAGGCAATTTCTCTCCATTTGAGAGAGTGTCAATCGGAAATACAGGGAAGCCAATATACGGGAACCATGGTTTGAGTTGTGTCACCACAAGCCCTGTAATACTTCCGTACTGGCGGTTGCCCGGCACACCGGGATAGTGGTCGCCCCAAGAATTCGGACTTCCGTGACCTGACATGAAAACAAATCCGCTTCCTTTATTGAGGGCTTCAAGCACGTCGTCCTGTCCTGTAAATCTGCCGTTGGAAGCAAATAAAACATCATGCTCGAAGTCGTCGGGCATGTAATACAAAGCCCCGCCTCTCCCCTGCACCGCATGGTCGCCGACAGTCCACTCTCCTTCATAGAACATTTCA
>Ga0114934_10002566_pt1 | contig 11593 bp, 4 predicted proteins | sample 4SBtaG_2_FD_99695 | JGI IMG/M metagenome (GOLD analysis project Ga0114934, IMG submission 99695) | Deep subsurface microbial communities from Kolumbo volcano to uncover new lineages of life (NeLLi) - 4SBTROV10_white metaG | ecosystem: Environmental > Aquatic > Marine > Volcanic ...
CATGCCTGGCAAGCATGCGCTCTAAACCAACTGAGCTAACAGCCCTCAAAATTTATTTCATAGAACACTATTTACCAAATTTTTGCCTGCAAGGAATCTTCTCTAACCATGGCATCTCCGGATTTACAATGCCATGCATCGCGGAACTCAGTCATATTACTCATGGGTCCATTTACACGATATTGGGCGGGCGAATGAGGATCTACGGTAATCAACTGTTTACCTAACTCGTCACGCACATTAGAAGCCCAAACTTGTGCCCAACCAAGGAAAAATCTTTGTTCAGGTGTAAATCCTGCAATATCACCCGGACGCCCCGTTTCCTTAAAATGCTTCTGCATAGCATAATAAGACAAAGTTAATCCACCTAAATCAGCAATATTTTCTCCAAGGGTTAATTTTCCTTGAACATGAATGCTGTCATAGGGTTCATAATTATCAAATTGCTGAACAATTACATTTGTCTTTACAGCAAATTTCTTAGCATCCTCTTTATTCCACCAAGGATTCAGATTACCAATTTTATCATATTTTGACCCTTGATCATCAAAACCATGGGTAAATTCGTGACCAATAACACCCACAATGCCACCATAATTAATACAGATATCGGCTTTGGGATCAAAAAACGGTGGTTGCAAAATTCCAGCAGGAAAAACAACTTCGTTCATTGTGGGATCGTAATAAGCATTAACCATTTGAGGCGGCATACCCCATTCCTTACGATCGACCGGTTTCCCTAATTTATCCAAATTATCTTTAACCTGGAACTTATAAATAGCCAATAAATTGTGAATTAAATCATCCGGAACAATATCAATAGAAGAATAATCCTTCCATTTATCAGGATAACCAATTTTATAGGTAAAAGCATGTAATTTTTCAACTGCTTTTGCTTTTGTTTCATCACTCATCCAATCTAATTTTTTCATGCGTTCAATATAAACAGCACGCAAATCTTCTATCATGGATTCCACTGTTTTTTTAGAACTTTCAGGGAAATATTTTTCAACAAAAAGTTTTCCTACCGGTTTGGCGAAAACGTTGTTAATTAATCGAACTACCCGTTTTTCTCGTGGCTTCATTTCCGTTACTCCGGATAATATTTTACTAAAAAAATCAAAATGAGCTTGAACATAATCTGATGATAACCAACTTACAAATTGATTCAATGCATGCAATTTGAAATAGGACTTCCATTTCTCAATTGGGATATCTGTCAGCAACACATTCATGTTTTTAAAAAAATCCTTCTGACGCACAACAACGGTATCCACCTGCACATGTAAAGCAGAAAAATATTGATTAAAATTAAAATCAGGAACCAATTTCTGCAATTCAGCTACTGTCATTTTATTATAAATCTTTTCAGGCTTACGCATCTCAATTCTAGACATAGAGTTTTCAGCCAGTTGGGTCTCAATCTCAATCACTGATTGTGCTTCAGTTTGAGCTTTCAAGCTATCGTCCCCCATCATTGTAAATAATTTGGTCAGATAATTGCTATATGCCTGTCTAATTTTACTATATCTCTCATTATCTACAATATAATAATCCCTATCCGGCAATGTCAGTCCGCCTTGATTCAAATAGGTTATATAATGCCTCACATCTTTTTCGTTCACACCAACCATCACAGAAAATAAATTACCAAGTCCCTCCAATTTATTGGAAGCAAAAAATCCTGGAAATTCAGTATAATTTTTCAGATTATCAATCTTTTCAAAAAACAACTTCAATGGTGTTATGGACTTCTTCTCTATTCCAACACTATCCATTGCCGAATGAAACAAGTCGCCTATTTGCTGAGTTACCGTTCCTTTTTTAGCTTTTTGTCCGGCAGCATCTAAGATGATACCTTTAATTTTAGCTTCATTTTGCTCGGCTAAAATATTAAATGAACCCCACCGACCTTCTGTTTTAGGAATCGGATTATTTTTCTGCCAACCACCGGTTGCATACATATAGAAATTATCACAGGGCTTATAGGCTGTATCTAAATTAGACATGGTAAATCCGGGAATAGAATCTAAATTTTTATTTCCAGAACTTTCTCCGGCATTATTACAGCCCGATAAACCGATACCTGCTAATGTCAACATCATAATTGAATTTTTAAATGTCAGTTTCATCTATTTAATTTTTTAGGATAACAAAAGTAGTAAATATTCAATTATATTATTCAGGCACCTAAAAATATTTTCTATAAAATTTTAAATTGTAACCTTAAATACGCAAGTGTATTTCTATTCCAAATGATAAATTTGTTAATTTTACCCAAAATTCATTTCTCATGAATAAAGAAAAAAAAATTAGATTGTTAGAAGAAAAACGAGAAGAGACCAAACTCGGTGGTGGAGAAAAACGCATTGAAGCTCAACATAAAAAAGGTAAATTAACCGCTCGCGAACGAGTTAACTTACTAATGGATAAAGGCAGTTTTCAGGAAACAGATGCTTTTGTTACCCACCGGAGTAAAGACTTTGGCTTAGAAAACCAAAAAGTCCTTGGCGATGGTGTTATAACAGGATATGGTACGATTGACGGCAGATTAGTATATATCTTCTCACAGGATTTTACAGTTTTTGGAGGCTCTCTTTCAGAGATGTATGCCCGTAAAATTGTAAAAATAATGGATGCTGCCATGAAAAATGGTGCCCCTGTAATTGGATTAAACGATTCGGGAGGTGCACGAATTCAAGAAGGTGTTTTATCGCTTGCAGGCTATGCTGATATTTTTTATCGAAATACTTTAGCCTCAGGTGTCATCCCACAGATTTCTGCTATCATGGGACCTTGTGCCGGTGGTGCTGTTTACTCTCCGGCTATTACGGACTTTAACATTATGGTGCAAAATTCATCCTATATGTTTGTTACCGGTCCTAATGTGGTAAAAACAGTGACCCACGAGGAAGTAACTTCCGAAGAGCTTGGGGGAGCATCCGTTCACGCTACCAAATCCGGCGTAGCCCATTTCTCAGTTCCCAATGATGTAGAGGCCATCAATGCCATTAAACAATTGCTAAGTTATATGCCACAAAACTGTGAAGAATTACCATTTTATTGTACCTATAATTCTGAAGATGATGAATTACGCCCGGCATTGAATAATATTGTACCGGAAAATCCTAATATGCCTTATGATATCAAAGATGTTATCAGTTTAGTAGTTGATGACGATTCTTTTATGGAGGTACACAAAAATTTTGCAGAAAATATAGTTGTTGGTTTTGCTCGTCTTGCAGGTAGGAGTATTGGTATTGTTGCTAACCAACCGGCATATTTAGCAGGCGTATTAGATATTAATTCTTCGAAAAAAGCAGCTCGTTTTGTTCGTTTCTGCGATGCGTTTAATATTCCCTTGCTCGTGTTTGAGGATGTTCCCGGATTTTTGCCCGGTACGGACCAAGAGTGGAATGCCATCATCGTAAACGGTGCCAAATTACTATATGCGTTTTCAGAAGCTACTGTGCCACGCATTACTGTAATTACCCGTAAAGCGTATGGTGGTGCTTATGATGTGATGAACTCAAAAAATATTGGTGCTGACCTTAATTTTGCATGGCCTTCGGCAGAAATTGCTGTTATGGGAGCCAAAGGTGCGGCAGAAATTATTTTCCGTAACGAAATAAAAAATGCTGATGACGCACAGGCACAACTACTTGAGAAAGAGCAAGAATATAATGAGAAATTTGCGAACCCGTATATTGCAGCATCTGTCGCTTATATCGACGAGATAATTAAACCCGAAGAAACACGACAGAAGCTTATTCACGGATTTAAAATGCTTGAAAATAAAGTAGATAATCTACCAAAAAAGAAGCACGGGAATATTCCGCTGTAAAATTAGAAACAGTACTTATTTTCTTCAATCATTTTTTCAGCAATTTGCCGCGATGCCTCTTTTATATTGATTTTTGGTATTTTAGTTAAAGCTTCAACCCCATTAATTAACTGTTCATATAAATCTCCTTCTACAAAAGAATTAACAGCATCAAATGCTTTATTTCTGATAATTTGCGTTGCTTCATATAGCAAAATATCACCCATTGCTTTATAAAGTTCTTTATTAGAATTGTTTGTACTATCATTTTTTTGAATACGAAGCATAGTAGATTCAGCAATATAAATCTGTATAAGGATGTCAGCAATAGTCATCATCACTTCCTGTTCTGAACCTAACCTTCTTTTCAACTCATTATTGGCAGCAGTCAATGTCATTATAGCAACTTGCTTCAAATTCTTAATCTGTGCAAATTGATTGCTGAAATAAGTCCCGTCACCTTTTTGCGGTTGAATTTCACCTTTAATATTCAACAATTTATCACCCATTCCAAACACATCATAATCACCGCGTTTAATAAATTTCATGAAGGTGTCTATAATAACCATTCTGTTAATTTCATTAGTTCCTTCAAATATTCGGTTGATTCTAGAATCACGATAGCATCTATCAACCGGCGATTCTGCGGAAAAGCCCATACCACCATAAATTTGAACCGCTTCGTCCACAACATAATCAAGGGCTTCAGAACCATATACTTTAAGAATTGCTGCTTCAATGGCATATTTTGCAATAGCATCAATCTCAGCAGGACCTTTTTCCATGCCTTCGGCTATATTTTCTTCTGCCAGTATATTAATATCTCCGCTGACACGATACACTGCCGATTCTGTCGAAAATTGTTTGATGGCTTGTTTAGCTAACTTATATTTGATAGCACCAAACTGTGAAATATAGCGACCAAATTGTTTCCGTTCGTTGGCATAATTCACCGAATGATTAATGGAAACACGCATACCGCCCAAAACACTGGCGCCCAATTTAACTCTCCCTACATGTAAAATATTTAGAGCAATACGAAAACCCTCACCGCGTTTTCCCAAAAGATTTTCGACAGGAATTTTCACATCGTTAAAAAATATTTGACGAGTTGATGATCCGCGAATTCCCATCTTATCTTCTTCAGGATTAAAAGAAACACCATCAGTTTTACTTTCTACCAAAAAGGCACTTAAAATTCTGTCGTTATCAATTTTAGCAAAAACGGTTAGTAAATCTGCAAATCCACCATTGGTTATCCACATCTTTTGACCATTCAAAATGTAGTGTTTCCCATCATCTGACAATACCGCTTTTGTACGGCCTGAGTTGGCATCAGAACCTGCATCAGGTTCAGTTAAACAATAGGATGCTGCATATTCACCGGTCGCTAATTTAGGTAAATATTTTTGTTTTTGTTCCTCGTTACCGTAATACAACAATGGAAGCGTTCCAATGCCCGTATGGGCGGAAAATGCGACAGAAAAAGAATGTCCTGAACCCAAATTATCAGCTATCAACATGGTGGTAATAAAATCAACATTCATGCCGCCATATTTTTCCGGGAGTCCGGCACCAAGGAGTCCATATTCTCCGGCTTTATCTACTTTTTTTCGCATCAAACCATCTTCATGATCATCGAGTCTTTTTAAGTCAGGTGTTACCTCGGAAGCAATGAAATCACGACAAGTATCTCGTATCATTCCTTGTTCTTCATTAATATCTTCAATTGTAAATATTTCGGTTGCAGGCACTTCTTTAACTAAAAATTCGCCACCGATTAATTTTTTATTCGTATCCATAAAAAAAAATTTTTTGCAAAATAAAACTATTTCAGCAAACTAAAACTGACTCTCATCATTTTTTTGAGGAACTAAGCCTTATTCCGTTGATTTACTGACATATAAAAAAAAGCCCTTCACAAGAGGAGGGCTTTTAAAAAGTCTTATATGAGTCCAAATTGAGCAAATTTTTTCAAAATCGCCCAACTTAGTGCTTGTTAAAGTTAAAATTTAGATGCTGAGGTTTTTCCCATTTTTAAAATTAGCATTATTTCATGGGAGCCATTACTGTATTTTCCAATATCAGTCATGGTTAAATCATAGGAATATCTAAAAGTTAAATTATCTAAATCTACCCCCATCATAATTACGCCTGCATCTCCAAAGCGGTATGACAATCCACCCCAAAACTTTTTTTTGAAAATGACTTTGGCATTTAAGTCCATTTGAAAAACACCAGCTTCAATAAACTTACCCAAAACAGAAGGCTCTAAAGTAAAATTATCGTTGATTTCGTATTTGTATCCACCAAATAGGAAATAATGCCGTACCTGATTTTCTGTCAGAACATCGGTCATAAAATCAACCTTGCGGTTTACCAACTGAGTCACTGACAATCCTGCAAAATAATTACCGGTATAGAAGTAAGCACCGAAAGAAGCATCGGGAACAATCAATTTATCCGTATTCCCGGCATAAAGGATGGCATCATCCGGATCTTTTAAATCTAATTTATCACGATTTAGGTAAACCTGATAAAGCAATAGTGAAAGACCTAAAGACAGGTGCATATCATCGCCAAACTTTAAACGATAGGCGTAGGTGCCTTCAATTCCTGATTTTGATGATGGTCCTGCCGAGAAATTATAAATCTTGGCACCAACACCCATTTCAGAGTTGATAGCCGTATGACCACTAATCATCTGCATGTTTGGTGAATTTTTAAATCCTGTCCACGATTGATGATATCCCATTGCCAATGGCAGATAATTTTTTGTGCCAACGACTCCGGGATTTATAGAATATGGGTCTAACATATATTGACTGAATGTAATATATTGCTGTGCCGATAGTTGTAATCCTGCCATTAATAATACGGCTATTGTGATATACTTCTTCATGATTTTTGATTTTTTGATGTTATACATATTATTCAATGATTAAATTTTCGGCATTATCCTTATTATCCGGTTTCTTCTTTTTGTGATTTGGACCTATTGGCATTCTGTTTCCTACCGAACGAATAATGGTTAAATCTCCTGTAATTGGATTATCCCCATTACCCAAATCAATGATATAGTAGTAAGTCGCTGCCGGCAGAGGATGTCCATTATTGGTTCCATCCCAATTTTCAGGATAACCGGTAGAGCTATAAACCATATTTCCCCATTGGTTGAACACTTTCACAGCACAATTCGGATAATATTGAATACCATCAATTATCCATGTATCATTTTTACCGTCACCATTTGGGGTAATGGTATTATAGACATGTAAACAAGTACTTTGAACCGTTCCAACTACAATGGAGTCAGTTGTTGAACAATTATTCATATCTGTAACTGTAACTACATATGCACCGGTAGCAATATCTGTCAGGTCTTCGTAATTTTCTCCTGAGTTCCAAGAAAAATTATACGGGGGTGTACCAAATTTAACATCCAAATCAATTTCTCCATCTGTTTTCTCAGGACAACTAGCATCTGTAACCGTTGAAGAAACTGACAGACCAAATGCCGGTTGTTCTATTCTAAAAGTTCCTATTGTAGAACAATTATTGACATCGGTAACTGTAACAGTATAATTGCCGGCTGTTAAACCATTTTCAATAGCAGCAGTGCCACCTGAATTCCATAGATATGTATAAGGTGCTATTCCGCCGGTTGCCATAGCAGTAGCCGTACCATCATCGCCACCAAAACAACCGACATCAGTTCCTGTAACCATTACTGTCGGTGCATTAAGATTGTTGATAATGTTTGTTGAAACATGTTCACAGCCATTTGCATCTGTAATCGTTACAACATAAATACCCATTGCCAAATCAGACAAAGTGCTAGTAGTTGCACCATTGCTCCATAGATAAGTATATGGCGTTGTTCCGCCAGTAACTGTTACTGAAATATTACCATCACTATTGCCACAATGTGCATCATTAGTAATTACATTAACTGTTATAGCTGGTGGTTCAGATATTGTAACACTTAGTGTATCTGAACAATTATTTGCATCAGTAGCTGTTACGGTATATGTGCCTGCACTTAAATTATATGCCGTTTGTCCGGTAACATTATTTGACCATACATACGAGATTGGGTTTATGCCATTTGAAGCAGCAACAGTAGCTGTTCCATCATTTCCACCATTACAATTTACATCATTAGAAGAAACTAATGTTAATGATACGCCAGATGCAGCATTTATAGTGTAAGAACCTATTGCAGTACAGCCGTTATTGTCTGAAACGGTAACATCATAAGTTCCTGCTATCAATCCTGTCTCTGAAGATCCGGTACCTCCGTCTGACCAAATATATGAGTAGGGATATGTGCCACCGGTAACTGTTAATGCAATACTTCCATCAGCATTCCCACCGCAACTTGCATCAACTATAGAATCTGTAATAACTATTTCAGCAGGTTCATTAATTGTTATTGATTCAGTTGATAGGCAGCCTCCGGCATCTGTTACGGTTACAGTATATGTACCACCACTCAAATTTGCTATAGAATCATTTGTTCCACCTGTTGACCATAAGTATGTATAAGGTGTTGTACCACCTGTTGCAACAACCATTGCTGATCCATCAGCAGCACCATAACAAGTAACATCTGTTCCAGAAATAGTTAGTGTAGGACCACCAATATTTCCAATAATAACAGAATCAACAATTTGGCAAGATGCTGCATCGGTAACCGTTAAGTAATAGGTTCCTGCACTTACGCTATTGATTGAATTGGTTGTGGAACCTGTACTCCATAGATAAGTATAAGGTGTTGTTCCCCCTGTTATTGAGGCAGTAGCACTACCATCTGATGAGCCACAATTAGCATCATTTGTTGTAAATGAAACAGTAATAGCAGTAGGTTCATTAACTGTAACAGTTTGTGTTGCTGTTGTACTATTTGCATCGGTAACTGTTACGGTATAAGTCCCTGCTGATAATCCAGTTTCTGTAGAACCTACACCACCGGGAGACCATGCGTAAGTATATGGTGATACACCACCAGTTACTGAAATAGTAGCTGATCCATCTGAACCACCATTACAGGTTACATCTATTACCGTATCAACATTAATTGTTATAGCGTTTGGTGCAGTAACAGTATAACTTTCAACATCAGTACATCCATTTGCATCTGTTATCGTCACATCATATGTTCCAGCTGCTAAACCTGATTCTGTTGCACCTGTGCCACCACTTGACCAAGCAAATGTATATGGAGAAGTACCACCTGTTACACCCAGATCAATTGATCCATCAGTACAACCACCACATGAAGCATCTGTTATTGTTTCAGAAACTGAAATTACAGAAGGTTGGTTAACAGTAGCAATGATTGAAGAAGAGCAACTGTTATTATCTGTTACTGTTACAGTATATGTACCAGCTATGAGTCCTGTTTCTGTTGAATCTGTACCACCAGTTGACCATAGATATGTATATGGCGATGTTCCACCTGTTGCTGATACATTGGCTTCCCCATCTGTTCCGCCATTACATAAAACATCAGTAACACTAACTGTAAGCGTTGGACCTCCAGTATTATTAACTATTACATTTGTTGTTTCCTGACATCCATTATTATCTGAAACCGTTAATCCATAAGTCCCTGCAGATAAGGCAGTAATTGAATTATTTGTTCCACCGGTACTCCATAAATAGGTATAGGGTGAAGTACCACCGGAGACTGTTACATCTGCCGTTCCATTGGAAGCACCACAGGTTGCATCAGTTGAACTTGTTGTTAAAGTTATTGCTGTTGGTTCATTAATTGTTATACTTTGTGTTGCTGTACAACTATTAGCGTCGGTTACTGTTACATCATAAGTCCCTGCTGATAAGCCTGTTTCAGTAGGAGCACCACCACCACTTGGCCAAGCATAAGTATAAGGAGATGTTCCTCCACTAACGGAAATAGTTACAGATCCATCTGTTCCACCATTACAAGTAACATCAGTTGTAGATGTAGTTGAAATACTAATTGCGGAAGGTTCTGTAACATTGTATGTCTCAACTAAAGTACAATTATTCGCATCGGTTATTGTTACATCATAACTCCCGGCTATCAATCCAGATTCTGTTGTCCCGGAACCTCCACTAGACCATGCATATGTGTAAGGAGAAGTGCCGCCTGACACATTAATTGATACAGAACCATCAGAACCACCATTACAGCTTACATTTGTAATTGAAGATGTTGCTGTGATTGCCGTTGGTTGATTAATCGTTACAGATGCAGTTGACGAACATCCATTATTGTCTGTTACTGTTACATTGTAGTTCCCTGCAATTAAGCCTGTTTCCGAACTGGTTGTTCCTCCGCTAGACCATAAATAGGTATAGGGTGAGGTACCTCCTGTTGCTGTTACTGTTGCAGTTCCATCACTACCTCCATTACAGGTTACATCCGTTGAAGTCATGGTTAATGTTGCACCACCAACATCACTTATGGTTACACTTGTTGTTTCCTGACAACTATTTGCATCGGTTACGGTCAAACCATACGAACCTGCAGCTAATCCAGTAATTGAATTAGTCGTTCCACCGGTACTCCATAAATAGGTATAGGGTGAAGTACCGCCGGAGACTGTTACATCTGCCGTTCCATTGGAAGCACCACAGGTAGCATCAGTTGAACTTGTTGATAAAGTTATTGCTGTTGGTTCATTAATTGTTATACTTTGTGTTGCTGTACAACTATTAGCGTCGGTTACTGTTACGGTATAACTTTCTGCTGACAACCCTGTTTCTGTCGCTGCTCCGCCTCCACTTGGCCATGCATAAGTATAAGGTGAAGTACCACCGGAAACAGATATCGTTGCACTACCATCTGAACCACCGTTACAAGTAACATCAGTTGTAGATGTAGTTGAAATACTAATTGCGGAAGGCTCTGATACAGTATAGGAATTAGTATATGTACAACTATTAGCATCGGTTACAGTTACATCATAAGTCCCTGCTGGCAATCCAGATTCTGTTGCTGAGGTGCCGCCTGATGACCATAGATAGGTGTATGGTGAAGTGCCACCTGAAACAGTTAATGAAATAGAACCATCACTACTACCATTACAGCTAGCATCCAATATAGTTGATGTAGCAGTAATAGCAGAAGGTTCATTTATTGTAACAGAAGCTGTCGCCGAACAAGTGTTGGCATCTGTTACTGTTACACTATAACTTCCTGCTGATAATCCTGTTTCTGATGCTGTTGTACCCCCGTTTGACCATAAGTAGGTATATGGAGGTGTACCGCCTGTTGCTGTTACATCTGCTGTACCATCACTACCACCATTACAGGTTACATCCGTAGATGATGTTGTTAATGAAGGACCTCCGATACTGCTGATAGAAACTGTTAAAGTATTTGAACAGGTATTAGCATCGGTAACTGTTACCGTGTAACTTCCTGCTGATAAGCCTGTTTCTGTTGCTGAAGTGCCACCTGATGGCCATAAATAAGTGTATGGTGAGGTGCCGCCTGAAACAGTTACGGTTGCATCACCATTGGAAGAACCACAAGTTGCATCATTATGCGTTTCATTGATTACAATTGCCGATGGCTCGCCGATAGTTGCATTATCCGTTATTGTACAACCATTTGCATCGGTCACAGTTACAGTATAAGTCCCTGCTGTTAAACCTGTTTCTGTTGATCCTGTTCCACCACTTGACCATACATATGAATAAGGTGTGGTGCCACCCGATACCGTTACTGTTGCATCGCCATCACTGGTTCCATTACAGCTTGCATCATTGGATGCC
>Ga0114934_10002567_pt1 | contig 11593 bp, 11 predicted proteins | sample 4SBtaG_2_FD_99695 | JGI IMG/M metagenome (GOLD analysis project Ga0114934, IMG submission 99695) | Deep subsurface microbial communities from Kolumbo volcano to uncover new lineages of life (NeLLi) - 4SBTROV10_white metaG | ecosystem: Environmental > Aquatic > Marine > Volcanic ...
ATCATAATGGGAAAAGGTATAAAGAAAGGATACCAAATAAAAGAACCGATAAATCATGTAGATCAACTGCCGACAATACTTCATGCAATGAATCAGACAATTCCATCCAATGTAGAGGGGAGAGTTCTGAATGAAATATTCGTACAACAATAAGGCAATTTTTGTTTTTTTTGTTTTACTTCTTATTTTTATGTCTGCTTGTAACAGCAATCATAGTGATTCTCAAACAAAAATTATAAGCGGCTATTCGTTCAATACTTCTAATTCAAAAATGGGTTTTAATTATCTTAAGCATGAAGATTCACAAAGAGATATATTTATGAAAATATTACAAGGTGTTGATTATGCAGGTGCTAATTCAGTAATATCTGATAGAATGACGTTATTTGAATCTGTGTTTGAACCAAGAAGAGTTGATTATCCAGGAGCATACACAAAAACAATAATTTGTCCTGATGAATATAAACCGCAAAGATCCCAAAACGAATCAAATGAAGAAAGAATTGATTATTTCAAAGGTTTTGCAAATTCAAACAAAGTTGCAGGTGCCTGCGCAAAAGATATAATAAAATATAATTATGTGTATGGATTTATTTATTGCAAGAATCAAAAAGAACTCATCGAAATAGATTATTACTCAGAACTAAATGAATCAAACCCTCAAAAGTTTATTCAGGAATTAAACTGTGGCAAGATTTAAATGAAATACAAAGAAAACAAAAAACTCAAAACAAGAATAATAATTTTCTTAATATTCATAGCAGGTATAGTTGCCGCACTCTTTATATTTAATACATTGAACATACAAAACAAAAAAAGCAATACCTATGAATGTAAAAACTGCAATGTCATATTTCTAGATGTAGATTTGCTTCGTGCAGACCACATAGGTCTATTAAATAAAGAATACGAAAACACAACACCTAACATAGACAAGTTCTTCAGAAACGGAATAATATTCAAAGATGTAACTGCGCCTGTAGGTGCGACTCAGGTAGGAAATATAGCGATACTCACTAATACAGACCCATTCATAATAAGTAACATAGTGCAAACAAAATATTATGACTTAAACCCAGAATCATTAAAAAAACCTCTTATAACATATTCAAATAAAAGTGAATTCTCAAATTACAAGAACATATTTCAAATTTTTAAGAAACAAAATTACACAACGATTGAAATAAATGATGGGGGATTCTCGGGTAGAAACACATTCATGGATGCTGGAACTGACGAATATTATGAAGAAACATTCCCAGAAAAAAAAATAAATGAAGCATTTAAACAAACAACAAAAAAAATCTTAGAACTCGAGAAAAATTCAGAAGCAAACACATCAAATAAAAAAAGTTTTTTTCTCTTAATGCACTCAAATAATCTGCACGCAATGCCCTATAGATATCCAAATAACAGAACACACATTAACAACAAGGAAATAGTTTACTTAAAAAAACTTGGTAAAGATTGGTATAACATTTTCTTTGACTTTGATAAAAGCCATCAACCATTAACAGAAAACAAAACTATAAATCCTGTTTGGCTGAAAAGAAACTACAAAAAATCTTTTCATATACAGTGGATGAATGAAAGTATATATCAAAACTTCCATAAATTATCATATGAATTATACTCTCAGCAACTTAAATTTGTAGATGAACAATTAGGAACAATATTTAATGAACTAGAAAATGATAAGAACTTACTGAACAACACCATAGTAGTTCTTTACTCTAACCATGGAGATGGTCTTTTAGATAACAAAATTCTTAATCACGATGTTTCATATCAATCCTGTATACATGTTCCAATTCTTATAAGATATCCAAATATGAAGAAATCTGTAATAATAAAAGAACCAGTTGCACTTCTGGATTTAACTCCAACAATTTATGCTCTACTTAATATTACTAATCCTAAAAATCAGACAGATTATGGATTAATTCCTGTATTAACAGGAAACAAATATGATAGAGAATACCTATTTGGAACTAGTGGCGATAGATTTGTACGTAAAGGAGATATGAAGCTAATCATTTTTGGAGCAAACTTAAAAGAACTATATAATGTTACTTCAGACCCAAAAGAAACCAACAATCTAATTAAAGAATATCCTCAAATAGCTCAAGAATTAAATGATGCACTAGAGATTCATCAGATAACAATAGCCGCTAGAAATAATTTTAAGGTAAATAAACTGGTGAGAACTACATGAAAAAAGCATTAGCATTCTTCACACTTCTAAAGCCAATAAAGTCAGGAATAAGCGATTACAGCGAAGAGCTTATTAAAGAACTTGGACAATACTACAATATTACAACATATATTGATGACTATATACCTGAGTCAAAACTTACAAAAATAAAAAATTATAGAGAATTCAGAGGAAAAGAAGATTATATTATATATAACATGGGCAACCACAAGAATCACAAATTTATTTATCAAATGATGAAAAAACATAAAGGAATACTCATCCTCCATGATCTTAATCTTTTTGGATTTATGGTGAATCTTCATAAAGGAATATTTCACGATTTATTTTTTAAATATCATATACTAAAAAATCATGGAATAAAAGTATTAATGCAGAACATTTCAATAAATATAGGATATCCAAAAAATAAAGAAAAAAGTTATCTGAAAAAAGTACCTGAAGGAAACGCTTTGTTGTATGGCTGGTATTCAGAAGAAAAAAACAAAAAGTTTTCATTCAGATGGGTGAAAAAAAGATTTGCATTCCAAATAAACAAAAAGAAAATAACCTCTATAAACATAGTTCTATCAACAGATAGAAAGTTGTCTATCAAATTTAATGCTAATGGAATATATTATCACGCAAAGCTTTATTCCAACTCAACTCAGGAAATATCAATTCCAATAAATAAAAAAGATAATGTAAAAATCTTTGCAGAATTAAAAAAATCCTCCTTCGATAAAAAAATAAATCCTGGAGAAGCAAGAGACCTGGGTGTTAGAGTTGTAGGAATAAGCTATAAAACAGACAACAGAAAAAAAACATTCGACATATTCAACACAAAAAATGAAGAACTCATTAGAACTGAATCGCCTTCGAATAAAGATGAACTGGCAGAAAGATATCCTATGTTCAAAGAAATATCTGATAAATCAAAGGGCATAATAGTTCACAATAAATATATGCAATCAAAAATAAGTGAGAAATTTCCAAATAAGAAAATTGCAATAGTTCCTACAGGAATAAAAACAAAACAAATTCATACATCAAAAGAAAAAGCAAGAATGGAATTAGGACTTAATAAATTTTCATTCATGCTTGTGTCATATGGCTTTGTAGAAAAACACAAAAGAATAACACAAACACTCAAAGCATTTAAAGAATTCCTAAAATATAACAATAACAGCATATATATCATTTGTGGAGGACTTAGCAAATATTATAATGTTCAGGAAATAGTAGCATCACTAGGAATTGAAAAAAATGTTTTAATAACAGGATTCGTAGAAGAAGATGTTGTGGAAAAAATAATATGTGCAAGTGATATCTGCATTAATCTGAGGTTTCCTACTACAGGAGCATCTTCATCATCACTACTGAAATTATTCTCGCTTGGAAAACCTTGCATCATAACTGATGCTAACGAGTATAAAGAATTACCTAACAACGCAACATGGAAAATAAAGCCAGATGAAAACGAGATAAAAAACATCGCTTCAACTCTAATACATGCTACTAAAAATCACAAAACAATCTCTGAAAAATCAGAGAATGCATTAAACTATGCCAAAGATAACACTTGGGAAAAAATGGCTATAGAAATAAGCGAATTTATAGAAGAGGTCTACCAATGAGAATTGCAATAATAAATCCTTCAGATATGGAAGTAACTAACGGAAAAATAGGTGGTAATCAAAGATTCGCTCAAAAATTATCTGAAAGCATTAAAAAATACACGAAACATAAAGTAATTGAAATTAACACGCCGTTTAAGGAACATCCACTCAGTAATATTTTGAAATCTTATTTTAGCAACAAGAAGATAGATTTGACTGATTATGATTTAGTCATATCAATAAAATTTCCAAGTTATATATTGTATCATAAAAACCACATTTCTCTAATAAATCACAGAATGCGTCAGTTTGATGATTTGTGGCAAGAATATAGTAAAGAATACATTGGAATAAAACTCTTTCAAAGAAAGTTAATGAAAATATTTCTCAGAGTAATTGACAGATATTATCTAAAAAAAGCAAAAAAGATATTCGCACAATCAGAAAATATAAAAAAACGACTATTAAAAATCGGTGTAAAATCAGAAGTAGTTTATCCGCCTGAATCACTTAAGGGACTAGGTTTGGGAAAACAAAAATATTTATTTCTTCCAGGTCGACTTGATGATAAACGAAAAAGAATAAGTTTAGCTATAAATGCGATGAAATATGTAGATAGAAACATAAAATTGATAATTTCAGGTGATGGTTTTGATAAGGAAACACTTAAAAAAATAGCAAAAAATGATAAGAGAATAGAATTTACAGGATATGTTGAAGATAATAAACTAGCAAAACTTTATAGGGACGCGCTAGCCGTCATATTCATACCTGCAGCAGAAGATTACGGACTTATAACAATAGAAGCAATGAAATGTGCAAAACCAGTCATTACATGTTATGACTCAGGAGGTCCTGTGGAACTTGTTAGAAATATGCAAAACGGATTTGTATGCCGACCAAACCCAAAAAATATAGCAGAATGTATAAACTATCTTGTAAACAACAAAAGTGAACAACTAAGAATGGGAAAAAATGCATTGAACTCTGCAAAAAATATAACTTGGGAAAATTATGTCAAAAAGGTGCTTTCAGAATGATAATTGATAAGAAAAAACTATCTGAACCAGCAAATGCTGTGCTTGAAATGATTCACAAATATCCTAAAAAATCAAAAAATAAGATAATTTATGGTGATTCTGAAAAAGAACTAAAAACAATAATTGAAATCAATCGACTCGAAGGATTAACATTTATTTTTGCGAAACAAAACTCGTTGAAAATATCTAAAGGTTATCATAAAACACTCGAAGAATACTATTACAAGAACGCAGCATACACAATGAGAATGAATCTAACACTTAAACGTCTTTCTAAGACACTTCACAAAATGAAATCGCAAATAATTCTATTCAAAGGAGCACCACTAATAAAAGAACTTCTTAACGATAAAACAATAAGATCCTTTGTAGATATAGATTTTTTTATAGATGAGAAAAAACTACTTAAACTTCACAAAACGCTAAAAGAAAACGGCTACAAGACCTGGCTTTTTTTTAATTTTGAGGAGGACTATGATGAAGACACGCTAAATGATGAGACATTAGAATCTATGAAAGAAACAACATATTTAAAAAATATGCCTAAAAAATCAGCAATAATAAATCCTGAGATAATAAACTATTCAGACAAGGGTATTGAAAAATATTACCAAGAACTTCTTAATAAACTAAAACTGGAAAAGATAAAACCTAAAGTATATGAAAATGAAAACTACGATGAAAACACAAATATAGATAAAATTCTCAGAGAACTTGAAAAACAGAAAAGAATAAATGAAAAACAAAGAGAACAAGCACTAAAAGAAATAAGAAATAAAAATGTTAGGCTCTCAGCTAATATACGGCTTCAAAGAATAAAACTGATGCGTCAACTTAAAAAAGAACACAAAAAAATAAAACGAGATATTGAAAAACAAAAGAACAATGCTTTGAGAATAGCAAGAAATAAACTGGTAAAGGAAATACAAAAAATAGATTCTCTCAATGATGCTTCTGTAATTGATAGAGTGGCAGCACAAAATAAAGCAATAATAGAATACGATAAAAAGTATTTTGCGAGAATGAAACAAGCTATTCATGAAATAAATGAATATAAAAATATGAAAGATGTTTTAGAAAATGAATACCATTTAGCATATAAGGATGACAAAACAAAAATACTCCTAGAAGCACATTTTAACATATTTCAGAAATACTACGCAATTAACTTTAAAGATATGGAAACTGAAAAATTCAGAAACTTTGAAAATATACGCAGAATCTCTTATACAGATCTTATACCAATTATAGCAGTTCATATTTTTCACCACAAATTGAAAGAAATGCTAAGAACGCTACTAGATCTAAAAATAATAATAGATAACACAGAAGTTGACTGGAACGAATTAATATCCTTCTCAAAAAAATCAAATACATCCTCCTATGTTTATGCGCTTTTGAAAATTGGCACGGAACTTCTCAACCTTAACATACCACCAAAAGCAATAAAAAAAATAAGAAAACAATCTTCTCGTCTTCAGATGAGTTTAATAGACAAAATGGATATTTCAAATATTATCTCAGGTAAAAAAGATTTTTTCTTTTGTTTATTCTATAGAGCATACCTAAAAAAAGGAATTTTCAGAGACATTGTAGAATTTATACACAGAAGCTTTGCATAGAAAAGTAAAAAATAATATAAACCCGCATGAGTTTAGGGAATAATAAGGGGAACTATGAATTATTATTTAATAAAAGAACTTGTAAAAACAGAATTCAAACTAAAATACTACGGCTCAATACTTGGATTCTTCTGGTCTTTATTAAAGCCATTTTTAATGCTAGGAATCCTTTATTTCGTATTCACATACTTTCTCAAAACAGGAATAGATAAATACGCATTATTTCTTCTTTTAGGAATAACCCTATGGAACTACTTTTTAGACACGAGCTATGACAGCATAAATTCAATAACCTCAAAAAAAGAACTGCTTACAAAAACCAAACTTTCTCCATCAACGCTAGTAATAACTTCTGCAATTCACAATGCAATATCACTTCTGCTGAACTTAATTGTGTTCTTTATAATATTCTTCCTAGGAGGAAACACTCTAGGATTCTCTGCATTATACTTCATATTCCTTCTGGGGATACTATTTCTAATCACTACATCTATTTCAGTAGTCATAATTCAACTTCATGTAAGATTTACTGATTTCAAGCATATATGGGATGTAATTACTCAAATGGGATTTTGGGTAACACCAATTGTTTACGGAATTAGCCATGTATCTCTAGAATTTCAGAGATGGTTCTTACTAAATCCATTTGCAAGAATTATAATTGACTCAAGAAGAGTAATATTAGATGGCACACTTCCAGACATTAAACAAATCCTCATAACAATAGCGTTAACATTAATAATATGTATTATAGCATATTACATCAACAAAAAAAACAAACAAAAAATAGCTGATTTACTATGATAAAAGCAGAAAACCTGTCAAAAAGATACTTAATACCACACACAAAGAGGACAACGCTATTTGACAAGGCACGAGGGTTTTTTAAGGAAAAAAATGTATCTGAAGAATTTTATGCACTAAAGAATGTTTCATTTGAAATAAAGAAAGGAGAAGTATTTGGAATAATAGGAAAGAATGGAAGTGGTAAAACCACTCTTCTAAAAATATTATGTGGGATCATTCCACCAACGAAAGGAAAAATACGTGCAGAGAAAAAAATAACGCCTTTTTTGGATTTAGGAATAGGATTTCACGGAGACCTAACCGCCAGAGAGAACATATACCTCTATGGTGCAATAATGGACATTAAAAGAAAAAAACTAAACAGAGAATTCAAAAAAATACTTGAGTTTGCAGGTGTAGAAAAATTCGCAGACACCAAACTAAAATACTTCTCTTCAGGGATGGCTGTGCGACTTGCATTTTCAACAATGATGCGAACTGAATTTGACGTAATGGTTCTTGATGAGGTTTTTGCTGTAGGTGATAAGGACTTTAAAAAGAAATGTTCAGAAGAACTTATGAAATTCAAAAAAAAGGGGAAAACAATAATCCTCGCAAGTCATAGTATGGGTGAAGTCCTTGATTTTTGTGATAGAGCAATGCTTCTGAAAAACGGAAAGATGATTATGATAGGGACGCCAAAAGACGTAGTTAATGTATATACTGGTGAAAAAGAAGGAAAATAGATTTCTTAAATATTTATTTAGATGTAATTTGTCAAGTTTTAGTTCACTACATGAGAAAGGAATAAAGATCATAGGTCGCTTTTTATATAGCCGTTGACTATATTTTAGTACGTAGAAAATCTACTTTCTTCGTTTATTTATAAAACACAAATTTTGTTGAAAATCATTAAAATAAAGACTAACCTAAACTTCTTTTCAAACCTACCTTTCTACCTACATATTTTAGAAAAATTTAAATGTGAGTAGGTATTATTATTTCAATAGAGGTAGTTTATGGCTGAAAAAAAAACATACGAGTCTCCAGAAATAATAGAATTAAAAGAAATAAAAAGATGTAAAGGATCATTTACTCCTTAAATTATTCACTTTTTCAGCAAGATTTTATTTCTTATCATTTCGTCTAAAAACTTATGAACATCTTTCTCAATTTTTGATGTAGGTGCATCATAGTCATTTGCAAGAATTTTGATTATCTCAACAGAAGTTTTTTTATTAATTATAAGCTGCATTATCTGACTACCCATAGAATTAAGCTTAAAAAACTTTCCACTATCATATATAAATACGAGTGTGTTATCATCTATTTTTTCCAGCTCCAAATCCTTGTTTAAAATGTACATCTTATCTTCAAATATTCAGTGGTGGTATTATGTATATAAACTTTATTGTGCACCATCTGCAAAAAATTGTCAATTCTAAAACTCAGATTTTTTAATAGACTTCCAAAATTCATCACTCTTTTCAGATTTCATGTTATAACAATTAACCTGCTTTACAAGAATAATAATCAAGGAGAGTATCTTTTTTAATATTAATTTATTTTTTTTTAACTCAGTAGTCATAGAAATAAATTCTGCCTGCACAATTTTTGGTACAACATCTATGTTGCTGATTTTTTTAAACTCTAGATGATCTGATTTCTTGGGAAAAAATATTGCCGAAAGTCTTGCAGATGAATTTGATGGAGGGTAATCCCCCCCAAAAGGAGTCCCATAGGTGGTTATTTCTTTTCTTTCAATATGAAACATAACCATATCATCATTAAGTATTTTAGCGCCAGTAAGTTTAGCGTGAGTGGATTTTCCAGCACTGGATAAACCTAAAAAAGCATAACTTTTATTATTATGCGCAACAGCAGAACTATGAAAAAATAAAATATCCTCCTTAACTAAAATAAATGAAAATGTCTTTAATAGTATTGTTTTAATAATTTGCCATACATCTTCTCCAAAATAATTGAGTTCAAAATTTGCATTGTTCCCTTTAATATCAATGTATCCCAAATAAAGTTCACTTTTTATATTTACAGAATCGTTATCTGATTCAACAGTCTCCTTTGTAAAATCTATTTCATCGAAATTAATACTCTTTCGCTTCGCATTTTGAGCAAGTTTTATCTCGATGTTTAATTCAGGGCTTTTTGTAGATATAAATCCTTCGCAATTTAACTTAATAACTTTAGATATGAATTCATTTGAATTTATCAAAGCTGTCTTTTCACCGACACAAATACTAATTTCTGTCAAGAAATCACCTCTTGTTTTGATAACTTTTTTCTGTAAAGAAAGTGAAAAAAATACGCAGCAGGATTGAACTTGAAAAGGTCGTGCTTTCTAATGCCTAGTTTTGCAACGAAAATCTTTTTACTTATTTTAATTCTCGAACAAAGCGCAATTATTTTTCCAAAGAAAATCCATTTTTTAGTGTTGATATTGAGTTGGTTAATTTTTAAAATTTTGCTGATGAACTGTTTTTTTGTTACAGGCGAATCCAATCCAAGATTAAAATCTCCGCAGGTTATAAGGACCTTGTTCTTCTTTTTGACAACTCTATGAAGCCATAGTTCTTCTCCGTTCATAAACACAATTAGTTCACCAACGTTTATATCTTCAAAAGGCACGAATGCTTCTTCAAGATAATCACCTTCATGAATTAAAGGATGCATGCTTGGTCCTGCAGAAACAGACTTGATAATTTTTCCCTTACGAATAGCTTTTTTATAAAAATTCAGAGTTTTTTCTTTCATGTTTTTTTCCTTATTAAACATAGGATGCGTATCAGAAGAATTTTTCATTGAGTAAAATAATTGAGAATAATTTATAAATTTTTGTATGTACTCATTTATATGAGCTCGCTTATTATTTTGTTAATATTTTTAACATATTTCTTTGTTTCAAATTCTTTAGCTCTTTTAAGACAATTTTTTTCATATGCGTAAGGATTGTTTTTAAGAATCAAAGCCATCTTTTTTATTGCAATAACAAGTTTTTTTGAAGTAATATTATCTATCAAGATACCTGTTTTTCCATTGATAACTGTTTCTTTAAATCCACCTTCATTCGCGGCAATTACTGGCTTTCCCGCAGCCATAGCCTCAATAGGAGTTATCCCGAAATCTTCATCTTGAGACGTTGTGATAAAGCCAGTGCAGTGCTTATAAAGCTCAATTAATTTTGCATCATCAACCCAGCTTAAGATTGTCACGTTCTTTGGTTTGTTTCTAATTATTTTTTTTGCATATTCAGTAAAATGTTTTGATTTCTCATAGGATCCGACAATGATAAGATGTTCCTTCGGAAGATTTCTGAATGCTTCTATTTGTATCTCAACACGCTTATGAAAGAAAAGACGATTAACAGAGAGCCAGTAATTCTTTGGTATCTTTTGTCTTAAATTTTCATAGATTTCTTTTTTCTGTTTCTTTTGAAATTTGTCAACATCAAGTGGAGAATAAAGGACGACAGAGTCTCTATTTAGATATTTTTTAACTCTTTTTTGAGTATTGATTGAATTACAAGCTAAAATATTCACATGACGAACATATTTCAAATTCAAATACCTATTATACTTAACCCATACATCGAATAGAATTCTAAATACCCAGTTTCTTACAATATTTTTCCTAACATACGAATACAAATCCCAAATCTCTCTTATTGGAGAATGAACATACCAGATATTGGGTTTATTATGTAATGCGCTTGATAACGCCCAATCGCCAGCAATAATATACAAATCATACTTTCGTTTCAGATTGAGCCTGCTGAACAAGAAAAGTGCCAGCTGTTGTCTATATGGTGAGTTTAAAGGAACTTTACCTATTGATTTAATTCTAGATAAATCAATATCAGGATTCATTTTTATTATTTTTTTCTTATCGATATTTGTTGTATATATGTCTGAATCTAATTCTTTTGCAGTATTCAAAACAAATTTTTCAGCACCTCCTATATTGTCCATGTAATTGTGAAATATTGCAATATTTGGTTTATTTCTTTTCATTTTTATTCTGTAGCGTTAAACTCATAGATATATCTATTTTTTGTATAAACAGGATTAAGAAATGGACAATCAATAATACTGAATGAATAAACTAATCTAGGTTTGAACTCATTTAGATAATTTAACTTGTCTTCACATGAACTAGCTCGTGAAAAGAAATTCTCAACGCGAGTAGTATTTCCAGCACCAATATTTGAATCCGCAATAGCAATACTTTCTGTGTGTGCGATAGGATATGCCGCAATTACAGTATATGGATTGATTAACATAACTGTATTTCTAGGATAATTTTCACGCACCCACA
>Ga0114934_10002568_pt1 | contig 11591 bp, 9 predicted proteins | sample 4SBtaG_2_FD_99695 | JGI IMG/M metagenome (GOLD analysis project Ga0114934, IMG submission 99695) | Deep subsurface microbial communities from Kolumbo volcano to uncover new lineages of life (NeLLi) - 4SBTROV10_white metaG | ecosystem: Environmental > Aquatic > Marine > Volcanic ...
AAAAAGACGAGTCACGGCGTGGTGCAGAGGTGGAAAACGCTTGCGGTTGGAAACTCTGGCACCCGCCGTGATCAGGCCTGAAAGGCAGAGGGCGGGGGTGCGCAACACGTGCGGCCCTTACGGCGGAATAAAAGGCAATTCCTCTCCGGGCTTTCTTTTTGATTTTTGCAAGAGGCTATTGAATTATGAATGTTGAATGGAGATACTATTTTCAATTTCGCCGTCATTCCGGCGGAATCCGGAATCATACGGCCATGCCGCGACCGTAAGAACCGATTCTGGTCTCGCTTCGCTTGCCAGAATGACAGGAATAAAAGGCGTCATTCTCGCTTTCGTAGACCTTGAGCGTAGTCGAAAGGGTCGAGAATCAGGCGGGGTTAATTCCGCGGACACAGTACTGAATTATTGACAAAAAAGTTCTTGCAGAATCCAGGTCATTGTCCCGCTAAAGAGTTATTTTGGACAGCAGTGGCCTAACTTTCGAAGCGTGGCAGTTCAACCAGCACGTTGCTTCCCGGTTCCATGTCCTCTATGGCGATTCCCCCGTGGTACTTTCTCAGTACCTCCCTAACGAGAAACAGACCCATGCCGAGGCCGGGGGTCTTGTAGGAAGGCACTTCCGACTCTCCTTCAACAACCGGTTCCAGGAGCCGGTCGCGCTGCTCCCCAGGGAATCCGGGACCATAATCCCTGACGGCGAATATTACCTTCTTTTTGTCCTTCAAGAGGTAAACCTTTACCTTGACTCCCTCGGGGGAAAACTTGACGGCGTTGTGGAGGAGTTGCTTGAAGAGTACTTCGGCGTCTTCCCTGTTAATCTTCTGGAAGATGGTTTCCTCCTCCTTCTGCACCTGAAGGTGGAGCGCCTTTTCTTCAATCATGGGCGCCAGGGCTTCCGTTACCTGATCCAACACCGTAACGAGGTCGCAGGATTCGCCCATGGGAGGATTCTTCACCTTCGTGAACGACAGTAGATCGTCGATTAGACCCTCAAGGTGTACCGATTCGTCGTAAATTATTGACAGGTATTCGTCCGCGTTTTCGTCGCGGCGTTCGGGGTATCTCCTTAACAGGTCCGTATAGGAGCGAACATTAGTGAGGGGCGTCTTCATCTCGTGGGAAACGTTGTTAAGGAAGGCCCGCTTCAACGTATCAAGTTTCTTCAGATCTTCAAGGGCGGCCTGCAGGTCGGCTGTCCGCTCCGTGACCTTCAATTCAAGACGATCATTGGCTTCCCTCAAGTCCTTCAGCAGTTGGATCGCCTGGAGTCTCGGCGTAATCATCCCTGCAAGCAGATCCAGGAAGGCATCTTCCTCTTTCTTGAAAGTTTTCTTCGGCTCGGTATAGACGATAAAATAACCCGCCGGTTTCTCCATCGCTCCAAGGGGGATGGCGAGCGCTTCGCCGACCTCGGGAATGGGAATCGCCTTGAGTTCTTCGAGACGCTTCTGCACGTCGCTCCAGAGTTTTTTTTCGTTGTCCTGGATGAGGCCGAGGGCAAGGTTTCCGGCCCCGGGCGCGACCACCTTCCACAGAGGGTCCCCGTCGCGGCCGAAAGTGACGGTTGGCCGGGGTCCTTCGGAATCCTGTTCAAAAACGGTGATGATCCAGCGTGGCCGGCTTTCGCTCAGGAGCGCGGCGGCTATTCGGAGGGCCTCTGAGGTGTCCACCACCGAGGCCAGTCGCTTTCCGATTGAATTAAGGAGCGTCATTTCCTCGAGGCGTTCCTGGTATTTAAGGCTAAGGTCACTTGCCTCATGGTACCTTTCCGCCAGTTTTGTGCTCGATTCCAGGGCCGCGACCAACTGGTCCACTTCCTCCAGAACCTTTGGGGCTTTCTGCGGAGTTGCCTTATTCCCTTTCTTCTCCGGTTTGACCTTTCTTCTCGCCTCAATGTAGGGCTCAAATATCCTGTCAACCGCCGAGCCGATTTCCCCTGCGGTAATACCTTTCTTGGAGAGCTTGAATTTCTCTACGAAGTTCGCCAGGGTTCTCTTGACGCACTCCACGAAGGTTTTAACAACGCCTTCTCCATTCAAGGCGCAGGCGGGCAGACACATTTTTTCCGAAACCTTCATGGAGGCAAGAACCTCCTCCGGTTTCATTATGTCCGGCAGATCGGTCTTGTTGCACTGAATAACCACGGGTATGTGGTTGAAATCAATCCGGTTGGCGAGCAGGTTTGCCTTCATGTTCTCCCAGGAGACGAAGTTGTCTTCCGCGCGTTCACGCTGCGAGTCGGCCACGAAAATTATGGAATCGGCTCCGCTCAGAACCACCTTCCTGGTGGTGTTGTAGTGGACCTGACCCGGAACTGTGTAGACCTGCAGTCGGATGTGATAACCCTGTATCTCTCCTATGTCGAAGGGAAGAAAGTCAAAGAAAAGGGTGCGGTCCTCGGTCGTCTTGAGGGAGACGAGTTCCTTTTTTCCCTCTGGGTCGGTGAACTCGTGGAGCGCTTCGAGGTTCGTTGTCTTGCCGCTTAGGGCACATCCGTAGTAAACAATCTTAAACTGGATCTCTCTCTGGGCCTGTTTGAACTGGACCATTTCAGACCTCCCGGATTTTTGAGAGGAGCGTTTGCGGGTCCACCGGTTTGTAGAGCACCCCATCGGCACCGAAGTCAGTCGCCCTGCGGGAAAGGCCGCTTTCGTCGCTGCCGGTCACGAGAAATATCCTGGCGGGTCTGGGAGTGCCGGTGGCGTTGAGCAACCTGAGAAAATCGATACCGGTCCCGTCCGAAAGGTGGAGGTCCAGGAAACAGACATCCAGCTTCTGTTTCTTTACCACGGATAGGGCCTCATTGACGCTCTCCGCTTCGAAACACCTGTAGCCTTCCAGCTCCACCACGTCCCGCATGATCCTGCGGATCAAACGGTTGTCATCCACTATGAGGATGTTACCGGTGCCGCTCTCCATGTAATAGCCTCCTCCCGCGCCTTTGTCAGTATACCAGAAAGGAACATGGATATACACGGGAAGCCTGCCGCTCCCGTAGGAATCCGAAGATTGTCGGCGTGTCCTCAGATTTTGAGCGCCGCGGCATTTGCGGCCAGAGCGTCTCTGACGAAGGCTATGTGTTCTGGAAGGTCAACGCCAAGCTCCCGCGCACCCTTCTCTATGTCATCCCTCGACACCCCTCGGGCGAAGGATTTACTCTTCAGCTTTTTTCTTGCGCTCTTCACCTTTACGGAAGAGACCTTCTTGTCCGGCTGGACGTAGGCACAGGCGAAGAGAAAGCCGGTCAACTCGTCGCAGGCGAAGAGGGCTTTCGCAAGAAGGGTCTTTCTTTCGACGCCGGTGTACTCCGCATGACCGAGTATCGCCTCTACGACCTCTTCCGGGTATCCCTCTTCTCGCAACACTTCCGCCCCTTTGACCGGGTGATAGGGGGCCTCGGGATAACGCTCGTAGTCGAAATCGTGGAGGAGGCCGGTGATTCCCCACATATCTGCGTCTTCGCCGTACTTTTCGGCAAGGGCCCGCATCGCCGTTTCGACGCCGAGCGCGTGGCGCCGCAGGGCGTCGGACGACGTCCATTCACAAAGGAGCTTCCAGGCCCTCTCTCTGTTCAACTTTCGTCCCCTAACGGTAGTTGCCGAAGGTGAGCTTGACCCCGAAGTCCTCTTCCCGAAGCAGGGCAATGACCTCCTGCAGATGGTCGCGCTTGGGACCTGAGACACGCACCTTCTCTCCTTCGATCGACGCTTGAACCTTCTTAAGCTTCGCATCCTTGATGGTTTTGACTATCGCCCTGCACGTTTCCACGTCGAGACCGGAAACCAGCTCGATCTCCATCCGAAGACGGTCCCCTCCCGCTTTTTTCGGCTCACCTGGCCGAAGGTTCTCTATCGGAACCTTTCTTCGGATCAACTTGGAATAGAGCACCTCTTTAAGTGCGTTCAACTTCATGTTGTCCGGAGCCTCGAGTAGCAGTAGAGAGTCGGCTTTCTTAAGTTCTATAGTCGCGCCGGAGCCTTTGAAGTCGTATCGTTGAGTTATCTCTTTGCGTGCTTGGTTGGTAGCGTTCTCAACCTCCATGAGGTCTATTTTCGTCGTCACGTCGAAAGATTCGTTCTTGGCCATTTTGAGCTCCCCTTATTTTCGTCAACAGTACCAGCGCTTGGCGTCGTGCCGGATCGCTCTGTGAAGGTCGCTTTCCAGTTGGAAGGCCTCCAGTGCCTCACTGTGCATTGATTTCTCGAAAACGACCCGTTGGGCACCGCCCATTTTCTTGGCTCTGTACATTGCCGTTTCCGCGTCGCTCAGGATTTTCTCAGGCCTCTCAGTCTCAGGTGTCGCCATGGCTATTCCGATGCTCGCCGTGGAGTAAATCGACCTGCCCTTAATGGCTTTTCCGGCCACCAGCCGTTCGAGATTACCGGCGTCGAGTCCGGACTCATTCAGAAAGGCGTCGTTGACGTAGCGGAGAGGACCGCCTCTGGAGGCTATCAGCACGCATTCGCCTACCTGCGCCAGCGTCGATTCAAGGAGAGAGCATGAACACCCGGACAACTCGTTTTTTCGTTTACCCGCCTTCTTCTTCACGACAGCCCCCGGGTGATTCTGAGAGTCAGCTCGACCGTTGAATCTTACGGCCGGCGAGGTATCCTGTCAAGAAGCGCAGTATGGGGCCGGTGAAGAGGACAAAGACGAGAGAGTCCAGTATGAAGGGTGAGGTGCGACTCCCGTCAGCCGTTGGACTCCACCAGGGAGAACTCCCACGCACAGTAGCAGTTTTCGGGATGGTCGTCTGGCGGGCAGAAAACGCAGCGCGTCTCTATTCTGGGGTCCACCGTCTTCGCGAACTCCTCGTACTCTACTATCCCTACGCTCTTGCAGGGAAAATCCGCAAGTCCCCTCCTCTTCCGGGCGGACTGGACGCGGCAGTCGAGCATCTTGAAGACGGCTCGCTTTTCCGTAACTTCAACCGCCTCCTGTTTGTTCAGCCTGGCGTAGAGACGGTGCTTGAAACATTTGAGCAGGGCCGCTATCCCACCGCCGGGTTCAATCTTAAGCCTCGCCATGATGCGTTTCGCCTCTATGACGGTGAATCGTCGCCAGGCCTCCCTGTCGGCATCGATAGCCGCCTCCATTCCGTGGATTCTTTCCACAGCCTGGAACCAGAGACCGTCGTGAGCAAGCCAGTTCTTTGCATCATCGACAGCAATCTTGATGAGCTCTTCCTTCGAAAGCTTTTCCAACTCTATGAGGCCTTCTTCCCCTCTCTCCATCGGGTACTCCTTATAAAGAAGCCCTCTCCGGAGAGAGGGCTCCCATAAAAAGTCAGCGGTTTTCGTGAAGCCCTACTTCACTTCAAACTTTTTTCGCCCTTCGATGTACTGGTCGCCTCCGTGGCAATCGGTAACGACAATAAGGGGCATGTCACGAATTTCAAGGCGGCGGACCGCTTCCGGCCCGAGGTCCTCGTAGGCGATTATGTCGCACTTGACTATCGCCCTGGAAATGAGAGCAGCGGCGCCGCCGGTCGCGCCGAAATAGACCGCCTTGAATTCCTTCATGGCGTTCTTTACTTCATCGTTTCGCTTTCCCTTGCCGATCATGCCTTTCTGCCCGAGAGACATAAGCCGAGGCGCGAAGCCGTCCATACGGTAGGAAGTTGTTGGACCTGCCGAACCGATAACATTTCCGGGTTTTGTAGGACTCGGGCCGACGTAGTAGATTACGGCGCCATTTATGTCAAAGGGCAGGTCCTGTCCGGCGTCCAACGCTTCGAACATACGCTTGTGGGCGGCGTCTCTTCCGGTGTAAATGACGCCGGAGAGAAGGACCTTGTCGCCGATGTGGAGCTTTTCGACGTCTTCGTCCGTGAGTGGAGTCGTAAGTTTATATTCTGCCATTTTCTCCTCCTAAAGGACGATTTCCCCATGCCTGTCGGCATGGCAGTTAACGTTAACGGCTACGGGAAGCGACGCCAGGTGGCAGGGATATACTTCGATGTTGACGCCGAGGACGGTTACGGTCCCGCCCAGGCCCATCGGACCTATTCCCAGCTTGTTGCAGCGCTCCTTAATCTCCTCTTCCATTGCGGCGTAGTAGGGATCGGGGTGCTTCGAGTAGGGAGAGCGCATCGCCGCTTTCTTCGCTATGACGCAGGACTTGTCGAAGGTTCCCCCAATGCCGACACCGAGGACAAGAGGTGGGCAGGCGTTGGCACCGCCGATTGAAACGGTGTCCACCACGAACTGCTTGACGCCTTCCTCGCCGTCGGAGGGCTTGAGCATGCCCTGCCTGGACATGTTCTCGCTCCCGCCGCCCTTGGCACCGAAGGTCAGTTTCAGCTTGTCCCCCTTTACGAAGTCGTAGTGAATAACGGCGGGGGTATTATCGCCAGTGTTCTTTCTGCGAAGAGGGTCACTGAGTATAGACTTTCTCAGGTAGCCGTCCTGGTAGGCACGGCGAACGCCTTCGTTAATAGCCTCTGTCAGGTTGCCCTCGATGTGGAGGTCTTCGCCGATCTCGGCAAAAATTACCGCGAAGCCGGTGTCCTGACAGTAGGGAACCGTCTCCTCACGGGCGATCTTCGCGTTTTCCTGCAGTTGCCTTATTACCTCCCTTCCGACTTCCGACTTTTCGTTCTTCATGGCCTCGTCGAAGGATTGGAGCATATCGTCGCCGAGACGAGTGTTGGCGACAATGGGAAGCTTCGACAGAACGTCCACAATTTCCTTCTCTTTTAAAGTTCTCATTTGAAAACTCCAGGCGAGTGGGAGGGTGGCGGAGAAACCTCCGCCACCTTGCTCCCGAAGTTTGGATCGGCCTCGTTCTACAGGTCTAGCGTCTCAACGGTCTGCTTTACGTGACCGGCCGATTCGGCAAAGAGCGCCAGCTCATCCGAACTCAGCTTGATTTCCATTATCTGTTCCAGGCCGTCGGCGCCCAGCTTACAGGGCACACCGACGAAGACGTCGTTCTGGCCGTACTCGCCTTCGAGGTAGGCCGAGCAGGGCAAAATCTTGTGGCGATCGAGCAGAATCGCTTCAACCATCTCGTAAATGGCCGCTGCCGGCGCGTAGTAGGCGCTCCCGGTTTGGAGGTACTTGACGATCTCTCCGCCGCCGCCGCGCGTGCGCTTTACAATGGCATCCAGCTTTTCCTTCGACAGCAGGTCTTCGAGCGGAATCCCAGCGACGTAAGAGTACCTTGTCAGTGGTACCATGTCGTCTCCGTGCCCGCCGAGAACGAAGGCGAAGACGTTCTCTACGGAAACGTTCAATTCCTCAGCAACGAAGGAACGGAAACGCCCCGTATCAAGGATGCCTGCCATACCGATTACCTTGTTCTTCGGAAGCCCCGAAACCTTTAGGGCGGTGTAGGCCATAACGTCCAGCGGGTTAGTGACCATTATAATCATGGCATTCGGGCTGTATTTCATGGCGCTTTCAACACAGCTCTTTATGATTTTAAAGTTTGCCTTAACCAGGTCATCTCTACTCATACCGGGTTTGCGCGCTAGTCCGCCCGTAAAAACAACAATTTCGCTGTCAGCGGTGTCTGCATAATCACTCGTACCCGTCAGCCCGCAGTCGTGCTTCATTATCGGTGCGGCTTCCGAGATATCAAGTGCTTTACCCTTGGCAAGACCTTCCACGATGTCAACCAGAACGACATCTGCAAGGCCGGCTTCTGCGATTCTCTGCCCAGCCGTTGCTCCGACATGACCGGCTCCAACTACCGTTACTTTGTGCTTTTTCATTTTTCCTCCACTTGCTAAGATACGTACCCAAGGAATGGTTCCCCAAAATAGAGGATAATATATTCCTATCTTGGGAAAACTTCCACCCCCTTCAACGTTTTTCAGCTAAAAAAGACGATGGAGTAATCCAGGAGCGAAAAGAGAAAATGAGAAAGGCCCGCACAGCGGGCCTTTTCACGTTACTTCCCGGCAGCGATCTACTCTCCCACGCAGTCGCCCGCGCAGTACCATCGACGCTGAGGAGCTTAACTTCCGTGTTCGGAATGGGAACGGGTGTGACCTCCTCGCTATGACCACCGGGAAAATCTGGTCATATATTCAATCAGTGATCGGGAATGCCGTCGGAAAGTGAATCATAAGGTTTATGGTCAAGCCTCACGGGTTATTAGTACTGGTCAGCTGAACACGTTGCCGTGCTTACACCTCCAGCCTATCAACCTGGTGATCTACCAGGACCCTACAGCCCCATTATTGGGGAGGGAAACCTCATCTCTGGGAGGGCTTCGCGCTTAGATGCTTTCAGCGCTTATCCCACCGGAGGTGACTACCCAGCAATGCCCCTGGCGAGACAACTGGTACATCAGAGCTCCGTCTATCCCGGTCCTCTCGTACTAGGGATGGATTCCATCAAGTTTCCTGCGCCCGCGACAGATAGGGACCGAACTGTCTCACGACGTTCTGAACCCAGCTCACGTACCGCTTTAATCGGCGAACAGCCGAACCCTTGGGACCGGCTTCAGCCCCAGGATGCGATGAGCCGACATCGAGGTGCCAAACCCTGCCGTCGATGTGAACTCTTGGGCAGGATCAGCCTGTTATCCCCGGAGTACCTTTTATCCTTTGAGCGACGGCCCTTCCATACGGAACCGCCGGATCACTAAGCCCCACTTTCGTGCCTGTTCGACTTGTAGGTCTTGCAGTCAAGCTCTCTTATGCCTTTACGCTCTACGGCTGATTTCCAAACAGCCTGAGAGAACCTTTGGGAGCCTCCGTTACCTTTTGGGAGGCGACCGCCCCAGTCAAACTACCCGCCTAGCACTGTTCCCAGCCCGGATAACGGGCCCAGGTTAGAACCTCAACATTACGAGGGTGGTATCTCACAGGTGGCTCCACCGCAGCTAACGCCACGGCTTCACAGCCTCCCACCTATTCTGCACACGCAATGTCGAAATTCAGTACTAGGTTGCAGTAAAGGTTCACAGGGTCTTTCCGTCTAGTCGCGGGTAACCGGCGTCTTCACCGGTGCCACAAATTCGCTGAGCCTCTCGGGGAGACAGCGCCCAAATCGTTACGCCTTTCGTGCAGGTCGGAACTTACCCGACAAGGAATTTCGCTACCTTAGGACCGTTATAGTTACGGCCGCCGTTTACCGGGGCTTCAGTTCAGAGCTTCGCCTTACGGCTAACCCCTCCCTTTAACCTTCCGGCACCGGGCAGGCGTCAGTCCCTATACGTCGTCTTAACGACTTTGCAGAGACCTGTGTTTTTGTTAAACAGTCGCTTGGGCCGATTATCTGCGGCCCCCTTCAGCTCCGGTCGCTAGGACCTTCACCTACAAAGGGCACACCTTCTCCCGAAGTTACGGTGTCATTTTGCCGAGTTCCTTCCCGAGAGCTCACTCACGCGCCTTTGGATTCTCTCCTCGCCCACCTGTGTCGGTTTACGGTACGGGCGGCCTGACAGCTCGCTACGAGGTTTTTCTCGGCGGCATGGACTCAATCAGTTACCCGTCATCCAAGGATTCAGGGCCCTCTCCGTTCTCGGTGTTAACGGCCCGGTGGATTTGCCTGCCGGACCCACCTACAACGTTCGACCAGCACAACCATCCGCTGGCTGACCTATCCTTCCGCGTTACCCCTTCACTCAAACGCTGCCAAGTCGGTACAGGAATATTAACCTGTTTTCCATTCGACTACGCCTTTCGGCCTCGCCTTAGGACCCGACTAACCCTGGGAGGACGAACCTTGCCCAGGAAACCTTAGGCTTTCGGCGTCGCGGATTCTCACCGCGATTATCGCTACTTATGCCGACAGAGTCACTTCCTACGAATCCACCGGTCCTCACGGTCCGACTTCAACTTCGTAGGAACGCTCCCCTACCGCCCCCTGCAAAAGCAGGAGACCCGCAGCTTCGGTGTCTGGCTTGAGCCCCGTTACATTGTCGGCGCAGAACCGCTTGACCAGTGAGCTATTACGCTTTCTTTAAAGGATGGCTGCTTCTAAGCCAACCTCCTGGCTGTCCGAGCAGTTCAACTACCTTTTCCACTTAGCCAGAACTTAGGGACCTTAGCTGGCGATCTGGGTTGTTTCCCTCTTGACCATGGAGCTTATCCCCCACAGACTGACTCCCGTTCTCTAACTTATCGGCATTCGGAGTTTGATTGGATTCGGTACGACGCAAGTCGCCCTAGTCCAGCCAGTGCTCTACCTCCGACAAGAAACGAACGAGGCTAGCCCTAAAGCTATTTCGGGGAGAACGAGCTATCACCGAGTTTGATTGGCCTTTCACCCCTATCCCCAACTCATCCAAGCGGTTTTCAACCCACACTGGTTCGGGCCTCCATCTCGTGTTACCGAGACTTCACCCTGGTCAGGGATAGATCACTCGGTTTCGCGTGTACCGCATGCGACTTATTCGCCCTATTCAGACTCGCTTTCGCTACGGCTCCGGACCTGAAGCCCTTAACCTCGCCACATACGGTAACTAGCCGGCTCATTATGCAAAAGGCACGTCGTCACACGTTGCCGCCTAAACGGCCATAGTGCTCCGACTGCTTGTAAGCGTACGGTTTCAAGTTCTATTTCACTCCCGTCACCCGGGTTCTTTTCACCTTTCCCTCACGGTACTGGTTCACTATCGGTCGTAGGTAAGTATTTAGCCTTACCGGATGGTCCCGGCAGATTCCCACGGAATTCCACGTGCTCCGCGGTACTTGGGAAATCCACTAAGGGACGGGTCGATTTTCGCCTACGGGGCTTTCACCCTCTCTGGCCGGCCTTCCCAGGTCATTCAACTAATCGCCCGTTTTGTAACCCTTTGAACCCGCTGCAGCAGATCCGAGTGGCTCCCACTACCCCGCTCATGCAAAACCTGCAGGCTTGGCACATGAACGGTTTAGGCTGTTCCCCGTTCGCTCACCGCTACTAGGAGAATCACTTTTGTTTTCTCTTCCTGAGGGTACTGAGATGGTTCACTTCCCCTCGTTCGCCCCGTATGCCTATGTATTCAGCATACGGTGACTGGGCATTACCCCAGCCGGGTTGCCCCATTCGGGAATCCCCGGATGAGCGCCTGTTTGCGGCTACCCGAGGCTTATCGCAGCTTACTACGCCCTTCATCGCCTACCTACGCCAAGGCATCCACCGTACGCCCTTCGTAGCTTGACCTAACGTGATATCAGCTTTCTTCGTGACATTACCCGATCACCAATTGTCAAAGAATGGCGGATCTTCACGAGATCCCTTCAGGGTAACCCTGAGGCATCCGGTGATGGTGGAGATGAGCGGGTTCGAACCGCCGACCCCCTGCGTGCAAGGCAGGTGCTCTCCCAACTGAGCTACATCCCCTGGGTGAGCTTAAGGTTTGGTGGGCCTAGGTAGAGTTGAACTACCGACCTCACGCTTATCAGGCGTGCGCTCTAACCAACTGAGCTATAGGCCCGATAGAGCCGGCATCGGCACAGTTACGGCCCTGCTTACTCACAATCCGCTTTTCATTCAAAGAGCCTCTTTGGCGGCCCTTTCAAAACTAGGGGCAAGAAACTAAATCATCGAATCCTGAAACTCTTTAGAAAGGAGGTGATCCAGCCACAGGTTCTCCTACGGCTACCTTGTTACGACTTCACCCCAATCGCTGATCTTACCTTCGGCGCCTGC
>Ga0114934_10002569_pt1 | contig 11590 bp, 5 predicted proteins | sample 4SBtaG_2_FD_99695 | JGI IMG/M metagenome (GOLD analysis project Ga0114934, IMG submission 99695) | Deep subsurface microbial communities from Kolumbo volcano to uncover new lineages of life (NeLLi) - 4SBTROV10_white metaG | ecosystem: Environmental > Aquatic > Marine > Volcanic ...
CCTTTCCGTATTCAAATAGAAATTTGAGGAAGCTGTGACAGATGAAGGAGTCAGGAGAAGGAATATAGAGATAAGTACAAAGATATGTTTTATATGCATGGGTCAGTTACCTCCATTCCTACTGGGATTTCCTCCTCTTCTGTTTCTTCCATAGAACCACCGTTATCAGAGCAACTGCTCCTATAATCCCTGTTCCTGCAATAATCAGCTCATTAACGGGAAATTTATTCTCCTCTGGAGGCGGAGGAGCAGGTGGGGTGCCATTGTCTATGATGACAATTTGCCCCGTAGGATTCGTTGTGCGCGAAGGAGCGACCGTTATTATCTCATCAAAGCCATCGTTATCCACATCTGAATGCAAGATTACAGGAGGAGGAAATAAACTGGCAATTTTTTCCCATATCCTAACATCCAGCTCCTCTTTCAGATCCGGAAGAGAATAGAAGACAATCCTGTTTTTATATAATGCTACCGCCTCTTCAACCCCATCGTTGTCGACATCAAAAACTGCAATTGCAGCTCGGAGAGGGGGGTGCCCATTTTCAGTAAAATCATGTGAAGATATGCAACCACCGCTCTTATTTAATACATATATTCTATACCCAGTATTCCATATCACTTTATCTGGAAGAACGGATATCCCTATCTGTGAAGCGTATGAAAGCAATTGTTTATGACTCCACTCTTTTTTTCCATCGGTTAGATTTATCGCCACTATTCCATCTGGATCTGTTCTCACTATATACGCCATGGAGAAATCTCCTGCTGGAAAAAATCTATAATACATTGATGAGAATATCACAGATCTATCATTCTCAAGCTGAAGTGACCAGATTTTATGAAACGAACTATTTTCATATTCGAATTTCTCTATACTATAAAGAGACTCGTAGACTCTGAAATTATCGCTAGTTATTATCCCTTCTCCGTTCTTATCATACCAGATATTGTTATAATACCAGAATGTGAGCACAATTTCCTTTCCATGGACAGCTATCTCAGAAATCCCCCGGTATGTGTAATTGTCAAGAGAATAGGAGGATAAAATCTCGCCATTTGAGTCTAAGATGTACAGATTCTTGCACCCAACGATTATTTCATCCCTACCATCACCGTTTATGTCACCAACAACAAGAGATTCAGATGTTATTCCCCCTTCAAATGTTCTGTTCCACAGCTCTGTTCCATCTCCTTTCAGTACATGCAGTACAGTTTTTGACCATATGGCTGAAGAGTATCCTATCGGTCCCACGGATGGGGAGATGGAGAAAATGATCTCATCACTTCCATCTCCGTCAAGGTCTCCGAGAGCAAGGGCGGAAAATTCCCATTCCGAATTTTTTTCAAGCATAGGATCAGTTACTTTGTACTTCCATAAAAGAGATAGATTTGAAGAATACACATACAGCGTGGTATCTATTGGCTGTATCTGTGTTGGAAGCGTAGGAATTCCGACAATTTCTTCCTTTCCATCACCATTTATATCTCCCACGGCAATATTCTCTGAAAACGAGCCTTCCGTGGAACGGTGTGTAATTACTGGGTATGTTATGTTTCCATGGCCGGGGACATAGTTTGATTTCTCAGGGTTCAGAAGGAAATTTGAGGTGGCTCTGGCAGATAATACAGAAGGGGTTAGTAGAAAGAATATGAATATTAGTACGAAAATCTTTTTTAGTTGCATAGCTGACTTCCTCCATTTATACCTCGGACATAAGGGTTATTAATATCTAACCAGCACGGATCGCCTGATGCTTTTGCTATACCACTCACAATCTCCAATCCTGTTTCAGTCATATCATAAACCCCGCTTATGATGCAGTTTATAAGGGGAGAAAGCAGCCGTATGGTTTCGGCCTCTACCGGGTATCCAGGACATCCTGTGTGAGCCCATTCCATCTGACTTTCCTCCTTCTGGTGATTGCCTTCTTTTTCATGGAATCGCCAGAGAGGAATAGGAAAAGAGTTATTTAGGAGTTTTGGTCGGCGAGGCAAATATAGAACAGAAATTGTTTTTCTCCGGTTTGAGGGGAAGAATGCGGCCATATCCCGGACATTTTCTCAACTTCAGAAGACGAAGAAAAAGGAGATGAAACCGATGCACTTAAATATGCAATAATCACTTTCCTCTGATGGGGCAGTCATGCCACCGAAATGTATTATAACTACCTATGTTATATTCTGTCGCTAAAAAAGCGAAGGTGCATAGAGATGGGACTGTTTGACTCACTCATAGATAGAGAGAAGAGAAGTCTGGCCAGACTCCAGAAAATGGTGGAAAAGATCGCTTCTCAGATAGAAAGCGGACAAATGAACGAGGCCGCAGAGACCGCAGGCAAGGCCATAGAGTTTACGAACCGCAATGCAGGAAAGGTATCACCCACTCACAGAAAGGAGTTCTCAGATGCCATCACATCGCTTGGTGAGATGCTCCGCAGGCTCGGTATGGGCCGCGAGTCCGGCGAGATTCTTCATAGAGCAATCCTGCTTAACCCGGGGAACGCAGAGGCACGGCACCAGCATGCCCTGACCCTTGCCGTTTTGAACCGTCCACAGGAAGGGATTGATGCGGTTGAGAAGGCCATTGAGATGAATCCTGCGAGGAAGGAATTCTGGAGTACGAGAGGCCGCCTTTTTGAGATGATAAAGAACGATAAGGAGGCGATACGCTCCTATGAAAAGGTTGTTGAGATAGACCCGAACGATGTGGAGCACTATGACAGGCTTCTGAAGTACAGGCCGGATGACAGGGTACTTCTCACAAAGAAGGGCGTTGCTCTCTCCAGAACAAAACGGTTTCAGGAGGCCATTGAACTCTTTGATTACGCTCTTGAGAGGTATTCCAATGATAAGGCCCTCTGGATAAACAAGGGGCTTGCCCACAACGCTCTCGGTCAGCTTGAGGAGGCGGTGAAATCCCTCAATGTTGCCATAAAAATAGACCCAGATGATGTTTTTGTTCTTCATAATAAGGCCCTCATTCTCATGAAGATGGGAAACCCAATCCCCGCTCTGGATGCCTATAACGAGGCGGTCAGAAGGGATCCAGGCAACCCTCAGTTGTGGACGGAGAGGGGAGAGGTTCTGATGGCTATGAAGCGTTTTGAGGATGCAAACACCTCTTTTGACCGGGCGCTGGAGCAGAAGCCTGATATGCTGAAAGCCCTTCTTCTCAAGAAGGAAGCGCTCAAGGAGCTTGGCAGGGATATTGAGACCATAGAGGTCTGCGATAGAATTCTCCGGCTTCAGCCAGAGAATCTGGAGGCCCATGTTGATAGAGGTGTGGCGATGGCATCTATCGGCAGGCACAGCGAGGCCATATCCTCTTTCAATGCGGCTCTTTCCATACAGCCCGAGAACAGGGATATTCTTCTTCTGAAACTCGCATCTCTTGTAGAGATGAACAGGTATGATGACATAGTGCAGGTCAGCGATGAGATACTCAGGATCAATCATTCTGACGAGGAGGCGCTTACCCAGAAGGGGATTGCATTATACAACCTTGGCAGGTATGAAGAGGCAACAAAGATATTTGACCACGCTCTTAAGGTAAACCACAAATCTCTTCCAGCCCTCCTCTATAAGAAGGAGAGCCTGAAGCACCTTGGTCGGGATGCGGAGATAATCAGGGTCTCTGACAGGATAATAGAGCTGGCTGAGGATGAGGATGGGCCGGAGGTTCCACCAGAGGACCTGAAGGAGGCGGCTCAGGACAGAGGCATTGCACTCGACAGGACTGGCAGAATGGATGAAGCGATTGCTTCCTACCAGTTCGCCCTTGACATAGACCCGGAGGATGAGGATCTCCTCTCCGATATCGGACTTGCTCTCTTTAAACTGAAGCGGGAGAGAGAGGCTCTTGAGTACTTCGAAAGGGGGCTTTCTGTAAACCCTGAACATCCGTTCCTCTGGAAGATGAAGGCAGAGGCGCTTTTTACTCTTGGTAAGCTGGAAGAATCTCTGGAGGCATTCAACAGGGCTGTTCAGCTCAACCCATCGGACATTGATGTCTGGTACCACAGAGGCACTGTTCTTCATCAGATTGGCCGCTTTGAAGAGGCGGTTGTAAGCTACGATAAAGCGCTGGAAATAAATCCTAAGGTGGACAGGGTATGGTATGATAGGGGCGAGAGCCTTCTCTCTCTCAACAGATTTAAGGATGCCCTCGAATCGTTTGACCATGTAATAGAGCTTAATCCTGGGGAACCGCTGGGCTATCTGAAAAAGGGAACAGTTCTCTACGATATGGGCGACCTTGAGAACTCCCTTGGAATTGTGGATGCTGGGCTTGATATCGCTCCGAAGTCTCTCGATCTTCTTGAGCTGAAAAAGGAGATTCTGAAGGCGAGAAAGGACTATGAATCCATTGTACCACTCTGCGACAGAATAGTTCGTATTGACCCCGGCAATATTCTGGCATGGACCGATAGGGGGGATGCTCTGATGATGCTCGGCCAGCACGAAGAGGCGTTGCGCTCCTTTGACAGGGCACTTGAATTTAATAATGCTGACATCCCCCTGCTCCTGAGGAAAAAGGAGGCTCTCAAACTCATGGAGGATTATGAGGGAGTACTGGATGCGTGTGCTGATATACTGAGAGTGGATGAGAATAATCTCTCGGCCATGGTCGATATGGGCACTGCGTTTGAGGCACAGGGGCGTCTGGAGGAGGCCATAAAGAGCTATGAACGCGCACTGGATGTGGATCCCAGGAATATCCGAACGCTGGCGGCTCTTGGCAAGGCGTACTACCGCAAAGGGGATTACAGGAGGGGCATTGAGCAGTTTGACACAATTCTCTCCATTGACGCAGGCAACCCGTATGCCTATAATCGCAAGGGAGAGGGTCATCTGAAGCTGGAGGAGGTGAGCGTGGCTCTCGACTCCTTTGAGAAGGCCATAAGCATCCAGCCGGCAAATGTTTCATTTAAGAACAACAAGGCAAGAGCGCTGGCTGCTATGAGCAGTTATACCGAGGCACTGGCCGTGATAGATGAGGCGCTTTCACAGGAGCCGAACAATGCGGAATCGTTAACTCTGGCTGGAAGGCTGAACATGTCTCTGGAAAACTACGAGAAGGCCCTTGATTTTCTGCATCGTGCTCTTCGCGCAGGTGCACAGGGTCCAGATATTCACCGCTTTATGGGTAATGCATACGAAGCTATTGGCAGGAAGAGTGAGGCTATAGGCTCCTACGAAAAAGCTCTTGATTCCATGCCTCCTCCCGAGGATATGTCCGATGAGGAGCGTGTCAGAGCGGCTGATATTCTCTACAGGATGGGAATGATAAATGCCCAGCTGGAACGCCTTGGCGAGGCCGCTCGCTGTTATGACAGAGTACTGGAGCTGGAGCCGGATAATCGCGACGCATGGTACAATCGTGGGGTCATAATGGAGAAGGTAGGGGACCTGAACGAGGCCCTTCGATGCTATGATAGAATCGTTGGAACGCATCCGGATGATAAGTTTGCCTGGAGTGCAAAAGGCCTCGTATTGTTGAGGATGAAGGAGTACAGGCAGTCTATAAGGGCCTTTGAGACCGCCCTGCGAATAGACCCTCAGATGACCAGCGCTTCGGAAGGTCTTGCTCAGGCAGAGAAAGCGGAGAAGGAGGCAGAAATAGAGAGATACGCACGGGCCCTGCTGGAGTTTGAATACAGAAACAATCGCCCAGTCTCAAGGGAAGAGGCGTTCCGCAGCTGCGGTGTTCCCTACAACTACCTTGAAGAGGTTCTGAGGTATCTCAGAGAAAGAGAGCCGATAGCCCTGAATAATCTATCTCCTGAGCAGTTTGATGAGATGGAGCACCTCTCCAGAGATGTTCTGTCTGCTGCTATGGCCAGCAGTCCCGGCATTCTGAAATACGGCATAAGACTCTGCGATATATCTGTCACTATGCCGGATATGGAGCTTTCTCAGGCCAAGCGGGTTCTGAGCTACATAGAAGCGGTGGATGAGATGCAGATAAACCCGAGCATGGTGGAGAAGGATGTGGAGGAGCTTCTGAAGAGAGCTATGTACCTGCCGCCAGAGAGGCAGACCATCGCTGGTCTTGTTTCTGACCTTAACATAGGTGTTTACCGGGCAAAACAGGTGATGGCAATGCTCCAGTCCCTCCACAGAAATGACAGCACTCCAGCGAGCCGGGCCGTGGGAACAAAATCGATCGTCAGTTCGGACTATGAGGCATACAGGGGCAAGGAGTCTGTCCCAAAGGAGAAGTTCGACGACTACTCAAAACCGCTGGAATATTCGAGACCGGTGAATGTTGGAGGCTATGAACCGCGGCAGCCGGAAGACCAAGGCTACAGACAATCGTCTGCGATTCCATCTCCATCTGTTCATGAAGCATCCGAGCCAGTCCATTCTCATCATAAGAAGACGCAGTGGGATCAGGTTCGCAGTGCAAGGAAGTATGAGGAAGTTCATATAACGGAGCAGCAGCCGGCCAAAGAGCCACCGATGCCGAAAAAAGAGCCATATAAGAAGAAAGAGGCGGAAGCGGCAGAGGAAGAGGAGGACCTGAGCGGAAGGCGTTGCATATTCCATGGAGAACCTGCTGTTATGAAGTGCCCGAACTGCGGGACTCTGCTCTGTAAGGAATGTGTCCGGATGGGGAAATGCCCGAGATGCGGTGCCCAGATAGGCGACGGGCCAGCAGAACCGCAGAAGGACGAAGACGATGAGTTACTTCTCTGAAAAACCCTTACTTTTTTATTTCTCGCCTTATCTCATGATATAGTTATCTATCTGTTTTCTCGCCTCTTCCCTTCTTTTCTGATGCCCTTCAAGGAATCTGTTAATCTTCTCAGTGAGTTCCATCTTGCACTGTCCACAGAGCCTCTCTCCTGCAAGACATTCCTCCCTCATCTTTTTCAGTTTTTCGTCGTCTTCTTCAAAAAGGTAGTAGTTGTACTGATAGACCGCACAGATATCTGGATTTCCTCCAAGTTCTCTCTGTTCCTCCACCGATACACGACCACCGGTAAAGGCCTGCCCGACCTTCTTTTTGACCTCTTTTGGGGTATCTGTGGTATAGATGGTGCTCATGGGGCTTGATGAAGACATTTTTTCTCCTCCAGAGAGGCTTGGAAACAGCTTACAGTGCAGGAGAGATGGTTTTGGGTATCCGAGACCGGGTGCAACATCCCTCGCCACCCTGAAATGTGGGTCTTGGTCGATTCCGCACGGGATAACGCAGGGCACCTGTTTTCCTGTCCATTCGCTTACCATGAACGCCGGGACCGCCTGCATGCTTGTGTAGAATATCGTCCCTATGTTGTTGCTGTTGTTGAAGCCGAAGACCGCTCTGGCGGTGGAGAATGTAATTTTTTTCGCCACTTTGATAGCGATCGGATAGAGTTTTTCTATGCTCTCAGTGTCGAGGAATATATGCGTTTTCTCGGGGTCAAATCCCAGGGCGATTATGTCAAGCATGTTCCCGTATGCATATTCTCTGGCCTTCTCAAGGCTCAGATCTTCCTTAAACAGAAACTTCTCATCGTCTGTTAGCTGAAAATACAGATGGACATCGAAGATATCCTGCAGGTATTTTGTGAATATCCATGGCATAAGATGGCCAAGATGTATCTTTCCTGATGGCCCTCTCCCTGTGTAAAGGTAGAACGGGTTCCCCTTTTCGTATTCGTCCAGAATTCTGTTAAAGTCTCTCTGTGAGTAGAATATGCCTCTCCTGAGCAGTGGGTGTAGCGGACCGTACTTCTCTATTCTTTCCATAAGTTTCCGGTCTATCCTAGATGTCCCAAACCTTACTATCAGCTCGTCGTAGTCTATCTCTCCTTTTACTTCCCATGGTGTTACAGTGAATTCCTCTTTTTCTTCCATTCTATCCCTCATACATCGAAGTATCTCTCTTTCTCCCATTCGGTTACTGCGTCCATGAAAGACTCCCATTCTTTCCTTTTTCTCTCCATATATCCATCATAGGCCTCTCCGAGCAGCTCTTTTACAAGCGGGTCTGTATCTGCCACCTCTATCGCATCCAAAAGGTTCTCTGGAAGCTCTTTTATTCCCCTCTCCTTTAATTCTGAGCTGTTGAGTCGGCTCAGGTTCTCCGTGCTGGGCTCTCCTGGCTCAATCTTCTTCTTTATTCCGTCAAGGCCGGCCAGAACGATTCCCGAGAACGCAAGGTATGGATTTGCGGCGGCATCAGTGTTTCTGACCTCAATATCTGTACTGCTCCCCTTTCCGCCCGGAACTCTTGCCAGTGCGCTTCTGTTTCCGAATCCCCATGCGACGAATTTCGGGGCCTCCATGCCGCTGTGCAGCCTCTTGTAGGAGTTAACAATCGGGTTTGTTATGACTGCCAGAGCTGTGATATGCTCCAGCACACCGCCTAAGAAGTACCTTGCCGTCTGACTCAGATGGTGTCTATCCTCAGCGTCCCAGAATGCATTCTTTCCTTCTCTTTCCAGATACATGTGATTGTGCATCCCGCTCCCTGCCTGCGTCTCAAACGGCTTTGGCATGTATGTCACGCTGAGTCCATGTATCTCCGCCACAAATCTGGATGCGAATTTTTCGACAACGGCCGCATCGGATACCTCTTCAATTCCATCCATGAATCCAAACTCTATCTCCTGCTGCCTCCAGCCGTTTTCGTGGTGCTGGTATCTGATGGGGAATTCCATTTCTGTAAGATAGGTGGAGAGTTCATCTCTGAATTCGAAGCTGCTGTCTTCAGACGCGGGCAGCATGTACTCTGTTTCACCCTGTGGTTCAAGAAATATATCGCTTCGGTTCTCGAGAGCAAAGAACTCCATCTCAATTCTCATTTTTATTGCGTCAAAACCCATGCTTTCAACCTTTTTTTCCACTTTTTTGGCTATGTTTCTCGGGTCGGTAGGGTATGGGCCCCCATCCGCAGATTCTGTCCGCAGAAAGACCAGGGCCGCACTGTCGAACTCCCCGCTCCATGGCAATCTTCGCAGGCTTTTTTCGATTGGAACGGCTGTGATGTCCGAGTTTTCCACTCTCAGGAATCCATCTATGGAGGAGCCATCAATGCCTATCCCATTTCTCCATATCTCCTCATCTCTGAATCTGGAAGAGGGGAGTATCATGCTCCTCATTCGGCCGTTTATATCCACCAGCGAGGCGTGTACCCAGTTAACATTCTCCAGTTTTTTCAGAGTTTTTTTATCTGGCATGGATGTGGGACAATCTCTCCTCCTATAAATAGGTTGGTGATTTCTCCTACCGGCCCTCATGATGCAAAGACTAATGCCCGCTGAATTGAGCTGTTATGTTCTGACCCTATAATTTTCTACCCTCCACATAATAAAAGGTTTCCATGTCTCTGTAGATATCGCCATATCTCTCCCTCATAGCTTTTTCAAAGGCCACCAGCCCTCTTTTAAACTCTCTATCATCCATAAGTTCAAGAGTGCTTATAAAGCGCCTTTTCATTCGCTCCACCAGTTCATCAACCGGAATCTCTCTTTTTCTCCGAACGATGTGGTACCTCGCTTCCATTCCCTCTTCTACCATCCATCTCTTTATCTGAGGTATTGATGGAAATCGCTTCAGGTCTATCTCTGCAATCCCCGGAAAGAGAGAAAAGTAGGAGTTTCTTATCCTTCCATGGGATGTTGTGAGTATCAGGAGATGCCCACCGGACCTCAGAACCCTGTTTGCCTCAGCTATTGCCTTTTTCTTGTTATCAAACTGGTGTATGGCCATGGTGATTGTTACGGCGTCGAAAAAGCCGTTCTCGAAAGGCAGGTCCTCTGCATGCCCCTGAACCCATTTTACCCTGCTGCTCTTCTTCATGGCTTTATCCAGCATATCTCTGGATGCATCCAGCCCATATACCTCTGCCTCGCTCATCTCTTCCAGTGTTATGGTAAACCGCCCTGTCCCGCAGCCGACATCCAGCACCCTGCTCTCATCTGTAATCTCACCGAAATCTATGAGCGGTGCGGTCCAGAACCTCAGGTAATCCCTGTCGTTTGTTCTCACCATGTCATAGTAGTCCGCAATTCTGCTGTAGTCTGGCTTCATGTCCTTATCTGTGGCTGAAGATGGCTTTTATTCCCTTTATGTTCTTATCCTCAATTCTGGCGAATCCCGTTCTCTCGAACTGGACAATCTCTCCCTTCTCCTCAAGAATGGCCGGTTCTGCAACGCCGCTGACCACACTCCCATCCGGCATGAACAACTTCATGGGAATCGAATCCTCTGGCGCCCAGTGTATTATCTTCATACTCCCTTTTGCCTCTGAAATCTCCCTACCGAGATATGTTGCCTTCGTACCATTGAGTTCAATATTGCAGAGGTTCTTGAGCCTGAAAGCCCCGTTTTCACCTTCTATATCTTTTTTTGGCAGATATACCGTTATAAGCCCGTTTTCGGCTTTAAGCCTGTATCTTCTGACCCCGGCATGCGGGTTGTTCGGGAGGAGCGGGGCCTCGCCTTCTATAATCTGCGCTCCGCTTATTCCTACCTTTACGGGTTTGGCCACGAAGAAGTATCTGTGGGCCTCTGGCTCGATTATATGGCGGTTGTATGCAAACAGATTCTCCCATGAGAACTGAATATCCACCTCGTTCACGCCGGTTTCCACCCAGTAGTTTCTGATGGCCTCTGGCTGTATCCCTCTCTTTTTCAGGGCTCGAAGTGTTCCAAGGCGAACATCGTCCCAACCCGTATATGTTCCGTTCCTAATCCCCTCTTTCATTGCGCTGGTTGATAGTTGTGACCCCTCTATTCTCACTCTCCCATAGTGGATATAGTGTGGCATCTTCCAGCCCATGTATCTGAATATGTACTCCTGCCGGAATGTGTTGTTCTGGTGGTCCTTCCCCCTGAGCACATGGGTGAGGCCGAGATGGTGGTCATCGACAGCAACCGACAGGTTCATGAGCGGGTAGACATGGTATTTATCCCCTGTTCTGGGATGAGGGCGGGAGACGATTCTCAGGGCCACGAAGTCTCTGAGTGCCGGGTTTGGATGGTTTATATCGGTCTTTATCACAAACGATACTTCGCCCTCTGTGTAATCTCCTGCGAACATACGGTCCCACATCTCCATGTTCTCTTCTAAAGGCTGGTCTCTGTGAGGACACGCTATTTTATGCGCTTTTTTCTCCCTCCACTCCTCCTGATCGCAGTCGCACATGTATGCATACCCCTTTTCCAGAAGTTCTCTGGCCACCCTGTAGTAGAGTTCAAATCTGTCGCTCTGGATGACATATTCGCTGACCATGGCGCCCATCCAGTCCAGATCCTCGGGTATCATATCATAGGCCTCTGGATATATCTTGTCTGGGTTCGTATCCTCCACCCTAACAATGAATCTGCCGCCGTATTTTCTGACATACTCGTCGTTTAGGATTACAACACGGGAGTGGCCGATATGGAGGGGGCCAGATGGATTCGGTGCAAAGCGCATAACAACACCTTTATCTCCCACATCTTCAAGGGGCGGCAGGCCCTCTCTTTTCTCCTTTTTCTTCCTCTCCAGAAGCTCCGGTGCTATCTTTTCCAGCTCCCTTCTCTGCGCCTCCGGGGCCATTGAATTAACAGAGGCAACAGCGGACTTAACAACCTCCATCACTTCGGCGGAGCG
>Ga0114934_10002570_pt1 | contig 11590 bp, 11 predicted proteins | sample 4SBtaG_2_FD_99695 | JGI IMG/M metagenome (GOLD analysis project Ga0114934, IMG submission 99695) | Deep subsurface microbial communities from Kolumbo volcano to uncover new lineages of life (NeLLi) - 4SBTROV10_white metaG | ecosystem: Environmental > Aquatic > Marine > Volcanic ...
AATGTACAAAAGGGAGATCTTTAAAAGATTTTTCCATTCTAGCCAATATATTAGGATCAAATCCTAATGATACAGCAATAATCGGTTTAGTTGCTGAATTTAAATATTTATCTAATGATTTTAAAAATTCTATTCTATCTTCTGAAATTATTCCAGGAATAATAATTACATTACAATCATCATATTTTAAAGCAGTATTTAATTTATAATTATATCCTATATTTTTATTTTCAAATACGCTAATACGTACATCTTCTTCTGGTATAAGAAGATCAATATCTGATTTAGATTCTATTTGATTTCTCATATATAAATAATGAGAAAATTTTTGTACAGGAATATCCCTATTTTTATATATTTCTTTAATATATGAAGATAGCTTTTTATTTCCTTTACTAGTTATATAGGCTAAATTATAAATTAATTCACTATAATTTTTATCATTTACTTTATTTAAATCTATTTTAAAACTAAGTAGTTCTTTTTTTATTTTTGTTAATATTAACTTTAAATCATCAGAATATAAATTAAGAAGATATTGTACAGATTTGACAAATTCAGTATTATCTTTAGATTTTTTATATTTATCAAGTATTATATCTTTTATTCTTTTTTGCAATCCTAAAAGCAAATATGCTGTACATAAAATTGCAGTGGATGTTCCATCAGAACTTGCTTTTTCTACTCTTTCGCCAATATATACTAATGTATCTGCTATATATTCTTGGATAGGAGATGCAAATTCTATGGATTTAGTTATATGTATACCATCATTAGAATATATATTAAATCTACTACCTCCACTACTATAAATAACCATGGAATTAACAGCTTCAGGACCACATAAAGGTTCAACTACACCTATTATAGTATTAAGTGTTAATTCGCATAAATCAATCCAATCTACATATGAAAGAATATTAGTTGTATTAATATTTGCATTTAATACTCTTTTTGTAGATTTTTGTAATTCATGAAAATCATCAAACATATATCCTCTCCTTTATTTTTTCTTAATATTACTTAAGCTTTTTTCGAGATCATTTATTTGTTTTTTAGTTGAATCTCCAGATATAGATTCTGATAATTCTTTAAGCTTTTTACGTTTTTCTATTACTATATTTTTTAAAACATTATAATCTCCAAATTCCATTTGCATAATATCTGAAAAATTCATTCCAAGAAAATCATGTAACTCATAATCAATAGTATCTTTTATTATAGAAGATAAAAAAAGATCTTTATAAGAATTATTATTACTATTTTCATTAAATAATATTTTTCCAAGCATTTTACTATTATCTGGTTTTCTATTAAATAACATTAATTCATTAAAATATCTAATTCCTAAACTTCTTGAAAATCCTTCTATCGTATCTTGCTGATCATTAAAGTGTGCGAGAGCGTCGATAAATTTATTGACATAATTTAATATACCTTCTTTATCTATGAATTCTGAATCAATTTCATCGCACAATGAATAAAAAAATTTTTCTGTGCATCGAAAAATACATATCCGTTTTTAGCATTGGATGGTTCTTTGCCACAATTAGGACATGGATTTACTGGATAGCACATATGAGTTACTGAAGTATTTGAAATAAAATTAAGTATCTTATCAGTAAATTCTTCACTTTCAGTTTTTTCCTGAATAGAATCAAGAATAACTGGAAAAATAGAAGAATCTTCTGTTTTAATACCTTGGTTATTTTCTTTATCAAAATAATTAGTTATAGATGAAATCCAAGGAACAAACATCTGGCAATAGTTAAATTTTAAATATTGGATTATTTGCTTTACATCTCCAGAATATACTACTTTAGTAAGTTTAGAATTATATTTATCTCCATATTCAATATGATCATAAATAGAAGGAACTTTTAATTCTAATGAAAAATTATCAATATCCAAAACGAATTTATTATCTTTATTTTCAGGAAGATCATTAATCAATGCAGATAAAAGTTCATTTCTATATTTCCTTGCAGTTGAAGGAGTAATGACATTAGTTGATGAAATAGTATCTAAACAAAATTCAGGCATAACACTAAAGTTATGATATTTAAGAAGATTTAAATCTACTTTTTCTTCTTCAACATATCCACATTCTGGACATATGGACTTAATGACATATCCATTTTTATACATAAGACATGAAATACTATGCAATATTGATGGATAATCATTAATGCTTATATTTTTCTTTAAAGTATTTTTATTAGACCATCCTTTTAGATTACTATTTATAATCAAATTACTAATAAAATCAATAATCTGTTTCTTTATTTCCAAATCAGCATACAAATAGAAAAATGTACCAAACATCTTTCCATATTCATCCGCTGAATCAGAAAGACTATTATAAAGGATATTGATTTCACTCAATAATGGGCTTTTAATATCAATAAAAAACCCACTATTCATCAACTTAATTCTTTTAATATTCCTATTTACAGAAAGCATCATAGTAACTGCTTTCTCTCCTGACAGATTCATTAATCCTTCTTTAGAATCTGCTATTAAATAAGAATCTTTTATTTTAGTTTCTTTTCCATCTTTATTTGTATAATTATATTCATTACTAATTTCATCATCATCTTTTAAAGCTGAAGAAGCAAAGTTAATTTGCTCTCCATAATGTTCAAGCATTCTCTGATATAATTCTATTTTAGTTCCTATTTTCTTGCTATCTTCTTCAGCCTTTTTCGGATCATTCTTAAACATCTTAGCAAGACGATTTAATATTTCTTTTTCTTTATATTTTAAAGCAAATAGACAATTTAATTCTATTATTTCATCTTTAGTAAGAGTATCACTATCTGATTTTTCTTCATCATCAGTATCTATATCTTCTATACTCTCATTCTTATTTTCTTTAACTTCATTCTCTTCAATCTTATTCTCTTCAATTTCATTTTCTTCATTTTCATATTCAAATTCATTATCCATTTATTTTTCTCCTTTTTTCTTATAAACAAATGAAACAAAAGGTCGAGTTGTTATTATATTCATATCGGGCATTGAAACTAAAGTTATAAATTTAAACGTTTGTTCACTTATCTGTTTATATATTAAATAAATAGTACGATTTTTTGATTTTAAATCTTTTAACCATTTTAAATTAGGAATATCTAACCCATCAATAAGATAATTTTTACAAACTTTATATCCTTTAATATCAATAAGATTTTCATCTATTTCAATTAAATTCATTTCATTTTTCTTGTTTATTAACTCATCTACATCTTTACATACATATTTATGCATAGTATCATCTTTTAACATTTTATTTTCAGAAATTAAATATTCATTAACTATTTTATAAAATTTATAAGAAAATAAATAATCTCTTTCGATATTAGCAACAACTACTCTTTTATTATCTTTATCTAAATACGAAAATGAAAAATAATCATTCATTCTTATATCCATCTTACTTAAATCATATTTGATCTTATTAAGATAAGACATCAATACTCGTATTTTTATAGTTATTAAAGAATTAAATTCAGGAGTTATAATAGAATTAAGAACATATTTATTTAAAAATTCAAATATGATATTTAATTCTTTTTGATTTTTTATATGAACTATCCTAAGAGATAAATCGCTATTATTAATTTTGACTAATTTATCTGGTTTTAAATTAATAAAAACAAGATATTTTAATTTATTATTTATATTTATATATAAATTAGTCATTTTCCTGATTGAATGAATAGCAAAATATTTATTAAGTAAATCTTTAAAATCTTTAATAGATATAGAGGTATTTCCAATCTGAATTTCATCATTTTTCTTCATTAGGATTATCCTCTTTTTCCAAATTTAAATCTTTCAATTCTCCATCTATTTTAGAAATATCAGTATTTAAATTTTGGATTATGTTATTATTAAAGAAATCATTATTCATTAAATTTTGTGCACTATATAAGAGATCAATAAATTTAACAACATTTCCGCTTGATTTAATTCGTTCATATAACTCATCTGCATTCTTTTTAAGTTTATTAGTCTCTTCTATAAATTCTTTTATATTACTAAAAATATTATCAAATGACTTAGATATTTTTTCATTTAATAGATTTTTCTTTTTTAACTTATCATATATTCTTTCAAATCTATTATTTAAATTATTTAAATAATCTTCATATTTTAAACATTTATCATTTAAGCTTTCAGCAAATTCCAAAAACTTATCACGAATCTTATAAAGTTCATCTGTAGATTTTTCTGTAGATTTTTTCATAGTTTAATATTCCTTTCTTTTTAATGATTTAATAATGTACATATTCATCATGATATTATCAAAATAAATAAAATTAAACTTAAACCGCAATAAATACTATCCCAACTGCATCTATATTTAAAGATGCAGTTGGGAATAATGGTTTTTATAAAAAATATTTTTCTATTTTAACATTTTTGAAAAAGTATTGTCAAATTTATCAAAAACCTTACGAGGCAAACGATTAATAAACATATCAACTGTTTTTGTATCTATATCCAACTTATCTGCGATATCTTGTTTTACATTCATATTAGTTGGCATAAATTGTTTCAGAATAAATAATTTTACATCTTCTACAATCTTAGAAGATCCTATATTTTGCTTTTCTATAATAAAATCTAATATTGATAAAACTTCTTTCTTTGTAGTTGTAAGATCATAGCCTGATTCTTTTAGGAAAATAGCATAAGATTTAAATAGTTCAGATAAGAAATTCTTTTCTAAGACTATCTGATCTTTAACAGGCTTTTTATTAAAATTAAAAGATTTTTTATCAGTTGTTGAGTTACTAAGCAAAGATTCCATAATACTATTCATTGTATTCTATCCTCTCTCATTAAAAGTTAATAATGATTTTTTATTTGAAATAAATATTCTATGATATAAATCTATATATTTTAATTTATGGAGGCAAAAAATGCACATAAAGCCAAATTCATATTATTATAATAATAAAAAAAGAAATCCACTATTATCAGAATACATTAAATCCATTTATCAATATTACAAAACTATACATCCTAAAGTAGATGATAATAAATTAAATAAGATTATTAAAGATATCATAAAAGAAAAAATACAAATTCCATATGTAGAAATAAACAATTATGTATCAGATGGAAATATTAATAAAGAAGAAGTATCTCTTCTTGGCTTAATAGATAGCATTGGTACAAATAAAATACTAAGTGTTCATGGAGTTGCATATAAACAAGAAATAAAACAAAAATCAGTTTTTACCGATATCATAGAAGCTGATCAAGCAGAAAGAGATAGAATTAAAAAAGAAATGATACAAGCAAAAATACACAAAGATGAAGATACTTATAATATTAAAAACTTTGCTCAAAAAGATTTAAAAATAGCTATTAATTCTATTTCTGGAGTTATGCTAAAAGGAGTATTTTTTAGAAGTAGTAAAAATTACAATGCTATAACTAGTACAGTAAGATATTCTATTATGGCTGGTTATAGTTTTGTAGAAATGTTTATAGCAGGAAATTTATTTTTTGAAACTGAAGATGATGTAATAAATATCATAACTCAATTATTAAGAATATATCCTGGAGATAATGTAATATCCAATATAATAAATAAATATCAATTTCATATTCCAACTATAGAAGAAGTTCAAGATTACTATATAGATAATCTTAGAAATTATTTAATAAAACCTAATATTAAACCTATAAAAAAATATATAGAAAATTTATCAAATTTTCAACGAGTATTTGTATATTATGCATTTTCATTGCATAATATTCTTAAAAATAATGAAAAATCTATGAAAAATATCATTAATGATTTCTTAAATATAGATAAAATAGAAATAAAACCTAATGTCCAAACAGATTTAGATGATCACTCTCTTATTATTTTAATAGTATCTATGGTTCCGTCATTATTAAAAAATAGGTCTCTTGAAGATGCTTTAAAAAATGATGAAATAAGAAACATGATAAATAATTATTATGTTGAATTAAAAAATAAATTCGCTAATATTCAAGATTTATTTGATACTTTTGTTCTTATTCCTTTTTCTATTCCAAAAATCATGCATCATTATAAAATGCTAAGAAAATCAACTATATTGTCTGATACTGATAGTATTATTTTTACATTAATCAATTTAATCAAATGGTATACAGGCGATATTAAAGTAAATTCTATATCTATGAAAGTAAACGCTTTATTTATATATATCATAACTAAAGTTATTGAACATATGTTTGCTTATATAAGTTCTATGATGAATATAGATGAAAGAAATATTCGTAAGATATTAATGAAAAATGAATTCTTTTATCCTGTATTTGTAAGATGCCATATGTCTAAACACTATTTTGGTTATAATACCATGCAAGAAGGAAATATAATAGATCCCCCTAAGGTTGATATAAAAGGAAAAAATTTTATCGGGAGTGATCTTCCTAGTATTACTTTAAAATTTGTTCATGATACTATTATTTATATACTTGATACTATATTAAAAGATTATAAATTAGAATTTACTAAATTAGTAGAACGTATTGTAAATTATGAAGAAAGAATATTAAAATCCTTAAAAGAAGGAAATACTGAATTTATTATGCAAAAGGGAGTAAAAGAAAAGGAAGAATATAAAAACCCATTAATATCTCATTATTTTTTATATATGCTATATGAAGAAGTATTTCAAGAAAAATATGAAAAAATACATTTACCTCAAAAATGCAAATTTATTCCAATATATCCAATCTCCGTAAAAAATATTACAGAGATTGGATATATGGAAAAAATAGATAAAAAAATATATGATAAATTTGTATCTTTTTTGGAAAAATATCCTAAAAAAACTATAACCTCTATATGTATACCAGTAGGTATAAAAATACCACCAGAAATACAACCTATAGTAGATTATAGAAGTGTTATATATAGGAATTGCTTTCCTATATATCTTTTATATAAAAGTTTTGGTATTTGTACTATAGGAAATAATGATAAAAAAATATTATTTATAGACTTTTATAAAAAGTAATTATAAAATTTAAAATAGTAAGCAATATTACTAATAAAGGTAATGATGTCCTTAATGCATTAAATTGTTTTACAAAATTTTTAAGATCAGTAATATCTATACCTTCAAATGATTTAACAAAATCACTTATATTAACTACTTTATCATTTATAGAACCTTCATATACTTCTATACTTCTTAATTTACTTTGTTTTTCAGAACAATTTTTATTAATTAAATTAATAGATTTTTCCATTCTATCTATTGAACTATTAATAGATTTAATGGAAAACTCAAGTTCTCTAATTCTATCTATTTTATTTTTAAAATCTTCATTATCATCTTTTAAATTTTTAATTACATTATTAATATCATTAATATTAAGTTTTAAATTAGAAATTTCTTTTTTTAAAACATTAGAATTTAGATTTGATAATAATTCTTTAACATCTGCTAAAGAAATATTAACAGCTTCAAACCTAGTATTATAAGATTTTACTATTAATTCTAAATTATTTATTTTCTGTTTAATTTCATCATCAGATATTGCCATTTAGTAATCTCCATTCTGTGATTATACCCTATTTGCTTAAACTAATATTTAAGCAAATAGGGTTTATTACTTTTATTGTGATTCTAGAGAGTTTTTAACATCTCTAAACAAAGAATAAAATTCTCTTCTAATATCATTAATATCCTCAAAATCAGAAAAAGATGTAGCGTTTTGAATTTCTAATTCTTTTTTATGTCTTAATCCAATTAAATTACCAATTATTGTTGTCCATTGAACATCATGGTTTAAAATCCTATTAACTAGATTTTGTCTCTTTTCTTCTACAGTAGAGCCTAAATCATCTCTATGAGATGCAATCAAATCAATCATAGGAGTTGGAGCTGTATTATCTGCCTGATATGCTTTAGCTTCAGCCAATTGAATATTCCATGAAGCAATTTCATTTGCTGGATATTTAGCAATTCTATCTGATACTTCTTGAAAAATTCTATTTAAACTATTAATTCTTGTTTCTTTGGCCGCATTAAATGCAGCTTCTCTTTTAGCATTTTCAATGTTATCTACTTCAGCCTTTTCTTCATCAGTCATTTCAGATACATCAATATTTTCACCAAACCCTGTTATTTTAATATATTTAATATTAGTAGTAGTTATATCTGGTTTGTTAAAAACTTTAGTATTAGTAGAAGCAACCAATTCATTAGGTGAAATAGCAACAACTTTCCTAAATTTTGTATTAAGTTTTATATACATGTTTTAGTCTCCTTAGATATATTTTTTAAAATAAATTACTTCCAAAATTTTCTATACTATGATATAAAAGCCAATCAAATTTTAATAAAAAAAAATAAGGTGAGGAGCTATAAACTATTTATAACTCCCCACCTCATTAGAAGCCAATACAATCCCCCCATTTTGTATTGGCTTCTATAACCTTTTTTTTTTTCTTTATCTTATTTTTTTCCTCTTTTTTTTATCTATATTTTTCTTATTTAATATCTTTTTTAAACGAATAGGGCGATAGCAAATTCTACCATTCGCATCACCTCCTTTCGTTTAGGGGGGAAAGATTGAAATTAATAGTAAACAATATAATAGTTATACTGTTTACTATATATGCTAATAATATATATTTGAAATTATTAGCATAAGCGATAACTAAAAAAAGAGGAAATCTTTATGAAATTAAATGTAACTTCATTATATGAAAGGATACAAGACACAATATCATCATTAATTATCTTTTCCAATAGTGATGATGACTGGGTAACATTTATCATGGATCATAAAGAATATATTAAAAATAATAGCACACCTATTACTATAACTTTAGAAGATAAAAACAAATATAAATATATGTTTAAAGCATTTCTTAGAAGTAAAAATTTTAGACAAGAAAGTTTTTGGATAATCGCTATTATTAATAATTTAACAGATCCTGATAAAGAATTTACAGAAAGAAATTATTTATTCATACCCAGTCAAGATACTATTACTAACCTTTATAGAAAATATAAAACTTCTAAAAAATTAAAAACATAAGAGTATAACGCTTCTCCCGTAAAAAGGAGAAGCGTTATATTTTTTATTATTATTTTTCATATATGTAAATATATTTTATATAAAATAAGATCCATCCAAAATCATATTTATCAAAAAATCTATTTATACATTTTGCAGTTTTCTTTTTCTCTCTTTTCCCGCTATCCTTATCTACCATTATTTTATATATAGATAAAGCAAGATTCTTTATAATATTATCTAAATAATTTGCAGGAAGTAGAGTATATAAATAACAATTTAAATCTGCTAAGGTTTGAACAATGCTTTGATTTTGAAATATAGTATTAAATATTTCAACTGCATTTTTCTTTATTTCAGATTCATTTTCATTTTTTGGAATAAATAATTCATCTGCATAAAATAATAATCTTAAATTAGTTGTTGCTATATATGCTATATATTCAGGATAATTTTTTTCAAGTCTATTTATATATTTTTCAATATATTGTTTAAGCAATATATTCAATTTATTACGATCTTCAATTGAATATTTTTTTATCATTATTTTTATTCTCCTTTGTTCTTAGGCATTATTGATTGTTGTGATGTTGGAACTATAGATTGAAAAGGAATAGTTGTACTATGTGGTCCTGAACTATGTATAGCTTGCAAAGCAGCAAAACATGCAGATATAGTTGTCATATTAGCATGATTCTGTTCCCATGCAGTACAATGTCTATTTCCTGTTCCAGGATTTGCTCCTGGCGGAACATCACTATTACTTAAAGATGTACCAGTACTTACATCTGTTTCACCTTTTTCATAATTAGCTCCAACTGGTCCGGTATTATAAACACCACTAACAGTTAATGGTGTAAAAAGCATATCTCTAACTTTAACTACTCCATTTATTTCTACAGCTGGGCAATCCATATAAATACTATTTGCCTCAACAGTTTGCTTATGAGTTTTTAATTTAGAAACATTATCTACTATTCTAGTTTCAGTAGGAGTTTTTAATACAAATTGTCTACCAGCATGCATAGATATATCTCTTTTACATGCTATAAAAATATCTTCATCATTAATATCAATAACTGATTTAGATTTATTCTTTAATTTAATACGTGGTATATCAGATTCAAGTATAATATAATTATCATCATCATCATAAATAGAAACGTAATTATTTAATGCATCTATGACAATAGAATATCTATATTTTTCACCATCAGATTTAGATGTTATTAATCTTATTCTTTTATTGAATAATGTATCCATTTCAATAAAATAAGTGTTATCTTCATCTAAATCTTTATCTATTCTATCATCATCAGATATAGCTAATCTAAATACTTCTCTTCTTCTTAATCTATCATCTCTACCTAAAGATAGCCAAAAAAATTTATCTATATCACTAAATTTAATAACTAATACTTGTTCTCCTTTTCTAATATCAGGAGGAAATACTCTATTAGTATGTAATCCAAAATATTCTGCAATTACAATATTAGTAGAATCTATTTCAACATCTTCATTTTCTTTTTTATCATTATTAAAAATAGATATTTTTTCTTTTCCAGTTAAGTCTTTAATTTCTCCTGTAATATACGGAGCTAATTCAGATATATAGACTTTTAATAACCTTGTATCGTATACCTTATCTTCAACTGCTATGCCTATATAAACATTCCATCTTTCCATAACTTATAACCTTTCAGTGGACACTAGATATCTAGTGCCCACTTTTTATTTTAATAATTTTTCAATATTGGAATAGGAGTTGATCCTATGTTAGATGATACTATTGGAATTTGTTGTGATCCCATTCCCCCTGTAGGATTTATCATTCCACCACCCATAGGGTTCATCATTCCACCGCCCATAGGATTTATCATTCCGCCACCCATAGGATTTGCCATTCCACCACCTATAGGATTAATAGGACTTGCCATATTATTTAATCCATAATTTCCTCCTATATGAAAACTCCCTGCTGCACTTTTAGTAACAATGGGAACTCCATTAGGAGTTTCGGAAACATATGGCTGATTAGTAATAATTTCAGATTCAGATTTAACTTCTTCTTTTTCATCTTCTATAGAAGTAGGCTGAACCATCCATTTTACTTTATTATAATATTTTTCCAGATTATTTATATAATAACTCAATTCAGTAAGATCAACAATAAGATCTTCCAATTCCATTATCTCAAAATATTTATTTAAATTAAAATATAGCTTATTATATACCATTAAAGTACTTTTAAGCTTTGGGCATGTGATATTAGTAGTTTTATATGAGAAAGTATCTATTACATATTGCTCTCTATCTTCTATATCACTTGGTATATTGAACAAAACATTAAATATTTTATCTATCGTTTTCCACGATTTTTTCCTAATTTTAAATTCTTGTCTTTCATCCTCTTCAAATACTAAACATCTGAATCTTGCTTCTTTGAACTTCTTTCTATAAAATACATTCATAAACTTCAGATTATCTTTAATAAGAAGTTCAAATTCACTTTTGAATTTTTCATCTATATCACTAAACTGAGAAA
>Ga0114934_10002571_pt1 | contig 11589 bp, 6 predicted proteins | sample 4SBtaG_2_FD_99695 | JGI IMG/M metagenome (GOLD analysis project Ga0114934, IMG submission 99695) | Deep subsurface microbial communities from Kolumbo volcano to uncover new lineages of life (NeLLi) - 4SBTROV10_white metaG | ecosystem: Environmental > Aquatic > Marine > Volcanic ...
CCGATCAACATAAAAAACAACTTTCTCGCAAAACCTGAAAAAATTCTTTTTCCAAGAAAAATAGTGGGTTCATTCAACTTTTTATTGCCGATCCAATTTAACACCGACTGAGGCCAACTAGGTTTAAAGAACAGAACGATTAGCGAAAGTGCAAATATTGGAAACATCCCAATGCTCCACAAATAGAAATTTATTAAATGGAAAATTAAGGATAGTCCCACCCCAATTAGTTTTACACTTATTCTTTTACTCAACAATAGAAAAACAATCGCCAAATCAAAAATTAGGCCTCCGTAGGAAAAGAAATACACCATAATTTCTGAAGACAAAAAGTCATTCATAGATCGGCTGTCCGTGGCGTTTAACATCCACATTCTTATTGGATATCCGGCCAACCAATCCCCATTAATTTTAACCAGCCCTGCGTAAACAAACACAACACCTACCTGAAACTTCAAAATCCCCAGTTCCCATTTAGGTATTCTCGGTTGCCACGATTTTCCTTTCATCCATTTTTTAATACTAAACCAAGCATTTGCATGATTAAAGCACATCAGGAATGCAATTAATGAGAATAAATAAAAATGATTGTTATAGAACCCCATATCAACCAATAGAAAGTAGGTCCACAATAGGAATACACCGATCATAGCGATGCGATAAAAAAGGCCTAAAATCACCAATGTACAACAGGTGTAAAAGACAAAAAATAAGACTTTGAATTGTTCCGAACTTGCCGCAGGCAGCCAATGGAAGTAGTCGTAGGTCATAAAAAATTTAGATTGAGGCAAAGTTTGGATGAAATAATCTTCCACTATAGAAGCCTCAATAATTAGAATGATCCCAAATAATATTCTGAATAGCGCTATTGACCCTGGGTGCACAGGATCAAATACTTGATTTATTTTTTGTTTAAAAACCATTTCTAGTATTCTGAATATATTTGTAAATATCAAAAATAAAATCATGCGCCACTCATTGCTTGTTCTAACTCTATTATTATTTGCTCAATTACATTGGGCGCAAACCTCATTTTCCGAGATAAGTCAGTCCATTGGAATAGATTTCATGAATAAAAGTCAAATGAAAATGGGTGGTGGAGTTGCAGTATTAGACTATGATAATGATGGATGGGAAGACATTTTCATAACTGGTGGGTTGAAGAAAAATAGATTGTATCGCAATAATGGTGATGGTACATTTTCGGAGCCATTAGCTACTGGATTATATCTTGACACAGCTCAATCAATGGGCGTAGTATGTGGTGATATTGACAATGATGGTTACCCTGAAATATTTATCACAACAGCTTTTCATGAAGAAAACATACTGTACTACAACAATGGAGACGGAACGTTTACCGATATAACTTTTAGTGCAGGTGTATTACCCTTGATTGATTCTATGTGGAGCTCTTCAGCCGCATTTGGTGATGTAAATAATGATGGCTTTCTAGATCTTTACGTAATTAATTACGTTGACTCCGCTGGCGTACTTGAAGATACTGCCGGAAACGCAATTGGTTATAGCCACACCTGCTATGCTAATTCCTTGTATATCAATAATGGAAATTTAACTTTTACAGAATCGAGCATTTCTTTGGGAGCGGCAGATGCTGGTTGTGGATTGGCAGTTGCATTCACCGACTTTGATTCTGATCTTGACGTGGACATTTTAATCGCTAATGATTTCGGAGAATGGGTGCTTCCAAGTAGCTTACTTCAAAATGATATTGCATCCATGGGTAGCTTCACTAATATCAGCGTTGCAAGTGGTATGGATGCACAAATGTATGGGATGGGAATTGCAATTGGAGATTACGACCAAGATATGGACTTGGATTATTATGTGACCAATATTGGCGCTCAAAGACTTTTTTGTCAAGAAAGCCCTGGTGTATTTGTAGACACCTCGGAATTTGCCAACGTCAGAAATGAATATATAGACACCACATATACAACAGGTTGGGGAACCGCTTTTTTTGACATGGACAATGACACATATCTCGATCTTTTTGTAGCGCATGGACACATTGGATTAGTGGACTTTTTTGAGAACACACTATTAGATCCAGATAAAGCGTTTAAAAACAATGGTGATGGTACGTTTTCAGACGTTTCGGATTTAGTTGGATTGAGTGATTCTGCACTTGGAAGAGGCCTCTCGTATGCAGATTTTGATCAAGATGGAGATGTTGACTTACTGATTAACCCCGTTCATTGGGATACCTTATCCGGTCAACATTTAAACTTGTATGATAACAACCTTGCTAATGGCAATAATTTTGCTCAGGTTGTTCTCCAAGGAACCGTGAGTAACAGGGACGCATTTGGTGCTCAAATTGAAATGTACACAAATGGCAAAAGTTGGATTTATGAAATCAATGGTGGGTCAAGTCACATGAGCCAAACCTCATCTGTTGCCCACTTTGGTATGGACAATGCAGTAACTATAGATTCCATGATTATTTATTGGCCAAGTGGAATTGTAGAGAAAAAAATTAATTATGCCATAAACAAAAGACATACGTTTATTGAAGGAACTGGTAATTCAGTAGCAATTAGTTCTGAAGAAGAATTGGAACTTCTTATTTATCCAAATCCTACTTCAGATAAAATTCAAATCAGAACGGTAAACAAATTTAAAAGTGTAACGCTAACTGCAATTTCAGGACAAGTAATTCAGCATCACCCGTTCATTGAAGAAATAGATCTAGCTCAATTAGAATCAGGAGTTTATTTATTAAGATTTACTTCAAAAGAAGGAGTCCTATTTACGAAGAAAATTGTGAAACGATAATTCGTTCAAGAAGTCGTTCTTATTTATACTTTTGCGTTCACATCTTTAAACAAAATAAGTAATGTCAAAAGGAGTTTATATTGTTCCGTTTCCGGAAAACGAACCAGTTACACCATTCAGTAAAGGTTCTATAGAGCGAGAAAACCTACTTGCTAAATATCACGAAATGCATGGTCAAGAAATTGACATACCAATGTACATTGGAGCTGAAGAGGTAAGAACTGATCAGAAAATGAGAATGTGTCCTCCACATGAGCACGCTCATACGTTAGGTCATTTCAATTACGGTGACGCATCACATGTTACTGCTGCAATAGATAGCGCATTGGCTGCAAAAGACGAGTGGGCTGCTTTATCTTGGGAACACAGAGCAAGCATATTTTTGAAAGCTGCAGACTTGTTGGCAGGTCCTTTTAGAGATGAAATGAATGCCGCTACCATGTTGGCGCAATCTAAAAACGTATTTCAAGCTGAAATTGACGCAGCTTGTGAATTAATTGATTTCTTCAAATTTAATGCAGCTTATATGCAGCAAGTTTATGAAGAGCAACCTGGTTCAAATCCAGGAATGTGGAATAGATTAGAATATAGACCCTTAGAAGGTTTTGTGTTTTGTATTACTCCGTTCAACTTTACTTCTATATGTGCAAATCTTCCAGCGGTAGCTGCAATGATGGGTAATGTTTGTATTTGGAAGCCAGCTGAAACTCAAGTTTATTCAGCTCAAGTAATTATGAAATTATTCAAGGCAGCTGGTCTTCCTGATGGTGTAATCAATATGATTACAGTTGATGGTCCAACTGCAGGTGATGTTATTTTCAAGCATAGAGATTTTGCAGCTTTGCACTTTACAGGATCAACAGGAGTTTTCAGACACCTTTGGAAGGAAATTGGAAACAACATCGAAAAGTATAGATCATACCCAAGAATTGTTGGGGAGACAGGTGGAAAAGACTTTATTGTAGCTCACGCTTCTGCTCCAGCCGCGGAGGTGGCAACTGCTATCGCTAGAGGATCTTTTGAATATCAAGGACAGAAATGTTCTGCAGCTTCGAGAGCGTACTTACCAAGCAGCACTTGGAACGAAGTCAAAGCAATCTTGGTTGACCAAGTTAACTCTATGAAAATGGGTTCTCCTGAAGACACCTCAAATTTTGTAAATGCGGTAATCGATGAAAGAGCATTTGATAAAATTGCTGGATATATTGACTTTATTAAAGAACAGTCGGACGCTGAAATTATTTGTGGTGGTGGCTATGACAAATCAGTTGGATACTATATAGAGCCTACTGTAGTAGTTACAAGCAATCCAAAATTCAGAACGCTTTGCGAAGAGATTTTTGGCCCAGTAATTACAATTTATGTTTATGAAGATAAAGATTGGGAAGCAACTTTAGATTTAGTTGATTCTACATCTGATTACGCGTTAACTGGAGCAGTTCTTTCAACCGACAGATATGCGATTGATTTTGCAATGAAGAAATTGGAAAATGCAGCAGGTAACTTCTATATCAACGACAAGCCAACTGGTGCCGTTGTTGGACAACAACCGTTTGGTGGTGCTAGGGGATCTGGAACAAATGATAAAGCTGGATCTTACATGAACTTACTTCGTTGGACTTCGGCTAGAACAATAAAGGAAACATTCGTTCCTGCAACGGATTATAAATATCCATTCTTAGACTAAACATTTTATCAGCTAAGCCGTTATAATTAAAACGGCTTAGCTGAATTTATGTCTCAAAGTGCTCCAATATTGCTCTACGATGGTGTTTGCAATCTATGCAACAAGTCGGTTCAACGAGTGATAAAGCATGAGAAAAGGCCGCTCATGAAATTTGCCTCTCTTCAAAGTGATTTTGGGCAAGAACAATTACGAAATTTCGGCAAAAATCCATTGGAACTTAATTCGCTGGTTCTAATTCAAAATGGAAAAATCTACCAAAAATCCAGAGCCGTATTTAAAGTTGCAGCAGGAATGAAGTTTCCTTACCCGTTGATTTATTTCTTTTGGCCCATCCCCTTTTTCATTAGAGATTGGGTTTATACTTTGATTGCCAACAATCGATATAAGTGGTATGGAAAACAAGACCAATGTTGGTTACCCACGGAGGATCTAAAAAGCCGCTTTATTGGCTAGCCCAATTTTCTTGCGCGCTAATCCATTTTCTTTTTAATTCAATTGGTCGTTTAAGTGTCTTAATCCTAATTGAATAGGCTTATCTTTACTTAACCACTAACCATAGATCATGAGTCGAAGCCTTACTTTTTTATTTTTAGTCCTAGCCACATTCGCATGTGTTACAGCGCCCGCACAATTTTCAAGCTGGGATAAGTTCACAGTAAATCCAACCGATCGAATTGAAGATTTCTTTGAAAAAAACAAGGACCGTTTTGAAATTGCATCGGGTTCAGAAATGGTTTTAGTTAAGCAAGAAGTTGATAAGTTAGGAATGTCGCATACCACCTGGCAGCAGCACTATCAAAATTTACCGGTAGAAAATGCCATTTACAAACTACATAAGCTGGGAACCAACGTAAAAGGCAACGGCATCATCTACAAGCAAATTAATGCAGATGAGAATGCAACTATAAGTAGCAAAGAATCAATTGAATTGGCTATCCGACAAGTTAACGCTTCAAAATACGCTTGGCAAAATACAGCAACAGAAGTATTATTAAAACGAATTAAGAAAGACCGAACCGCAACCAACTACCCTCAACCTAAATTAACTGTACTTCCTGTGGGCAAAGAATTTAAACTGGTCTGGAAAATGGTGATATTCGCTACTCAACCTCACTCCCAGCTTCAAATGTTTGTAGATGCAAGTTCTGGTGAAATACTAAATCAGTATGAGCTATCCTGTACAACTGAATCTGTAGGTTCAGGAAAAACGAAGTACAGCGGTACCCAAACGATCACTAGTGATTCTATCCCACCAGGATATTATAGACTTAGAGATTATTCCAGAGGTGGTGGAATTGAGACTTACAATGCACAGCACTATGAATCGGCAAACTTACCAGATAGTGCCGTTGACTTTATTGACCTAACCAATACTTGGATCTTGGATACTATTGCGCAGGATGACGCTGCCATTGATGTTCATTGGGGATTAGAAATGTCTTATGACTACTTTCTTAACGAACATGGCAGAAACAGTTTTGATGGGAATGGAATTCCTATGGTGGCTTACGTTCATGTTGGCACCAATTGGTTTAATGCTCGTTTTGCTGGATTATGGATGGAATTTGGAGATGGAACTGGATTTCCGCTTACATCTTTAGATGTGGTTGCGCATGAAATGACCCATGGGGTTACGGGCACGTCTGCTGGATTAATATACAATGGGGAATCAGGAGCTTTAAACGAATCATTTAGTGACATTTTTGGCGCTGAAGTTGAATTTGCCGCACTTCCACTAACTGCTGACTATCAAATCGGTACCGAAAATTTTGCATTTAGAGATATGTCTAATCCAAATTCATTTGGTCATCCAGATACGTATCTAGGTGGAAACTATTATATCGGACCTGCTGACAATGGCGGTGTACACACCAATAGTGGTGTGCAAAACTATTGGTTCTATTTATTGGTTGAAGGCGGAATTGGAACGAATGATATTGGCAACAATTTTAACGTAACCGGAATCGGTCATGCGGATGCTGCGCAAATTGCTTACCGAAATTTGAACTTCTACCTCACTCCAAGTTCAACCTATTTAGACGCAAGATTTGGTGCGCTTGCTGCTGCCGAAGATATTTTCGGACCATGTTCAGTGCAGGCCAACCAAGTGCTAAATGCATGGTATGCTGTAGGTGTTGGAAATGACTCTATTGATCCTGATTTACAAGTAATTTCGATCACATCTCCGAATACAAATTGTGACCTAACTGCTGCTGAAGATGTGACTTTCGACTTCACTTTGCAGACAAGTGGCTGTGGGGATATGATTCTTCCAGGAGATTCTATAGTAGCTCAATTCGACTTGAATGGAAGTATAACAAGCGAAACAATTGTACTTGCCGACACTTTGTTCGGAGGTGATACAATTCAACATACGTTTGCCGTCCAACCTGACCTTTCAACCAGAGGAACATATGAATTAGGTGTTTGGGTAAACTATAACGCTGACTTGAGAGGAGAAAATGATTCTATTATGAATTATTCAATTTCTCATCCTATTCGGTTAAATGACGATGTTCTAAAATTTGAAAACGCAGCTGCGGTTGTCGATTCATTCTATACGGTTACTAATGACCACTCTTTAGTTGGTGTTGCAATATTTGGCAATCCGGATCCAGGTGGAATCAATGGACTAAGAATGACGGGAGATAGGCCTCAACGAGACTTCAGATTTGTTCTGCCGACTACAACAACCGATATCTGGAATCAAATTCCAGATTACTTTGCACAAACTTGTTTATGTGTTGATGCCACTACTTGGCCCACAGCTCATCTTTATTTCGACTTGAAACAGACCTTTTCTAAGTGGTATTTGCAAGAATTTGGTTTTGACCTACCGAATCAAGCAAGCTCTTTTAGAGTTTCCGTTAATGGGACTCCGGTAAGTGGAGTTTACCATCCAGACACATATATCAGTGATCCATATCAAAGTTTACATTTAAATCTTGATGCCTATGCAGGCACAAACTTTGAAGTTTGTTTTGAAACAATGAATTTTGTTAAATACGAAGAAGACACATGGACTGGAAGTGAGGGAGACAATGCATATTTAGATAATATCTGGTTAACTCAGACTCCTAGTAGCGTTGAAGAAGAGACTCCAGAATTTGGATTTTTCCCAAATCCAGCATCTAACGTATTAGAAATATCTGGAACTGAATTAAACCAAAATCAATACGTGTTAGTTGATGCTGTTGGAAAGGTTCAAGCACTGAAAATCACTGTGGAAAATAATAAAGCACACCTTCAAGTTGATCACCTTTCTTCAGGAATTTATTTCCTTTCTGTACTGTACGATGGTGGTCAACACACTGAAAAGATAATAGTACAGAAGTAGATCGTTCGAACGGATTTTGTACTTTAATGTACTGAATATCAAATCCGCCCAATGAAAAACATTCATATTCCGAATCCATGTCCTGAAAAATGGTCTGACATGTCACCAACTACGGATGGTGCTTTTTGCAGTAAATGTGCAACTGAGGTTTTAGACTTCTCAAACTTAAGTCCAGAAGAAATTAAAGCATCCCTGCAAAAAGCGATGGGACGAAAGGTTTGTGCAAAAATGAAGCCTGCTCAAGAATCTTATCCCGAAATTCCTTTTGAAGTGTTCAACGGGAGCGGAATCAATAGTTTCAGACGAAAATTTATTTATGCTTTGGTAATGGTATTTGGCCTTGCTCTTTTTGGTTGCGAAGCTGACGATGGATATGATGGACCAGTAGGCATGGTAGAAGAAGTAGGAATGGCTCAAGAGTACGAGGTAGGAGATGTTGATTACAAGGTTGGAGATGTAGACTATAAAGAAGATACAGGCCATGCTGAAAAGGTAGGACAAGTCCTTCATGAAGAAATAGATATGGTAAAGGGGAAAGTCGAATTTATTGATTCAAACGAAGATGATACTGATGATGTAATCGGTAAAGTAGAACTTACCCCGTCTGATAATAATTAGTTTACTTCAATCAACAATTAAGTCTAAATTGGTATAGTATATTTGCACCTAATGAGGTATCTCTTAATACTTATTGTTTTCATAACTCCTTTTTTAGGTTTTGGACAAGATCCATTGCCTAAAATGAGAACCTTCACTCCAAAAGATTATGGAGAGAATCAAACACCTGAAAACTGGTCAATAACTCAAGATTCTGCTGGAATTATGTATTTCGGAAATGCAGGTGGAGTGCTCTCTTATGACCATGAGCATTGGGAGTTTATTCCAGTAAGAAAAGGACAATTTATATTTTCATTATGTGCTGATCCATCGTCCGATATTGTGTACACTGGTGGTGAGGGCGAATTTGGTATGTTAACGCATTCAGATCACGGGAGAACAAATTATATTTCTCTTTCTGAAACGGCTGAAATTGACTTTAATTTCGGTAGAATCTGGAGAATTTATTCCACACAAAACTTGGTGTTTTTCCAGTCGTACGAGGCCGTATTTGTATACAATAAAACTTCAATGGAGCTGACTACAATAACAGCTACCAGCTCCTTTCACTTGCTGCTGAAATGTGAGGACGACATATACGTAAGAGAACGTGGATTTGGATTAAAAAAATGGATCGGAAAATCATTTGAATTAATCAATCAGGGTGAAAAATTTGAATTGTATGCTGCTTTCGATATCGTTCCTTATAAAAAAGATGAACCTATAATTGTCACACAGGAACTCGGACTTCTTGTCTTAGGAAAAGATTCAATCTACGCGCTGTCAGAAGACTCCACTGCCAACTTGCGCTACCAGCATATAATTGGTGGATTGCAGGCAGAAGAAGGAGCCTATTTCTTAAACTCACTTAAGCAAGGAGTCTATGAAATAAATCAAAAAGGACAAATCACTAATAGGTTCAGTGCTGAATCTGGTTTAAAAAGTCAGGAAATTAAAGCCATGTACATTGGGAATCACGGTAATTTGTGGCTCGCAACAGGAAATGGAATAAGCGTAATTAATAGAAGCATTCCTCTTTCATTTTATTCGAACTCAGTTGGCTTAGAAGGCAATATTCAATGTATAAAAGAATTTCGAGGCTCTTTATTAGTAGGAACTTCTGTTGGTCTTTACCAACAAATTGGAGGAAGACATCGATTCGAGCAACTTGAATTAGATGAACAAGTTTGGGATCTGGATGTGGTAAATGAAGATTTAATAATCGCCACCAACAATGGTCTCTTTCTATTTGACGGTGAATTATTGGAACTCGTGCAAAATGTAAACTCTGAAGAAGTTTACTACGATTCTGCAAATCAAACTTTACTGGTAAGTGGAGCAAATGGTATTGTAATTCTTGATGTGATCAATCAATACAGCGTCATGCAAGCTTTTGGTATTCCGCTAGGAAAATCGATGGGAATTATAAAAGATCCTCAATCTGAATCAATTTGGTTGGGTACTACTCAATCGGGAATCTTTAAGTTGGATTTTGATGGATTCGAATACACTTTTGAAAATTTTGGCGAAGAAAATGGGCTTGCAGCTGGAGAATGGATTAAGCCAGTATTATATGGAGGTAAGTTAAAGTTTGGAACAGCATCAGAGTTACTTGAATATAATCCTGCGGAAAATTCTGAAGACGGCAGTTTATTAAAAGGGTTCTTTTCTGAATATTCAGATCACCCATTTCAAACAGGAGTTACATTCCAAAACTTCGACCAGCACGACAACACAATTTGGTATTGCGTAGACAATCAAATCGGCAAGTTAACGGGCAATGATGTTTCTGAATATCCTTTTCAATCACTTGATATTGGAAGAATTAACTTCTTAATTGCTGACTCAGTACTATGGATTGGTGGTGCCGAAGGCTTAATCCAGTATAGATTCAATTCTTCTGGAAGAGTTGACTCCCCGCATTTGTTAATTAGATCAATTTCTTTTAAGGACAGTGCTTATTATAGTGGTGTTGGAGTCATTGAAATAGACGATGTTCCTTACAGCCAGAATGACTTAGAAGTTGTGCTAGCGATTGTATCCAATTCGATTAGCGATAAAATGACTTATCGATATTCATTTGACGAATCTGACTGGTCTGAATGGAGCGATGACCCTGTAATCAAACTGCATAACTTGTCTTTTGGTGCTCACACAATAAAGATTATAGGTCAAGACCAATTTGGAATTCCTACTCATGAACATTCGTTCGAATTTCAAATTATTTCACCATGGTATGTCACTTGGTGGGCAATAATCATTTACATCGTTGCATTATTTGCTTTGGTGATTTTTGCCGTATACATAGGGCGAAGAAGACTAAGAAAACAAAACATCTGGCTTGAAGGAGTGGTAAAAGAACGTACTGCGGAACTGGAAGAGAGTTACCACCAGATCATGGAACAGAAGGAGGAGATTACAGATAGTATTAATTATGCTAAAAGAATACAAGAAGCAATTCTTCCTAGACCTGAAGACATTAAGAAATCACTGAAGGAATACTTTGTTCTGTTCAAACCAAAAGACATTGTAAGTGGTGATTTCTATTGGTTTGCAGACACTGGTCAGGAGCAAATATTTGTTTGTGCTGATTGCACTGGACATGGTGTACCAGGTGGATTCATGAGCATGATTGGTTCTGATAAATTAAATCGAAAAATAATCGAGGAAGGTTACCACTCTCCTTCGGATATTTTACGAGAACTTAATCTTGGAATTAAGAGTTCATTGAAACAAAGTGGAGACGATATCGAATCTACAAAAGATGGGATGGATGCTGCAATAGTTAACATCAGTGGGATGACCCTGAAATATGCAGGTGCAAACAGACCACTTTGGATCATTAGAAATGGTGAATTCATAGAAACTAAGGCAACCAAATCAGCTGTTGCAGGATTTACTCCTGACGATCAGCACTATCTGCAACACGATATAGAACTACTTCCTGGCGATGCGATTTACATGTCAACAGATGGTTACCCAGACCAATTTGGTGGCATTAAAGGCAAGAAGTTTAAGATGAAGCAAATGAGAGAAACTTTACTCGCCATAGTCGATATGCCAATGGAGAAACAACGTCAACATCTAGATCAACTGATTGAGGAATGGATGGGTGAATTAGAACAAATCGATGACATTTGCATCGTTGGTATTAGAGTTTAAAAAATAA
>Ga0114934_10002572_pt1 | contig 11584 bp, 5 predicted proteins | sample 4SBtaG_2_FD_99695 | JGI IMG/M metagenome (GOLD analysis project Ga0114934, IMG submission 99695) | Deep subsurface microbial communities from Kolumbo volcano to uncover new lineages of life (NeLLi) - 4SBTROV10_white metaG | ecosystem: Environmental > Aquatic > Marine > Volcanic ...
GCATTCTGTTTCATAATATTATTATAATTATAGTAAAGTGATTCTTCTGCAGTCCAATTGGGCTTTGTGGAATAAACTGAAACTTCATATTTATGCCCCTTAACAAGGTTTTTAAATATTACACGGTATTTGCATGGATACTCCTTCCTATAAGGGCAGCACATAGTATCTCCGCCACCAGCATAGGAGAAAGTAGGTGGTGTTGGTCCTGGCGTTGGTCCTGGCGTTGGCCCTGGTGTTGGTCCTGGTGTTGGCCCTGGCGTTGGTCCTGGTGTTGGTCCTGGTGTTGGTCCTGGTGTTGGTCCTGGTGGTGTGGGGTTTGGACAAGCACCTGTAAATGTTCCAGCATAATAACCTGTAACTGGCAGATTTCTTCCTCCCATATCATTATCCACTACATATGCTTCCCAAATTTTGACTGTTCCCGGATCTTCAGATAAAAAGCCAATTTTAACATATACGTATTCGGAACTAGAGGTAGCCATCGTAGAGCATGACATCGTTGTACCCGTACCGCTTTTTATAAGCTGAGTAGAGCTATTTAAGTAGGCTGCCCATTTCATAGGTACTGTGGAATTAAATAGAACAAGGAACTGGTATGAGTGGTTGGGAATTAAATCTGTACAGTTAACCGTAAATGACAGTGGGTTTTGGGGATTTAATCCACATACAGAGGTTGGTCCAGGGCTGATTACAGCCTTATCTTTTGGCTTACAAGAAAAGTGGCTGTAAGTTAGTTTACTGATATTCATCTTAACTCGTTTTCCCGTGAATTTATTGGTAACTATGCAAGTAATATTTACCGTTGCCTTTGGCCCTGTAACGACCAAAAAAGCATTTATACCATCTTTAGTAAAAGGAAATTTAACAGAAAAAGAGCCTGTAGGGCCTTTAGCATCGTAAAGTACAGTGTTTGCACTATTAGCCATTGTATATTTCCAAGAATAAGTAAGCCCTGGTGTAGATGAGGAGGCAGTAAACGAAACTTTATAGTAATTACCAACTATCACATCTACCAAATTAATATAGAACTGAAGAGGGTTTCTTTTATATGATTTGCAATCTGTATTTTGGCGAGTAGAAATCCAGCACTGTTCATCAGAAGCCCCACATATAGCTTTATGTGTAATAGTAATAGGTGATTTAGAAATATTATAGAGCTTTGTTCCAGTAGTATTATTTATCTGAGCGTAGAGGAGAAAATTAGCCGAAGGGCCCACAACCTGTAAGGTAACGTGAAGAATTACTTTGTCCTGGGCAGGAGAAAACAAAGCGCCTATTCCAGCCCCGTTAGCAACAGGCTTATAACCCTGATAAACGTCTGCAGTGAAATTTAAACCTGTGATATTCCAATTAAGCTTATATTTGGAGGGATCTAAGTTTGTTTGCAATATTATCACATAATTTTTTAAATGATCAAGACACGTCATTTCCACATCAAAGGATATGGTACGGCTAATACCATTAATACAATCTGAATTACCTACATTTGTAATAGATCCACACATTGGGTATGAAGGCCCACAGGATTCTTTATAAACAAGGTCTACTGAACCTGTTACGGGGATGTCGTTACCTGCAAGATCTTTAGCTGACCCAGTTACGGTTAAGTCCCCTGAAGTCCCGCCTGTTGGGAAGGTAATTGTTATGGGAAATGTATCGTTAGCTTGGCTTCCTCCTGTGTACGAAAACTGAAAACTATTTCCGTTAGCAGCAGTTGTGGAATTCATAGGGGTAGACCAGGTAAAAGACTTACCTGTTGGATTATCTACAGTTAAAGTTATAATGTACTCTACTCCAGATCCAAGATTGTTACCTTGCAGCGTTACCTTATATGGTTGCGTAGACGTCCCATTACAGTTTTTAGTTGTAGTTCCAAGTAGCTCCATGGAAGCAGAAGTGCCCGGTGTAGACCCACAGACTGGATAATGCCCTAAATGATAAGTAACTGGAAAATTAGGCATAACAGTACCATTCTTAGCTAACGTCACTGTTACTGGAATATCTATCTTATCGGATCCAGAACCGCCTGTTATAGTAGATGATAACCCCAATATTGTATCATAATACTCATCTGGGTGTCCTGAAGGATTAGAGAAACTGAACCTAAATGTAAAATCTGAACCACTGGCTTTACCCCACACAGATGTATCTTCTGCATTATATTCCTTCCACTGATAGCTGTAACCAGAGGGAGCTGTTCCACTTAATGTAAAAACATCACTACCCAAGATATGGTTAAGTGGAGTGTAGATATTAATTTTCTCCGGAACTCCCTGTACACAATCATCCAACTGGTTGTTGGGCACAGGTAAGCTACAAGCTGGAGCATATGTAAAAGTTATAGGAGAAGGCGATATAGGAACTGGATTTTTTGTATCATCCTCGTGGGCAGAAAAAGCCATTTTTAGAGGAACTCCTGAGGTGCCCGATCCGCCTGTTACTGTAAAGCTAACCTTAACTGGAACAGTTCCCGATGAGCCTCTTATTTTTATAATACTGTTATTTACTATAGGAACTGGATTTCCATTCTGTAAGGCACTTACAGAAGTTATGTGGTATCCTGAAAGAAAATTAGGTATCATTACAATATCATAGGTTTCAGAATCTTCCATATTCATACCTACTACTTCATACTGCAATGGTTGAGATTTGCCATTAACACAATTACTAAGAACTTTTGGCAGCACAACAAAATAAGGAGAAAGTATTGGGCTTGTTTTATTACATTGGGTATAGTATGTATATTGTTCAACCGTATTTGGAGTAACTAATATATCTGCCCCATTAAAAGTAGCAGTATAGGTAATAAACAAAGTGGTATCTTCACCATTAGATACATTCGTTTCTAGTACATAGGTATCTGGATTAGTGCTATCACCAGATAAAGTAAATGATATAGTAGCACCTGTTCTTTGTTGGACAGCTCCTGTTTTCTTGTTGGTAAGCACCCATGTGAATAAAGGGTTAGATGGAGAATTCAGTGTAGCGCTTATATTTAAAACAACATTTCCAGATGAAAGATTATATAGATCTATTTCTGTCTGAAAAGGTACTTGTTTAACACCGGCACAATTAGAAGTTACCTGGGGTGTTATATGAACGTATGGATCACAATTAGCCACAAGGGAGAAATCATACGAAGAAGGTGATACAGGTATCGTATTTCCATCTGAATCGGTAAGTGTCACTTGTACAGTACAATCACTATCTTTCTGAATATTTCCGAACTGAATGTTTATTTTTAGAGTTGCAGTTATAGTATTAAAAGTCATCGGCACTGAAATAGTCTGTCCTGAATAGGTACTTTGGGATAGTGAAATGCCTGTGCCAGATAAACTCCATGTGTACGATAATCCAGATAATGATGCCGAAAGACCAAGGGTATATGTTTTGGAAATATCTACATCAGAAAAATTCAGTGTAATATTTGTCATACTAATCGCATCCCTTTACACAATCAGAGGTATTGCCGGTGCAAATAGTAATAAAGTATTTACTTGCATCTACCCACTCGCTTGGAATAAGATCAGGGTCTATGGTAGTACCACAGGTGAAACAATATTCCCACAAAGAGCTGTCTTGCCCATAAGTATTTTTATCATCAACTCCTCCATCCGTTATGTAATCTACCCCATTTATAGATAAGTGGGCGTACATGGCACCTGGTCCACTCCCAGACTCATACCCGTTCTGAACCTTAACAGCAATTCTGTTTATGCCTTCATGAAATAAAGATGAAATATTTGGAGCCTCAGTAACTATATTAAACTTCCTTGGCGCATGTGGAGAGCTGAAATCATCATGAACCTTAGTTCCATTAACAAACACCTGACAGCCGTCATCTGTTGTCACATTAAAACTGATAGATGATGAGGATGTTGGGAGCTGTGATTGTGTGAGGCTAATATCCCTCACAAACCATGCTATGGTAGGCCTAGAAAGAGGAAAAGGAGTGTCTGTATATGGAATAGAATTAAATATGGCATAACCTCCATAACTATAAGCTTGCTTAGTTGCAAAAGGCCCTGAATCCTTTAGCCACGGTGTAACTCCAACTGGATGAGTTGGCTCATTTTGTGGACACGAGCAGTGATACTTAAACTGTACACTCGCAGGTGTAATCGTTATGGGTACCCCAGTTGGACCAAACAAAGTACTACTTAGTGTTATAACGTGCGCAGAAGTATCGTCAGGGGCTGGGCAATCAGATATGTCTAATTTCACTGTTATATCCAGTGATGAACTGTTAGGAGTTGCTTTAATAACAGGGTTTGTATCAGTGCTGGTATATGTGCTTAAAAGGCCGTTTTCTGTACTGAAAGACCACGTATATTTCAGAGAAGACAGATCAGCACAAGTTGGTGAGAGCTTAAGAGTGTACTGCTTTTCAGGTGTAAGTTGGACAAAACTATACACGATTACATAGGTCATATCTTTTCCTTTCTTTTCGCTGAGACGACTGTGTTAGTTACCATACTAGTCGCAACCCTTAATACATTCAGAAAATTCCTTGGTACAGAGAGGAATTTGGTAATTAGGATCTTTCCAATTAGAGGGGACAAGATTAGGATCAATAGTAGATCCACAAGTATAGCAGTAATTCCACAAAGAGCTGTCTTGCCCATAAGTACCTTCATCAGCAACTCCTCCATCTGTTATATAATCTACCCCATCTATAGATAAATGAGCGTACATGGCACCTGGTCCCATGCCACCCTTGTAGCCATTCTGAACCATAACGGCAATTCTGTTAGTGCCTTGGTGAAACAAGGAAATAAGGCTAGAAACTCCATGTTTTGTTGCTTCAGTAACCATATTTAATGATGGTTTTTGTGGTAGATGTCCTGCTGAAAATTCGCTATCAGTCCCATATATAAGAACCCCATTAACAAATACTTTACAACCATCATCTGTTGCTAAAGTAAAATCAATAGACGAAGAAGACGTTGGTGAGTTTGGAAGCACAATATCTTTCACAAACCATGCTATGGTGGGTCTATCATACGGAAAAGGATGATCTGTATGGCTGATAGTATCCAAATAGCGATAATAATCATAATAATATTGTCCCTGCTTAATGGTACTTGCAAATGGTGCCGATTCTACTACCCATCCAGTAACTCCAACTGGCGGAGGATCCGGAGGTGGCGGAGGTGGCGGAGGTGGCATAGATACGTTTTCTGACGGTATGTATATGAGTGTCCCAAAAACATCTACCAACAACGATGCTGTGGGAGTGAGCTTTCCATTAGAAGTATCTGCAGTAGTTCTATTTGCATTTCCCTGCACAAAGATTCTCCAGTAATTCTTATTTGGGAGCTGTACTGACCAAACATAAGGATTTACTAAAATCATGGCATTCTCAGGTCGCACGAAGCCGCCCCAAGAAAGTATCGTATTCCACAGCTTCATAAGCCAACTTAATTCCCGAGTACCCACTGAGGCATTTGCCAACAAGCCTATGCACTTCCAGCCAGATCCAGGCTTACTAATGCCCTTCATCCAGCCATTAGCAGATAACGTCTCCATACTCTGAATCTGGGACTTCTGAATAACATCTGCAGACATATCCTGACTGAACAACTCCTGGGTTTGCGGGGAGACGGGAATTCCAAAATCGTTGCTGATATCCTGTGCAGTGTAGGGTACTGAAAAGTCCATATCTGGGGCATATATGTCTGTAAATCCATCGTACTTAATACCATCGCCAGCTGCATCTGCAGAAGATGGCAGATAAAGAGTAGTGCCAACAGTAAACTTAAATGGAAGGAATTTGACTCTTGTGTTCTTGGCAAGAGCCTGAATCTTCGTTCCATTGGATGCTGTTATTCCAGCGTAGTAAATATCTGTCTGAATAGCCGAAGAATCAGCCACTGGCTCATTTCTGCGCAATGCTTTTAGATCAGCCGTGTGCTTGTCTATATACTGCTTGTGATCGTGCACGTGAGGGGCGAAATCTGAGCCAAACAGAATGTTACCGCTTTTACTGACAAGGCCTTTGGCATCTGCCACAATCTCATCCACGAGGTAGTAATCTCTGTCATGATTATGCACTGCTTGGGCAAAATCGGAAGCTTTCTTTCCCTGAATGCCCCATGTTCTAAGGGCTGTCTCTCGCTTGTGATAATACTCAGAATGGCTGTGATCTTTTTTGGAGAAATGGGAAGAAGGCTTACCGCCTGCTAAAATACTGTTAGTAACTGTTTCATATTTTAGCCAATACGCATAATTATGCAAATGTTGCTTAGGAACTAATGTCGTAAGGGGTGTAGCACCAACTTGTATCGGTTTGTGTTGTTCAGGATCACTAACATCTATAGTAGCCAAAGATGTGGGAGGCATTAAATTAACAAGCTTAAGAGCCCCAAACACAGTTGCTTTCTTGGTATAATATTGGGGGTGATCATGATCAGCCTTAGCAAAATCTGTTGAATCCTTTCCATTTAGTGTCGGAATGTCATCGGTAAAGTAAGCCTTATACCCATCCAATAAGTTCGTTTGCAAGCTTATCAGGCCTGAGTTTTCAGCAAGCGCTATTCGGATTGTTTCGTAAGCGTCTTGTACAGCCCCTATGATGTGGGAGTGTTCGCTGTTTTCATCCTGGTATCCCTTAACCTTAAGATCGCTTCTATTCATACTCACCCTCCGTTCACATCACATTGGTTGTTTTGCGAAGTCCCTGTTACACTCATTGCGTTTGGTTTATTCGGATTAGTAGGAATTGGGCAATTATCTGTTGGGGATGTTATTGTTGCGGTGCCTGACGGGTCTGTAGTGGGATTAGAAGGTATAATAGGTAGATCATCAGAATCAGATCTACGAATGTAGATAGCTGCTCCTGTGAGTGAAACTATAACAGATGGCATTGCAATATCAGCCTTAAGGTTCTGCACATGCTTTTCTATAAAATCGCCCTGCGCATATATTCTCCAATAATCGGTTCCACGAATATGAACAGACCAGGCATAGGGATTTGCTCCATATATCAGATTCTCTGGGCGGGATTGCCCAAACAACCCCAAAAGCCCCTGCCAAAAACTATCCCACCAGCTCATCTCTCTTGGGGGAATGCCCACATTGGCTATAACCCCAATACAAACCCATGGCCCATTTGGATCTGGGTGAGTCTTGTTTTTAAACCATAAAAGCTCGTTAAGCTTCTTAATGCTCTTTCTTTGGTCAGTTGTCACATTGTCCACACTGGGATCTTGTGAGAATGGCTCCAAGCTTGTAGGGTGATCCACAACAGTACCCAAAAGTTTTGCAACCTCTTCCGCAGAGTAAGGCTCTGCAAAATTCATGTTGGGAAGATAAACGTCTGTAGAGCCGTGATGAGAGACTGCATCCTTATCAGCATTGTAGGCATCCTCATACGATGGTAGATATCTTGTTAGAGGCATTGTGATATTCAGCGGAATAAACCTTACAAGCGGATTTTTAATAGGCTCTGTTATGTGTGTCCCATTTGCATCCTTGGATGCTATGAATAACCGCGTTCTAATGGAGTACGCATCCTGTGCCCAGCCATTTCGGTGTAAGGCAGTCTCATCTGCCTCCACCTTATGCATGTATTGTGGATGGTCATGATTGTGGGGTGCAAAATCTGAACCAAACAGAATCGTTCCTTTTTTTAAAGAGCCCTTATCGTGTGTGGCTACAATGCCCTTGGCATCCACTACTGTTTCATCCACAAGATAATAAGTCTGATCATGGTCATGATTTGCAAGAGCGATCTCTGAAGACTTATTTCCGCTAAGGCTCCACGTCCTAAGAGCTGTTTCCCGCTTATGGTAGTAATCTGAATGGCTGTGATCTTTTTTTGAATACAGTGACGAGGGATGGTTTCCGAGAAGCCTTGCATCCTTTACTGTTTCATGCTTCTTCCAGTACCTACTATCATGATTATGGTTTGTAGGGCACAAAACCTTCATATAGGACGCACCATAAGAGCTAACGTCTCCCATATGAAGAGTTTGTGGCGGCAGGTAACCTGAAAAAAGCTGAGTAGCCATGTCCACAGTATCTTTTATAAGATAATACTGAGAATGTGTGTGATCGGCTGGCGAAAAGTCAGAAGGGGCTTTTCCATTAAGATTAGTTGCAGAATAAACAGCATATACACCATAGCCAGTTGTAAGCTCATTCCCAAGAGCCCCAACCATGGCTTCAGAAAGGTTTTCATAGGCATCCCTAACCTGAGAGATAAGGGAGGCATGCTCCTCATTTTCAATGCTCCATACTTTACCTTTTGCGTCTGTTCTCGTTATCACTGTGTAGTCACCTGTTGGGGCATATCACCGCTGGACGCCCAAACCATGCCCAAAATAGGTTTCATGAATATATGAACCCCACTGGCCCAGAGGGCACCGGGCGTTTCATTATCCGTGGTGTTGTAAGATATTGGGTTAAGCTGAATAAAGTTAAAGCTGCTCTGCATAGTCCCACTCATGTAGTCATTCTGTAAAAACCAAGATGGGGAGGCAAGATTTCTCACAGATCCGAAGATCTGGTTTAACCAGCCCTGGGAAGGATCCGAAGAGGATGTAACCCCTCCAAGAGGAGTGAGATCAGAAGTTATGTAGCTCCATGACATTCCTTCTATATTCACCAACGGTTGCTGAACAGTCATACTGAAAGGGTCATTTAAATTAGAAGCATTACTGAACAGCTTAAGCAAGTCCGCTAAGGGATTCCAAGTCATTCCGCTCGTCATTGTAAGGGTAGACAAAGCATCCTCGGAGAAATCCATTATGAATATGTAGAGTTTTCTGTTCTGAACCTTTTCAGAAGAAAACACCTGATCCTCTTTACGATAAAATTCCGCTTCCAGTCGCATGGGCTGCACATAATCAGGATGTGTGTGATATCTCAGTGCAAAGTCCTCGGCATGGTAGAACTTTGGAGTAGACGAGGGTGTCCCATCGGGACTGAGGCTGCCCAAAATAGACCATGCCCGATATACAGGCTCACCCCGCCTATAATACGACTCATCGTGGTTATGGTTGGCAGAAGAAAGATCGTGAGACGTTACTCTGGTATAACCGCCCTTAAGCCTCTGAGCAGAAGGAACTGAAGTCTCTGCACCTGGAACATTCACCAAAGCATCTGCATCTTTGGCAATCTCATCCCAGCCCATTTGGGGATAAGAGCTTGGATTAGAAGGTAATGGGAATTTTCCAGAAAGATGCAAATCCTCACGGTACTTACCTATATACTCTGGATGATGCTTAAGAAGTGAATACTCTGAAAAAGATAACCCCCGCTTTAAATACACATGGTCATGATTGTGCCCAACAACGGCAAATGCTGTGGAAGCATAACCGCCAAGGTTAGACGTATCCACAGCTGGGCTTGTTCTCTTCAGAAAATACTTATCATGATTGTGTGCTACAACCGCAAAAGATTCTGCGCCACGGCCCTGCAAAAGCATCGTGGACGTAACAACATCCCCTATCTTGTAATACATATCATCATGGTTATGGCTTACAGAGGAAAAGGCTGAAAACAACTGATGGCCATCGGTCAGGTATTTTGCATTAAGGGCATACTTAACATGTGGAACCAAAGTCTTGGCGATGGTAATAAGATTGCCGGTAGCCTGATCCTTCATTGTGATGTGATAATCTTTTACCAGAGACTCATACTTTTCCCTGATAGCAGACCCTATCTGGGACAGAACCCCGAGATTCAGCTTAAGTGCATTATGGGGCGCTTCCAATATTTCAGCATCGTACGGGTCTTTGGGTGAAAACATCCTAACGTGATACAGATCTGGCATTCCAGACAAATAAAGATAAGGTATGTTATCATAAGGCATTATTCGGATTCCTCCAATAGGCTATGTGTATCTTTATAGGAGATAAACCAGCTGTAAATGTCAAGCTATCCCCCGATCGTGTTATGGAAAATCTCCCACCAGCACCTGACCACGTATCTATAGGATCTCCTGTCATGCCCCCTCCTGCATACACCAAAGAAGAACTGCATGTGAAGCTCACCAGCCCAGGAATATTAACTGTAGCTGACTTAAGCCCATTATCCTTGTCAGGGCCAGGAATGTCTACAGATGTAAATCCCATGACAAGGCCGCCGACAGAAGGCGTATTTTGTACCGTTTCACCACGCTGATAGTAAAGCTCGTAAGCCTCTTCCTCCATCAGATACCGTGAATGTGTGTGGGGAGCCAGAGCGTACTGGTAAGCAGATAAGCCACCTAGCTTAAGGGACGCTTTGGCAACATCATATTTATTGTCGTGCCTATCCCCTTTAACAGGCGCCCCGCTACCCTGGTATCGTGGTAAGTATAAGGGAATATCAGAACCACCAAAAACAGTACGCTGCTCTGGTGATAGCTTCACACCAGCTTCTGAAAAATCTACAGAAGACGCACTATTCATGGGATTGACAGGCTTATTGTAGATATGCCCATGGCCCTTTGGCGCAAAGTCAGATGCCACATACCCGTAAGGTCTGCTACTTGGCGGTGGCATATAATTTCTTGTCTTCACCCCTACAGTGGCAGCTGTGCCTCCCATATCAGATGCAGTGTCATTCTTTCTAGGTGGCCATAGGTATACAGCTGCTACTGCGGTATCGGACTCACCAAGAAGCTCTGGGTGGGTATGTTGCTGAAGTGAGAAATCTGAGGATGTGAACTTCGTATGAGATAAGGGATAATCAGGGCTATTGTACCTATCATCACCAGATCTTAAAAGATAAGTAGCGTTTCGTGCTGTTTCAGTAATACCAAGATACACATCCTTGTGAATATACAGATGATTGGCAGGTGCAAAATTATCAGGAAAATACTGCTGGATAACAATGCCATTTTTCATAAGGACAAGGCTTCTGGAATTCACTGCGGGCTCATCTATTGGGGACTTCATAAGGTAGACTGAATTATGGTTATGCCCGATCTTAGCAAAATAATCAGGAAGATGCCCCTGCAATGTAGATGCAGTCCAGGCTCCATAAACAGCTTGTTTTCCATTAATAATGTCCACAATCTGGTTCACGTAATCAATGACAGAGGCAAGATAGTGATACAGCCCCACAATCTGCTCAGAAATAATGGTGTGGGGCTTATTCAGCGTATCGTACCTCACAACCATAGTCGGATAAAACTGAGGGACAGTAATAGGCTTAAAAGTCAGTTTTGGAAAATCCATAATATCACCTAATTGTGTCTTTTATTACAAGATAGGAATTTAACCAAAGGTTGGTAGATTTCCACCTTATCGCCAATTTTCACAGACGTAGCTCCTTCATAAGGATTAAGAGAGACTTTTGTAGTTTCTGTTGCACCTGTTCCCAGAATCTTCACATACTCATCTGTTGCCTCAGTTACAACTCCTTTTACAAGAGACAGGGGCGCCCCTAGCGCTGCTTCGGTAAAGGCCACCAGATTTTCACATATGTAAGACTTTGGTGCGTACAGAACCAAAGCATGGGAATTCAGGGGCAAGCGCTCCATGTGTTGTATTTTCTGCAGAAACTGATAAAGAAATGTAACGGGCTCTTGTAGCCTCGTGTTGGACAATACATCCAAAATACTTGTGTCCACAATAGTTATATCTACATA
>Ga0114934_10002574_pt1 | contig 11581 bp, 7 predicted proteins | sample 4SBtaG_2_FD_99695 | JGI IMG/M metagenome (GOLD analysis project Ga0114934, IMG submission 99695) | Deep subsurface microbial communities from Kolumbo volcano to uncover new lineages of life (NeLLi) - 4SBTROV10_white metaG | ecosystem: Environmental > Aquatic > Marine > Volcanic ...
CTTCTATCGTAACCGTCTTGTCTTCCTGTCTGACGAGAACATCATCCTATCACAGGCTGGTGACCTCTTCAACTGGTTTAATGAGACAAACCTAGGATTCACTGAATCAGATCCTATTGACCTTAACTGTTCTACTAACTCAACTGCTGTTCTAAATGCTGGTATTGTTACTAACTCTGGTCTTGTTTTGTTTTCTCCTGGCAATCAGTTTCTATTTACTACTGACAGCGATCTCTTAAGTGCGAAGACAGCGAAGACCAACGTCCTTGCTGCTTACGACTTTAATATTAAAACCCATCCATTTAAGATGGGTGCTAACATTGGTTTCTTCAGTGACTCAGGACCTAACTCTATCCTCTTTCAGATTTCTGATACTCTGATAGAAGGTGAACCTACAGTGGTTGAACAGAGTGAGTTCATCTCTCAATCCCTACCACCTGGTCTAGATATCATATCTGCTGCTAAAGAGGTGGGTCTGGTACTGGCTGGTAAGAAAGACTATGATCAAGTTTGGATCTTCAAATACTTCTTTGATGGTCAGAAACTAATTCAGGCTGCTTGGTTTAACTGGACTCTCCCTGGTACCCTTGTGTATCACTGGAAGACGAATGATGTCTATTACACTGTTCAGAAAGATAAGGTGTCAGGTAATCTGACCCTTGCCAAACACAGTCAGACAGATCGTCTGGAAGCACTACCACTCCCCTACTACATCTATTTGGATGAGTGGATTACAGTCACTCCAGATGATATGACAGTAAGTAATGGTCAAACAACCTTCACCCTACCCTATGATCCTAACCCTAACCTCACCATGTACGCCTATAGTTTGGCTAATGATGAGTTCAAAGGTCGAGCGGCTACTCCCGCCAGTATTGATGGTAGGACTGTTACATTAGATGGTGACTGGAGATTCAGTAATACTGAGTTTGCTAACTTTGCTTTTGGGTATACCTATGGATCAAGTTTTGAGTTCCCTGATAACTATCAGAAGACTCAGAGTTCCACAGGTACTACCAAATCAGATACCAATGCTTCACTGACTATTCACAGATGTAAGTTTAATCTTGGATTAGAGAGTTTCTGTGAATTCAAACTAGAAAGGTTTGGTAAAGATACTTATGTCCTTCCATATGTCGCAAGGCCAATGGATGAATATCAAGCTAATCTACCAGCCATCAAACAAGATGTGATTGTCACTGTACCTATTTATGAGAAGAATAGGAACTATAAGCTACAGCTTAATTCAGATTATCCTGGACCGTTGTTCTTATTCTCTATGGTATGGGAAGGTGACATGACTAATAACTTCTATCGCCGTGTCTAAATACATTCACCCTGCAACGTTGGAGGTAGCCCATGAGGTTGCCTCCCAACTGCTCCCAGACGACTACCGTGAAGTCTATGAAGGTCATGGACATGACCCTAAGATCTGGATGCCACTCTATGTCAAGATGTCAAAGGAAGCAGTATATTTCACAGCCCCAGATGGACAGATCGCTGGTATGGCAGGTGTTCAAGAGAACAATGCTGTATGGATGCTCTGTACACCAGTCATTCTGGACAATAAGTTTAAGTTTGCTAGAGAAGCAAAGAAGTTTATTGACAGTAGGACTGAGAAATACCTGTGGAATATCGTTGATAAACGAAACACCACACACTTGAAACTATTACAGTTTCTGGGATTCAAGTTTATTCGAGAGATTAAATATGGTCCCAACAACCTAACCTTTATTGAATTTATCAAATGTGTGCACCAGCAGCACCCCTAGCAATGGGGGCAGCCCAAGCAGGTATCGGAGCCATGGGAGCCTTTGGAGCTCAAGGTCAGGAAGATGCCCAGTGGCAGGCTCAAGTCGCAACGACTAATGCCAACAACTATGCAGCAACAAGCCAATACTACAGGAACGTCCAACTTAAACGATCAAAGTGGAACCGAGATGTCTCCGACTATAACGTTCGGAAACGTGACCATGAGGTTCAGAAACAGTGGAATGCTGCTTCTGCTGCTCGTGCTCATAACTCTATTAATAGAGAACTCCAGGATGCGTTTAAGACGGCTGCTTTCCAAGATCAACAAGGGATGACAGAACTCCTAGCTACTCAAGGTAATATCTCTGCTACCGGTAGATCTGGTAAATCTATTGATAACCTACAAGGTAGGGTAGTTGCACAGTTCGGTATGAACCAAGCAGTTCAAGCCCAGCAACTATCTGATGCCACCTATCAGGCAGGTCATAATATGACTGATGTCTGGTATCAACAACATCAAGCCGACATCGCCTCCTGGATGTCCGTGAGGACGCCTCCAGAGTACGGTATGGATGTTGCCCCACCAACGATGCAACAAGCCCCTTCTGGACCTTCCAGGATGACTCTCATGACGGGTCTGGGTAGTGCTGGTCTGTCTGGTTTCCAAACTTTCCAGCAAAACGTCCCCAATATGCAAAACGTTAACCGGTTAACAGGATGATTCAACCTAGACAATTTCAAGGTCAGTACAGTAAGTCCGGTTACCAAGGTTTTAGTATCCCTGGTGATGGTGGACTAGATCGTCGTAACTCACAGATCACCCAGTCTGAACAGGAATGGGACGCTTCAATGCGTCAGAATGAGAAGACGATGGTTGAGAATGCTGACCTTCCTTTCAAAGAAAAAGAAGCAGACTTCAAAGATCTATCTAAACTTGCTAAGTTCTCTCAGTCCGCCATGAAGGTGGTACAGAAAGAAGTAGATAAACAGAACCTAGCTCAACTTCAAGAAGCAGAATCTGCTGAGTATGAGACGTGGATGCAGAATCCTGATGCCTACATGAACCCTGAGTATCAGGAACAGGTAGGAAGAATGGAACAGACCGACACCATTGCTCAAGAGGCAGGTGGTCGGGCATATGAAACTACCGGTAACTATGGTGCAGCTACCCAGGTCAAGAACCTGAGTGGTTGGTCTGGTCTTGGTCAACAGATGGCTAGGGCTAGGATTGCCGGTACACAGTTTGAACCTGGACTGCAACAGTACCTACAGAGTAAGGGTGACATTAGTTACGCTGAAGCTGCAGGTCATGCAGAAGACTACCGTGTCAAGTACATGGCTCGGTATGGTCTGTCAGGTGCTAACCCACAGTTACTTGGCAGAGACTTCTACCCTAACGTCTATGACTCTACACGTAAAACTCTAGAGACATACCGTACGAATGAAGCAGCTGTGTTGGGTCAACAACAACGTGCGGCAGGTGGTCTCACCTTCCTTGCGAATAACAATATGACTCAGTTTGTAGCTACTCTTGCTAACACTCCTGATCCTAGGAACCCAAATCAATTGATTGGTCGTGCTGCTGCTCTGGACATGGCAATGGGTAAGTACAAAGAGTTTGTAGACCTAGGACAAATGAGTAAGGGTGAAGCCCTTCGTCGTCTGGAAGCATTGAGAGATCAACCTATTCCGGGTATGAACGGGAAGACCTATGGTTCACTTCATGACACTAGGATTCGTAAGGCTGAACAGGAAGTAGCTGCTGCCAACCGTCAGAACTGGTCTGATATCAGTGCTGAACGTACTGTTAAGTGGAATGAAGCAGAAGATGACTTCTATCGTCAAGCGATGGAAGATCCTACTGCTGTTGACATTGAAGCATTCCAACAGAAACTGAAACTGATCAATGGTCAGACTAGTCAACGTCTGGAAGCTCTGATGGATGAGACTCCTTCTGGTAGGGCAGAGAAAGATATGGAAGCTAAACTAGTTAGTCTGGCTGAGAACAACCTACTTACCCCTGAGATCGTTCAGAAACTCCCCTGGAAACTTCAGAAGGAGTGGATGAAGACTGCACAAGAGCAGGAGAAAGCACGTCAAGATCCTGCCTATAAGGAACGAGAGAAAGCTGTCCGTGGTATTGTCGCTGACAACACAAACGTCAAGACTAACGCTGATGGTTCTATCAAAGGATATGAAGCAATCTCTGTCAGTAATGAACTGGTGTCAGAGTGGAGACGTCGTACTGCTGAACTAGCACGTGACCCTAACATCTCCTATGAACAGGCTTCTGTCCAAGCAGCTGAAGAAATGAAGACCAAGTTCCGTGAGGATCAAGAAGATCCTAATGGTAGGTACTTTGTTGATGCTGCTGAAGGATTTAAGAACTGGTCTCCTATGGGAGGTCTTACAACTCCTGCAGGTCAAACACCACAACAGCTTGCAGACCAAGCACGTCTAAGGTTAGGTCAAGCTAATGACTCTCTTCGTCTTGGTGGTGCCGCAACCCTTGATAAACCCGGACAATATTTTAGTCGTGCTGAGTTAGAATCAGATGCAAGGAATTTCGGTAAACCTGGGTATAGATTCCCAGCGTTGGCTGAACACCTTGCTGAGCAACTCAACACATCACCCCTAGCAATTATTAACAGACAACGAGACGCACTAGAATTACCTATGTTAGAAATCCCGCCCGCAATGGAGTATGTCCAGACTACCCTTAGTCCTGAGGCACAAACTCTCCTAAATCGTCACAACTCACCTGACCGTAGTACACGAGGTCTGGGTTCTGCTCAAGCATACAACCCTACTATCGTTCCTAATGGATATGGTGACATGGTGCAACAGGCAGCACAGAAACACGGTATCCCACCATCTATCCTTGCTGGACTTATTGAACAGGAATCTCAATGGGATTCAGGTGCAATGTCTGATGCAGGTGCTCGTGGTCTTGGTCAGTTCATGCCTGAGACTGCAGCCGAATTCAATGTAGATGTCAATGATGCAGCGTCCTCTATCGACGGTGCTGCTAAGTATCTCAAGTATCTCCAAGACTATTTCAAAGGAGATATGCGTATGGCACTGTATGCCTACAACGGAGGTATGGGGAACATCGAACGATACGGTGGTCCTATTCCTGGTAACCGTGAGAACCTTGAGTACTATGATAAAGTAATGAAAGGTGCTTACAAGTATGGTTATGGTAATAGTGTACTGGCTGATCCTGCAACCATGCGTCCTGGTAGTCGTCCCCGTACTCAGTATACCACTGGTGTACCGATGACACCACAGGGTCCAGTGGCAACTAAAACAGTACAGTCTACTAATGCAAGCTTCGGAATGGATACCAGTATGGGTCCTGACCGTGGTAACAATGCCTGTCTATGGGCAGTGAATAAAGTCCTAGCAGAAAGTGGTGTTAAACCACCTTGGGGTGACAGTAACTATGTTCCCCACGCTAAAGATGTACTAGATCAACAGGGTACACGACTGGAAGGTCCTGAACCTGGAGCTATTGCAATTATGCAAGATTACGGTAATCCTCCCTATCCCCACATTGGGATCGTGGATGAGAACGGTATGATTGTATCTAACTCTAGTTCCCGGGCACGTTTCGACTGGCGTGGTACACCTGAAGAATACAAACGTAAGTATGGTCGAGAGACTATCTATTATCGACTCTAAACTATGAATCCCATTGATGACTTTTTGTCTGGTGAATCAATGGAGTTTAATCAGGAATCTGCTGAAGAACTGAAGAATGATTCTGCTGCTCTTGAATACTCTACGGAGTCCCTACAGGAACAGCAGACTCTTGATAGAGAAGAAGAAGCAGCCATTGAATCTCAAGGGGTTCAAGTGGATCCTGGTCAACCTCAACCAGAACAATCTCCTACGGGAGAGAATCAACAACAACAACAGCAACAACCACCCAAAGAAGAAGCGTCCAGTAATCCTCTTGAAAGGATTGCACAAGGTGTCGCTACGGCTGGTGAAGCAATCGCCAAAGCACCTGTAGGTCTCCTAGACTTCGGTGCTGATATGATGAATGCCTTACCGAAGAATGACAAGATGGAGGCTGTATACGCAGCTAATCGTGAGTCTGCTCCTGACTGGGCACGTCCTCTTATGTTAGATGATGGGAACGGTAACGCGCCCAAACTACCTAAGTATGAGAACGAGTCTGTACAGATGGCAAGGGATGTTATCTCTTTCATCGGTCCTAGTCTAGGTCTCAGTAGTGGACTCCGTCAGGTTGGTATGGGTCTAAACAGACGAATCGGTCTTGGTCTTGGTGGTAGTCAGTTCGTCAGGAACCTTGGTGAAACTGGTGTTGACGCTGCCTCCGGTGCAGCTATTGACTCTATTAACGAGAACTCTGAAGGTCATAACCTACAGGGTCAACTACGTGAACTACTGAATACCCCTGAGAATGAGAGGTTATTTGGTATTTTCCCACCTGACTGGGCTACCATGGATGATGACCATTCTGACCTCAAACGTCGTAAGAATAGAGATGAAGGTATTGGGTTGGCTATTGCAACTGGCTGGATCCCTGGTTCTGCTAAGTTCCTGCGGGGCAGACAAGGTATCGTTGACTACTTCAAGTGGGTACCTGAGAATGAGACAGCCGGTGGTTTCTTTCGTCGTATGGAAACTGCTGACTACCTTGACCCTGAACAAGCAACACCTGAGAATATCTTATATGCCCAAGGAAACCGTGTAGATGAAGCTCTAGATGACCTTGGGGAATACAATTTGGGTAGGACTGACGCTGACTTTAACGTTGATGGTCCTCAGTTGGGTGTTAGTAATATGTATGGTTACCATGAGAGTGGTATCAGAAGCCGTGACCCGATGGGTGCGGTTGGTGCCAGTGTCGATGCTGTCCGTATTGCAGACAACATTGACTCGTCTTATGGTAGACTTGGTTCCATGGGTACAGACTCCTGGTTAAAAGGTGGTCTGGAACTAGATGATGGTGGCTTTGCCATTGTCCGTGGTATCCAAGATGAACTACTAGAGGCAGGTGAATACGGTTATAAAGCCGGTGCCAAAGGTAATAAGTACATCTCGATGAAGAGAATCGTCGAAGTTGGTGAGGAAATGGGTGCTGATCTCTACGGTATGTCCCGTGGTGAGATGCAACGTTACCTTAATAACCTCAAAACAGAGGTAAACTATGGTACACGGGTGATCAATGACCCTGGATATAAAGCAGTATCTACTGCCATCAGCAAGTTAACCAACGATCTTATGAACATGGACTATGTCCGTGCCATGGGATACGTTGACACATCCTTCGCAGGACAGGTCTCTGACCTTGCTGAAGGGGTCCGAATGATGGATGGGACTGCAGTTATGGATCGAGCGTCTGAAGAGATCCTAGACCGTCTACAACTGCTTATGGTGACTAAGGGACAACGTTCGTTTGTGTCTGGTAGAGCACTGAATATGCTGAACTGGTGGAACCGGGGATTTGATGCAGTCAAGAACCTTGGTAAATCACCAGAACAACTGGCTAAAGAATTCAACATTGAGGTTACTGAAGGTCTTAAAGCAGCCTCTAGGGATGCCAAGAACACCGTTGATACCCTACGGAACGTGGCTAAAGAACGACCTGATATGTTGAAACCTCTGCTCATGGCTTATGAGATGACAGATGGTAAGGTAAACACTATAGGTAAACTTAATGACTGGATCAAGAAGAGTACAGGTACTCTGTCTAAAGCTGTTATTGATGGTGATACTAGTACCCCTTCTTTGGTCCTCCAGGGAGCATGGGCAAACGTATATAACTCCATCCTATCTGCAGGAGGTACAGTACTAAAAGCTGCTCAGGCTACTGGTGTTCTGTTGATTCAGAAACCTATTGCTACCTTTGCTGGTGCATTTATCAGTGGTGATAAGCGACAGATTGCACGTGCTGTCTATCAGTACAAGGCAATCCAAGAAACTTTCTTTGAGAAGGCTTTTCCTTATATGGGTTCGGTCTTCCGTAAAGCATCACAGAACCCTTCTGAGGTTGCTTGGTTGATGAAGGATGACTTCGTTCGTAAGAATGAACAGTCCATTGCTGTCCTTAAAGCTGCTGCTGATGTAGCTGCTAAAGATGGTGAGTTTGGACCTCAGATGATGGTCGAGATTATTGAAGCACAATGGGATATGGCAAATAACCCTGTTCTGAAATGGGGTGTCAACGGTATGACTGCTATTGACGGATTTTCAACCTCCGTCATAGCTAATATTGAAGCCCGTGGTCGTGCCTTTGATGCTGTCACCTTCCAAGGTCTTAAGGAGTATGATGAAACTACTGCTAACCTCATTGCCAAAGGTGCATATGATGAGATGTGGGATAAGAACACCGGACAACTGACTGACAAAGCAGTTCAATGGGCATCCCGAGAGATCAACATGAACCTGAAAGACTCAGGTGTTGAAGCTCTATCTGCTCTTGTCAATAAAGCACCTATCCTCAAACCATTCTTTATGTTCCCGAAGACATCATCTAGTATGATTCGTTTCGCAGACTCCATGAGTCCTGTGTCTATCTTTGTCCGTGAACATAACTCAATGACATACAAACCTACTGATGCCTTCAACGAGGAAGAGATCTCTCAGATCCTTACTTCACGTGGTATCACTGTTGACGAAACAGCTCGTATGAAGTTTGAGTCATTGGTTGCTGAGTACCGTGGTCGTAAGGCTATTGGTTATATGACTGTAGTGGCAGGTGGTATGTTGTTCATGCAAGACCGTCTCACTGGAGATGGAGAAGCAAACAAACAAACCCGTCGTGCACAAGGTGAGTATAACCGTCCCAGGAGAAGTGTCCAGGGTCTAGATGGTAAATGGTATTCCTATGAGTTCTTAGGACCTGCTGCTGACCTACTGGCAGCTCAGGCTAACACCATGGAAGCATTTACTGACCTCTCTGAAAAGGACTTCTCTAATAACATGTCTAGGGTTATGTGGATTACTTCCGCTAACCTGACTGGTAAGTCTTACCTGTCTACCTTAGAACCACTATTTGCTGTGTTGTCTGGTAACCCTGCTGCTTTCAACAGGTTTGCTGCTCAACAACTGAATGCTGCCGTACCTCTTGCAGGTATGAGAAGTGAACTGGCTCGTATTATGTCCCCTGAACGAAGGGTGATTGAGGATGATCTGGCTGATAACATCATGAACCGTAACCCCTTTGGTAAGAATGGATTAGACATTCAGACCTCTTGGATTACTGGTAAACAGATTAAAGGTGGTATGGGTTTCTGGGAACGCGTAATGGACCAGTACCTCCCCTGGAAGGTTGGTGTCGAAGTGACACCCGCTGAACAGTTCCTGATTGATGTTGAGTGGGATGCACGTCCTTCTCTTCAGACTGATGGTTATGGGGTTGAGTACTCTAACGAACAACGTGCAGAACTCTACCGTCTTATGGGTGAACAGAAGGTCTTTGCTACTGGTCTAAAACGACTCATGAAACAGTATCCTGATTGGGAGAAAGACATTCGTCAAGCTCAATCAGATAATTCCACCGTCTATGTAGATCCCAAGAAATATAAGAATCTACATGATCAACTAAATGTCATTCTAGAGAAAGCTAAAACTGCTGCTGAAGGTGCGATGGAAGATAGGAACTCTGTTCTTACCCAACGTGCTGTCAATCAACGTGAAAATGCTGCTCTCCAACGAGGTGACATGGATGAACTCAACCGATTAAGGAGTATGTATCATTAATGTCTTGCGCTGCTGTGCAGGTTCTGTATCCTGGAAACGGGCAACAGTCTGACTTTTTAATTACATTTGAATATGATTTCAAAAGTGACGTTAAAGTTGCTTTATGGAATTCTACAACTAAAGAATATGACAACCTAACTGAATATTCAAGCGGACTGGCTGACGGTACTTATTACAAATATATGGAAGCAACCATCATTCGATTGGTTGACCAAGATGATAACCCGTTTGCTCCTAGAACTCCGACTGTAGACCCTGAACTGGGTATTGCAGTCCCTAATATAAAGATCTATCGAGATACTGATATCACCCCAATGAGGGCGACCTTCTACCCTGGTTCTTCTATCAGGGCACAGGATCTCAATAGTAACTTTGATCAACTCAGAGATGCTCTACAAGAATCTAGATGTGATTTAGATAATGTAGAGATTTGGGTTGACGAACGTTTCTGGAATAAAACTACAGATACTGTCAGTTCAACCGAGACGTGGGTGTCTGATAATGCCCATGTGTTCACTACTGCTGCTGCTGACGCCAGGTTTGGTCAAGGTGGAACAGGTGGAGGTGGTGCAAGTGTTATTGTTTCAGACACACCTCCGGCTTCTGTACCTCTTGATGGTGGTGGATCCCGTCCACTAGAACCCGGTGATCAATGGTTTAACAGTGATACTGGTGACCTGTTAGTCTGGTATACTGATACAGATTCATCTCAATGGATCAACGTCTCCCACACCGGTCCTGCTGGTCCCGCTGGCCCTCCTGGCCCTCCTGGCCCTGGTGGTGGTGGTGTAGTAGATACAATCACTGGTACAGACCCTATCACTGTAGATAGTACTGATGCTGCCAACCCTGTTGTGGCTATTGACGCTGCTACTACCACGACTGTAGGTGCTGTACAGATTGAGACTACTGTCTCTAACTCAGCTACTAATGTCACTACAGGTAGTGCAGTACAAGCGTATGCAGTACGATTAAACTTTTCCAATCTGACGGTACTTCCATAATGGCACTTAATTTTCCTGCTACTCCTACAGATGGAGAAACCTGGGTTGATCCTAACTCAGTGATATGGACTGCAACAGTTGTTACCGTTGATACACAGACTGTTGTGTCATGGACTGCGGAAAGTCCTGCTAGTGATGAAGCTTTTGCGTATCGTGGGTTTGCTGATTTAACACAACCCATTCCTGACAATGACGTTGGGGCTGGTACTATTTATAGTGTTCAGAACGATGTACTGGCTGCTAACATTAATGCTGAATGGGGAGGTCTGAATACAGACTTGGTTGCTAATAGTCTTATTATTTGTAATCAAGAACGTCCTGGTCAGACCCCTGAATTCATGTGGTCACCTGTGGCTACACCTGCAAGTCCATGGATCCGTAACAATGGAGTCATTACACCTGTCAATCAGGGTGATGATCTAAACATGAAGTTTGCTGGTGTCAATGGTGGTGACATTCAACTACAAAACTACACAACACTTCCTTAACTATGCCTCTTACTACTGGAGACCTATTCTTGGTCAACCGCAATGGCACCAGTCATCAATATACTTACGAAAACATGGTAAGGGACATTGGTGTCGGTGGTGTTGCTGAACAAACTATTACAAATGGTGATTGGGATCTTGCTGATGGTCAATTCTGGACCGTAGCAGGTGGTGATATTAACTTCCCTACTGTTCCTACAACTGCTGTTAGTATGTCTGGTATTATCCGGACAACAGCTCCAATTACTAGTTGGACTGATGGAGCAGGTAATTTTGACTTCCCTGATGGACAAATTGTCCAAGGTGAAGGTGAATCTATCATTCCTTATTATGTACAAGCCGCTGGCCGTATTTTGATTGGTAGAGCAACACCTTCTATTCGATAGGAGAATAATATGACAGACAATAAATTTTGGTGGGCTAGTGGAGAGGAAGGGAATAACCCTGGTCCTACCCCTGGTCCTGATGTTTCCATTAATCAGAGCCTGCGGTTTCGTGGTGATGCCCGTTTAAGTAACACGACTATTTCCTGCCCTACAACTTTTACCTATTCAGGTTGGGTAAAGATCAATGCAAGTCCTGACGCTTCAGCTTGGGTAA
>Ga0114934_10002577_pt1 | contig 11571 bp, 12 predicted proteins | sample 4SBtaG_2_FD_99695 | JGI IMG/M metagenome (GOLD analysis project Ga0114934, IMG submission 99695) | Deep subsurface microbial communities from Kolumbo volcano to uncover new lineages of life (NeLLi) - 4SBTROV10_white metaG | ecosystem: Environmental > Aquatic > Marine > Volcanic ...
ATATTTCTCAATCTTTAAAGATCCATGAAATATCCCTAATATTTCTACTGAATCTTCTTTAACAAAGTAAGCAATTCTATAATGACCATCAAGAAGCACTCTAATTTCACCGTCTGGTTCTTTTCTATATTTGCAACCAATTTCGGGAAATGATTTTAAAATTTGAGTTTTATCCTATATTCCTTCTACAACTCGCTGTGCCGCTAACGGGTTTTCCTCTGCAATGAAGTCAAATATATCTTTCATTCATGTACTGGCCTCTTCTGTCCATTTTATTTCTGCCATGTCTTTATCCTGCTCGACATTTCTTCACTTGAAATGACTTTACCTTCCCTGGAATCCTTGAGACCTCGCTCAATCATATGCTCAAAAGCCAACTCTCTAAGAATTTCCTCATACGAAGAGTCTTCAGGTTGTTCTAAAATTACTTCAGTCATTCTCTCTTTAACAGCAGACATATGAAACCTCTTTATGCTTTATCGTCAGTTTTACAATTATGGCTATATCTGCTTATATTTCAGCGCGAGTCGTGTTAATTCGACATCATTTTTAACATTTAATTTTTCGTACAGCCGATAGCGATACGTATTGATTGTTTTATCACTCAGCTTCAGCATATCCGCCATCTCCTGAATGTTCTTGCCTTGCAAAATCAGGTTACTGACTTCCGACTCGCGCTGAGATAATTTGGCAAAAGGCGTTTCCGCGCCATCAAGACCCTGAAATGCCAGATTCTCGGCGATATCAGTACTGAGAAAGCGTTTGCCATGCATAACCGTACGAATAGCATCGACCATTTCGTTGACAGAAGCGCCTTTAGAAACAAACCCCTTAACGCCTAACTTCAACAGCTGTTGGGGTAAGGGGCCGTCATCATACACAGAAACGACAATAATTTTTGTATCGGGTTGCTCTTTTAAAATACGCCGACAAGCCTCGACGCCGCCAATCCCTGGCATATTAATATCCATTAAAACAACGTCTGGGGATTGCTCTTCGGCCAGATTAACAGCATCTTCACCCGAGCCACAGACAGCCATAACCAAAATATCATCAAAAGAATTCAGCAGAACTTCAATCCCTGTTCTGACCAATTCATGATCATCGACAACGAGTACTTTTATAATTAATGCCACCCATAAACTCCCTTAATTGCTGTTTAATCTGTCTATATTTTTTATAAGACAAAAATGATCCCTGGCAGTACGTGATTGAAACGAGATAGTAATACGGAACATCGCTGTCAGTCAATCCTTACAAAACCGTAAGACTCCCGCGAAACATCAGTTATTAAAACATGCACGACGCAGGCACTTGACCAACCAATCTGCATCGTCTTCCGTTAAAAATTGTTTCCAGGGAGGCATAGCCGTTCCCGATCGACCATTTAAAATGGTTTTGATTAAAAATTGATCCGATTTATATCGTAAATTTTCGGGCAATAAGGCAGCACCCAGCCCGCCTTTTAGTGTAATACCATGACATGAGCCACAATCCTGGCTGAGTAAATTTATCAAGTATTGTTGCCTGGCTTTGTCTGGTGCGGCATTAGCCCCAACAGCAAGACATGCCATCACCAAAAAGGCAAAAACCTTAACCCGGATTCTTAAGCAAACGATATTTTTACCCAAAGAGTCACACATAAAAAACCATTAAAATGCAGATGGATATTTGTCTGGCGCAATATCTGATTTAAGGCAATGCGCGGTAAATAAAATACCTATATTGCGCAGGATTTTTATTCGTATTCAAGGCGCACAAACAAACAGGCGCATAGCAGGCGATGTAACTGTTTGTGCAAAGCTTCCGCTCCTGCTCACGCTCCTTGCCTACATCCATGTCGGCAACGCAAAAGAGGGACAAAAAGACAAGCAAGATGGGTATATTTTATTTATTGCGAATTGCCTAAGGCTTAAGCCGCGCATAATAGGCTGTTATGTTATCAATATCTTTAGCCGATAAAGAACCCGCGATGGCATTCATAATCTCTGATACACGGGATTTATCTTGATATTGTCTTAATGCCTGATCAAGATACTCGCGATCACGACCCGCCAAAGATGGAAATGGTGCATCTGCTGATGGCTTCCTGATACCATGACATTGAGAGCAAACAGCCTGGGCTTGCATTTTGCCGGCATAAATATTAGCTGCTTGCGTTACAACAGGCATCCACACTAAAAATAATAGACTGCAAAGTCGCTTTTTCATAATCACTCCATCTCATCCGGTGACAAGCCACGCGTCATATATTTCACCCGGCCATGCGAAAAAATACCTGCCGGACTTTCCATAGGAATGCTGGTGATTTTTTTCAATGAGAACGAATCATAAACAACAACTTCATCGCCTGAATAACCGGCGCTCACATAGAGAAATTTACCATCGGCGCTATATTCTGGAAAATAAGCATGTCCACCAACATCCAATGTTTTGACAACCTCTAAGGTCTTTTTGTCAATCAATTGAATTGTCCGAGCGCGTCTGTCCTTAGTGATAATATCCACCGCGACATACGGCGCATTGGCATGTGCCGCAGGTGATTCGGTGCCACCTGAAACAGGCACTTGTTTGACGACTTTCATCGTATCCAGATCCCAAACACTGACCACCGTTTTATCACAGGTACCAAAATTTGTGCCAAAGCCCAAAACACGACCATCGACCTTGACTGCAGCGCCACCACCAACATGTGGCACACAGCCCGCCGGCAATTTTTTGATGAGTTTACGTTCAGCAAGATCAATGGCGGCAACAATACTGTCGTCATAGGATGCCACCATCAACTTACGACCTTTATGCGTCAAAAAGGCATCATGCAAATGGCGGCCGACATTTTTGATTTTAGTGACTGGAAAGCCGTCTTTTAAATCGACAACCCAAACCTGCCCTGCATTTTCCAAAGCAATAGCAAAAATATCAGCATACGGTGTACCAATAATCATGCCTGAATCGGAGGATACAAAATTACCATCCGGGTCTATGCCTTCCAATTCAAATGTTTTTAACGGCTCAAGCGTATCCGCATCAAGAATGACTGCATTATGGGGCACGAATGAACCGGCCATGATGTATTTTCCATCCCTGGAAACACCCATCCCTGGCCCATTAAAACCTGTTTTGATACTACGAACCGCCTTCATCGAGTAAAGATCAACCTTAAAAATTTCGGCGGTATCTGTTTTAACATAAGCCCAACGTGGATTCGCTGGATTGAAATCAATAATATGCGCTGCGGTTCCGGTTGGAATTTCACCGACGACCTGATGGGTTTTACTATTGATAAAAACAGCCTTAGAGCCGCTTCCACGCCCATATTTTCCACGCGCGGCAACGCCAATCAAGTCATCCATATCGCCAATGGCATATTGCGGCCGTTCGGGCAAGGTTGATTCATCTTTGACATAAACATGCAACGACGCTTTCATATCATCGATGGTCCAGGCTGGATTGGGCAATTTTGGCGTACTCTGTAAATGCTTAACCATCGCTCGAATCTGATCATCGCTGAGTTTGCCATAGAATGGCGGCATCAAGGTTTCGAAACTGCCAGTCATAATCAGTGTTCGCAATGCAGTTGGACTGCGCCCTTTCAATGTCTCTTTATTCAATGCAGGTGCCAGGTAGCCGCCATGATCTGAACCATGACAACTTGCGCAATTATCCTGATAAAGCTGATGCATATTATCTGATGCCGCCTCTGCATGACCTGTCAGGGCTATTGCCAACAGTGTCGTTAATAATAAAGTTTTTTTATTCTTATTCATACATTCTCTACCCATAAACATACTAAAAGCCGAAATTATCTTCGATAACGACCTCAGAATAATCCAGTTGCCCCGGACGCGGATTAGCCGCTTTTAGCGCTTTACCCACGACAACGAACATTGAAATCAAATGATCATCCGGCAGATTGATCAGTTCCGCAACAGCTTCAAAATCAAAACCATCCATTGGACAGGAATCATACCCCATCGCTTTAGCCGCTAACATAATCGTTTGCGCGGCAATACCACATGACCGTATCGCTTCATCGCGCTGAACCTGATTTTTACCTTGATAATATTGTTGAATAGCCGGCAAAATATAATCCTGCGCTTCTTTAGGCGCATTCCGCCAGTAGCGTTCAGGTTGCTTTTCCCATGCCTTCATATCGGCGCACAACACAATCAATAACGAGGCATCGGTGACCTGTGGTTGATCCCAGGCTGCCGCACGAATTTTTTCTCGCAAGACGCTGTCTTTGACGACAACAAAACGCCAATGCTGAATATTAAAGGCTGTTGGTGATAACATCGCTAACGATAATAACTTTCGCGTTTCATCATCACTGAACTGAAATGAAGGATCGTAAATTTTTACCGAACGCCTGTTTTCAATTGCCTGTAATGTATCCATAAATTATTCCTGCTGTTGATGATAAGAAACGATACGATCCACTTCATTTTTTGAGCCTAATATCAAGGGCACCCGTTGATGAATGCCTTCCGGCTGAATATCCAGGATGCGCTGTCGCCCCGTGTGACACGCACCGCCGGCCTGTTCAACGATAAACGCCATAGGGTTAGCCTCATACATCAAGCGGAGACGCCCGGCCTGGTTTGGATTTTTCATATCATAAGGATACATAAAAACGCCCCCACGGGTCAAAATCCGATAAACCTCGGCCACCAGCGAAGCAATCCAGCGCATATTAAAATTCTTGTTTCTAGGGCCATCCTCACCTAAAACACATTCATCCACATATTTTTTGACCGCCGGCTCCCAGAATCGCTGATTCGACATATTTATTGCAAATTCACGACACTCTTCAGCAATTTTCATATCCGGATGAGTCAAATAAAATTCGCCTACAGTCTGATCCAGCGTAAAGCCATTAACGCCTTGTCCAGTCGTCAATACCATAATGGTCGATGGGCCATAGAGCACAAATCCAGCGCACACCTGCTGACTCCCCTTTTGCAGAAAATCATTGACCGTAGGCTCTTTTTCACCTTCAAAGCGTAGGATTGAGAATATCGTCCCAACCGTTAAATTCAAATCAATATTCGATGAGCCATCCAATGGATCAAATAAAGCCAGATACTTTCCACGAGGCGCGCCCTTGGGCAGCCTTACCCAATCTTCATTTTCTTCTGAAGCCATGCCAGCCAGATGTCCATTCCAGCTTAAGGCATCGATCATAATCTCATTGCTAATGATATCCAGTTTTTTTTGGACTTCGCCTTGCACATTTTCCGTTTCTGCATTACCCAGAATACCGATTAAATCGCCCTGGTTAACGCGATACGATATTTTTTTACAGGCTAAAACAATATCATTTAATAACAAACTGAAATCACCAGAAACACCTCCTAATGCGCGTTGTTGCTCCAAAATAAATTGCGTCAATGTCATTTTTCCTGGCATCGTATAAATCCCTAACTATTAGCGTATTTCATTCAAAAAAGGCCGGCCCAGCTTACGCTGAACCAGCCCTTTTAGTTAAATCGTAAAGCGGTTACCTTTACAGCAAATTCAAGGCATTCAAGTCTCCAAATGCTTTTACGATTCGTTTTACCATGTTAGCCTGACCGGCACGTTGCCAGACACGCGGATCATAGTATTTCTTATTCGGCGCATCTTCACCCGTCGGGTTGCCGATCTGTCCCTGAAGATAGGCTTCATTCTCCTTGTAATAATTCATAACACCTTCCCAAGCAGCCCATTGCGTATCCGTATCAATATTCATTTTGATAACGCCGTAACTGATAGATTCGGCAATTTCTTCCGGTGAAGAACCTGAACCACCATGGAACACAAAATTCAAGGAATTTTCAGGCAATCCATATTTTTCAGAGACGTATTTTTGCGAGTCTCTTAAAATAGTCGGGGTCAGCTTAACATTACCGGGCTTGTAAACCCCATGAACATTACCGAAAGAGGCAGCAATGGTAAAACGATGGCTCACTTTGCTTAACTGTTCATAAGCGTAGGCAACATCTTCAGGCTGTGTATATAACATGGATTGATCCATATCGCTGTTATCAACGCCATCTTCTTCACCGCCGGTGCAACCTAATTCAATCTCTAACGTCATGTTCATTTTTGACATGCGTTCCAGATATTTTGAGCATATTTCAATATTTTCTTCCAAACTTTCTTCTGAAAGATCAATCATATGCGAACTGAATAACGGACGACCTGTCTGCGCAAAGTGTTTTTCACCCGCATCGAGCAGGCCATCAATCCATGGCAGCAATTTTTTAGCGCAGTGGTCCGTATGTAAAATAACAGGCACACCATAATGTTCAGCCAGATTATGAACATGCAATGCCGCAGAAATAGCCCCTAATACTGAATTCCGTTGACCTTCAGCCGGCAAACCTTTACCCGCATAAAAAGCGGCACCACCGTTTGAACACTGAATAAAAACAGGAGAATTGGCCTGAGCTGCCGCTTCTAATACTGCATTGACAGTATCTGAGCTGATGATATTGACCGCAGGTAATGCGCTCTTGTTTTGCTTACAGAATTCGAAAATCTTTTGTACATCATCACCCGTAACGACACCGGGTTTAACAATTTCAGATAAATTTTGTGTCATTTTTTGAAATATCCTGATAGAAATAACCACACCGTACCGCTAAGATACGATGTAGCATAGTAATCATTTCTTTAACAAAGAAAGTGATTTTTGTGGTTTTAAGCTTCTATTTGAGCCAAACGATCAGCCAATAATTTTTCCAGCGATTCTATTGCTTTTGAAAAGCCTTCAATACCTTCTGATAATTTATCAGATGCCATACGGTTTTCTTCGTGCATTTTATCGAAAGTAGCTTTATCAATTGACAGCTTTTCAATATCCATAGTAGCCGCTTTAGCTGGATCCAGTTTTCTTTCCAGCACGCCTTCAGTTGATTTCAACTCAGCTAATAATGCGGGTGCAATTGTCAATAAATCACAACCAGCCAATTCTGTAATTTCACCTATATTACGGAAGCTGGCCCCCATCACTTCGGTTTTATAACCGAATTTTTTATAATAGTTGTAAATCGTAGTCACTGAAACAACACCAGGATCTTCTGCAGCTGGATATGAATCACGGCCGGTGTCTTTCTTATACCAGTCTAAAATTCGACCCACAAATGGAGAAATCAGGGTAACACCCGCTTCAGCACAGGCAATAGCTTGATGCAAACCGAACAATAATGTCAGGTTACAATGAATGCCTTCTTTTTCCAGGACTTCGGCAGCTTTAATGCCCTCCCAGGTTGCCGCAACTTTAATTAGAACTCTGTCCTTTGAAATGCCGGCTTTTTCATACTGGGCGATGATATCACGACCTTTTTGGATCGAACCTTCTGTATCATATGACAATCTCGCATCAACTTCTGTTGAAACGCGACCTGGAATAATTTCAAGAATTTTTAAGCCAAAAGAAACAGCCAATTTTTCAAAGGCTAATAAAGCCACTTCTTCAACAGATGCACTTGCACCCAATTCTTCTCTTGCCGATTTCAATGTATCATCAACAATACCTTGATATTGTGGCATTTGCGCGGCAGCCGTAATCAAAGACGGATTTGTCGTTGCATCACGCGGTTTAAATGTTTCTATTGCTTCAATATCACCTGTATCTGCAACAACTACAGTCATTTCACTCAGTTGTTCAAGTAAGTTCTTTGCCATAATATAAATACCTAATCTATTATTGTTAAAAATTCATGCCGTTACCGCATGGAACGGAAACTGAAATCTGTATACTTTGTGACCCGACTCAGTATGCTTTAAGACGTAAAACGAACCTTCCTTAAAGGATAACATTTGATTGATTACAAAAAGGAAAGCCGAATCTACGTGTGGGTTAAATCCGAAATCTGCGCTTGCCCTTTCTTTGGCAAGTCAGGGACGTTCATAAAGAAAATCTTAGAATATAACACCCCCAGGATAAGCTGCTCTCTGGGGGGATATTATATTTATTTGTAACGATTAAACTTAGCCTTTCTTTTTTCGCAGGTATTTCTCAACACCCGTTACATTTTCTTCAGCTAACTTACGAGTACGAACGACTTGCTTTGCCAGATATTTTGCAACACCTGTTGTCGGTAAAGATTGTTGTTTTTTTTCTAAATATTTAGAAACACGGGTTTCTTTAGGTTGCTTTTTAGCTAAATATCGTTCAACACGTGTTACACCTTCTGCAGCTTCAGTACTCGCTCTAGGCGCTGCAGGCGCTGGTCTTGAAGCTCTGGCACGAGGCACTGATGGCGTGCCTGCTTTTTTCCGATAAAAAAAGAAACCGATAACAGCCAATGCCACAACAGCAATCAGCATCGTTTGATCTGAACTTTCTTGTTTTGTTGCGACTGAACTTGTCGAACCAGATGAGGACCCGGCAGAAGATGAAGTCGACCGTGTAGAAGCAGATGCTATTTTTTCGGCTTTATGTTTATAGTTTGTATCTTGATATACAACTTTAGGCTTAAAAGCCGCTGCGGGATAATTCGGGTCAGCTTCTGTTTGACCAGAAGAAAATGATGATGCTGTTGACTCAGAATGTTTATAACCCGAATCACTATATAAAACCTTAGGTTGAAAATCCGCTGCGGGATATTCATCTGATGTTGCCTGAGCCATTAAAGGACTCACTAACAACATAGCTGCTAATGTGCCTTTTGTAAGAAATAAGTTTTTCACCATATTCACCTATATGTTGTTAACGAAAGACTACTAACACTCCAGGTGTTAATAGTCTCGCCGCTAATGGAATGCGTTAATACGTTTTGTATTTGCTGTTATTTATAAAACCTCTTTTACATGTTTTACCACATTCTCAACGGTAAAGCCAAAATGTTCCATAACAACCGCACCTGGTGCAGATTCACCAAAGGTATCAATACCTACGACACCACCCTCTAAACCAACATACTTATACCAGTAATCGGTCACACCGGCTTCAACCGCAACACGTTTAACGCCTGGAATTAAAATGCTATCTTTATAAGCTTGATCCTGACGATCGAAAACACTCGTTGATGGCATAGAAACAACACGCGCATTGACACCATCAGAAGCTAACGCTTCTTTTGCTTTAATAGCCAAATTGACTTCAGAGCCTGTTGCAATAATAATCACATCAGGTGAGCCATTCGCTTCAGAAATCACATAAGCTCCTTTACGAATAGCCGCAATTTGCTCATCTGTTCTTTCAATAAAAGGAACACCCTGACGTGTCAATACCAAGCTGGTAGGACCGGTCATACGCTCTACCGCCATAACCCAGGAAACGGCAGTTTCAGTCGTATCCGCAGGACGCCAGACATCCATATTTGGAATCAGACGCATTGCTGCTGTATTTTCGATCGGCTGATGTGTTGGACCATCCTCACCCTGACCAATGGAATCATGCGTCAATACGGCAATGGTACGGATTTTCATCAATGCCGCCATCCGTAATGCACTTTTCGCATAATCGGAGAACATATGGAATGTTCCACCATAAGGCAGCACGCCGCCATGCAAAGCCATTCCATTCATAATGGCGAACATACCAAATTCACGCACCCCATAAGAGATGTAGTTACCAGGTTTTTTACCATCAACATGAGTGAAGCTATCACAGCTTGTCAGGTTAGAACCTGTCAAGTCAGCCGAGCCACCGATGAACTCAGGCAACGTCGGCGCTAATGCTGCAATGCATTTTTGTGAAGCTTGACGTGTCGCCAAGTTCTCTTTCTTAGCATTCATATCCGCAATCAGATTCGCTGCAGCTTGCTCCCAATCATTCGGAAGATCGCCCGCCATACGACGTTTGAATTCTGCCGCTAACTCAGGATACTCTTTTTCATAGGCCGCGAATTTTTCATTCCACTCACCTTCAACCTTAGCACCTTTAGCCGTTGCATCCCAACCTTCATAAACATCTTCAGGAATTTCAAAAGGCTCGTAATCCCAGCCTAACTCTTTGCGGGTCAATGCAACTTCTTCTTCACCTAAAGCTGCACCATGACAGTCATGGCTGCCGGATTTGTTAGGTGATCCAAATCCGATAATGGTTTTACAACAAATCAGCGATGGCTTATCGGTTACTTTTTTAGCTTCTTCGATAGCCGCGTTGATAGCTTCAGGGTCATGTCCATCGACAGACACAACATGCCAGTTATAGGCCTCGAAGCGCTTGACAGTATCATCGGTATACCAGGCATCGATATGACCATCAATTGAAATATTATTATCATCCCAGAATGCAATCAGTTTTCCCAATCCCCAGGTTCCCGCCAAAGAACAAGCTTCATGCGAAATACCTTCCATCAAACAGCCATCGCCCATAAATACATAAGTGTGATGATCAACGATGTCATGCCCTGGTTTATTGAATTGATGCGCCATCAGCTTTTCAGCCATTGCAAAACCAACGCCATTTGCAATCCCTTGACCTAAAGGACCTGTAGTCGTTTCAATGCCAGGTGCATAACCATACTCAGGATGTCCTGCACATTGTGAGTGCAACTGACGGAATGATTTCAATTGATCCATCGGCAGGTCGTAGCCTGTCAAATGCAACAATGAATAAAGCAACATTGAGCCATGACCGTTTGACAAAACAAACCGGTCACGATCGGCCCATTTTGGGTCTTTCGGATTATGTTTTAAGTGATCATTCCATAAAACTTCAGCAATATCAGCCATCCCCATAGGTGCGCCAGGGTGGCCTGATTTTGCTTTTTGGACTGCATCCATGGCTAAAGCACGGATTGCATTTGCTAATTTACGACGCGAAGCCATACGGTTCTACTCCTATATATTTTTTTGCAAACAGCATTGCTGTTTGTTTTTTTAAATTTGATGAATCAAGCACAGGAGGCCACCGATGCATTTTCAAGCATCGGCAGCCATACCAATCATTCCATGTTAGCGTGTCTTTCTCTCATTTTTTCTTCAGGAATGCCTTTCTCGTGTATCAAATGTGAAACGATTGCTTCAAGAAAACACAAGGTCGATAATTCAAAAACAGTCCCCATTGGCATACCTTTAACTTTTTTATAAAGCTCCTGTTTACCAATCTGGAATACGCCATCCGCCAAATCACCAATAGTTGATTCCTTTCTGGATGAGATGAGTACCACTTTAGCGCCAACATCTTTGGCTTTTTTAGTGAAAGCGACTAATTGTTCAGTTTCACCTGAACCCGAAATAACAATCAACAGATCACCCGCCTGAATACTCGGTGTTACGATTTCGCCAACCATATAGACAGTGTACCCGCTATGCATTAAACGCATACCTAAAAAATTTCCGACTAATTTTGAACGGCCGGCACCTGAAATAAAAATATGATTAGCATTGTCAAACATTTCAACCAGCTTGTCAGCATAGGTTCCATCCGTTGCTTCAAGGATTTCTGAAATTTTATCAATGACTAAACGTTGATGCTTATGTTGATCCATTGTTTAAACTCCAGCTGCGTCAACCAATTCACGAATTTCACGCGCAGACTCAGCAGGAGAAGGCGCACCATAAATAGCCGCACCGACAACGATAATATCAGCGCCTGCTTCAACAACTTGTTGAACAGTGGCTTGCTTGATA
>Ga0114934_10002578_pt1 | contig 11571 bp, 13 predicted proteins | sample 4SBtaG_2_FD_99695 | JGI IMG/M metagenome (GOLD analysis project Ga0114934, IMG submission 99695) | Deep subsurface microbial communities from Kolumbo volcano to uncover new lineages of life (NeLLi) - 4SBTROV10_white metaG | ecosystem: Environmental > Aquatic > Marine > Volcanic ...
AGAGGTGTTTTTCCATCTAAATCTGGATGTGGCAAGTCTCCTACCCCATCTAAAAGAACGTATATCATATGAACATCAGAATTATCCATACTATCCCCTGTTTATGCAAGATCAAATGCTGTGCTTTAAATCTTGCAACACAAATTGCGATCAAAATAAACAATCAAAGAAAAATTTTTGATTTTTTGAAATATCATTTTTAATCATTATATTATCTTCATAATATTTGAAAAATAATTTTTAATTTGTTTTGAATTATATTATTTTAGATCTTAGTAAACGTTTTAACATACATTTTACTTTCAATTACCATTATGGGGGATATGCGCAAAGATTATGTTTCTGAGCGTTTTATGATTGTCTCAAAAAAAGATGATAAAGTAATTGATCCTAAAAAATTACCATTTGCTCCTGGACATGAAGCAATGACAAATCCGTCTGTCTTATCCCTTGTTGCAAGAGAAGGAATGTTACAACGATTACAAGACAATGAAGATGAATATGTTGAAAATTGGTCAATTAGAGTTTTTGAAAGTAAAAATCCTATAGTTTCAGTTGATGCTGAAAATTCTTACAGTGACAAACCATTCTACAGTGAACCTGCATATGGTTATCATTACATTGTTGTTGCATCACCAAACCCCAAAGATACTTTTGCTACCATCGATATAGAACAATGGTCAAATGTTCTAGTTGTTGTTCAAGATAGATTGAGATGGCTCTATACTCAAAAAGGCGTAACATATGTTTCAATTTTTGGAGACCATGGTGAACTTGCTGGAAATAAAAATCCTCATCCTCATCTGAATCTTTTAACATTATCTACTATCCCTCCAATAATTGAAGAAGAATCAGAAGCTTCTCATAAAATCCTTAATGAAAAGGGGGTTTGTCACATGTGTCAAACTGTAAATGAAGAGATTGGTGGGCCAAGACAGGTTCTTCAAACAGAAGGTTTTATTGCATTTTGCCCCTGGGCTCCATCTTATCCTTATGAATTTTGGATTTCTCCAAAAAAACATACTACTCATTTCTCAAAAATTACACAAAAAGAAATTAATGATTTGGCATTAATTCTACGTTCTACTTTGGGTGGATTATCAAAGACTGTCAAAAATGTATCTTATAATTTAGTATTCCATCTCTCCCCTGAAAAGAAAAATAGTCGACAAATTCATTGGCATATTGAAGTATACCCCATTACAAAATCTTGGTCAGGTTTAGAACGCGGTTATGGAATTCATCTAAATGATATTTCTCCTGAACAAGCTGCAGAAAAACTTGGTATTGCGTGTAGAAAAGAATTAGCCAATCTTGTTGGAATTTTATAATTATTTGAATGATTTATTTATCAATTAAAATCTGATAAAATTATGGCAATTGAAAAATGGCTTGCAGTTACTAGTACAGCATTATTTGCAATGTTTGCAGGTGAAATGATTTCAATTTATTATTTTATGGGTAACGTTCCTGCAGATTTTAAATTTGGATTATCATTTGTTGCAGATCCTAAAATATTTCAATTCATTTCAATTGGAGTAGCTCCTGCAGGAATTTTAGCTGCAGTACCTTTCATTATGACAAAGCGATATGGTTCAAAACCTATTGGTAGATTAATTATTGCTGGCGGTGTGATTTTGTTATTGGGAATGCTTGTTTGTTATTCATTGTTGGATAAATTAGATGATGTATACATTACAGATATGGTAAAATATGTGCCAGTATTGTTTATTGTTTTGTCATTTCCTGTTATGGGTTTTGGGGCATATTTGACTAAACTCAAACCAATACGTCCTAAAAAAGAATATTTCTAAATGTGATCAAATCTTAATTCGTTTGCAACTTGTTTGAACCCTAGTTTTTCATAAAATAGTTTAACATCATCAGTACAGTCTAAAATTGTCTTATAGCAACCTCGTTCATTTGAAATATCTAGTAAAAACTTCATAATTTTCTCGCCTATTTTTTGTCCCTGATGATTTTTTTCTACAACTACATCTTCAATATGTCCTACTAGTCCTCCATTATGAATAAATTTTTGTTCGATTAGTAAAGTCGTGGCCCCTATCACTTTTCCTTCTAATTCTGCAACTGCAATTGTGTAATCTGAATTGGAGTTAATTTTCTCAAAAATTTCTTCAGCTTTTTTTGGGTCAATGTTGCTAGCTTGTTTTAATGAATCCAATGTGGTGAGAAATCCTTTCTGGAGATCTTCTTTTCTTAATTTCCTTATTATTATTTCGGCCATATCTATTATCTATTTTTTCCAAATTTTTCAATGTAATCTTGTTTAGCTTGTTTGTATGACTCTTTATTTCCAATATCTGTAAAACCTTTTTTTGTAATAAAACTACTAACTAATTTTTTCTTATTCATGGCTTTTATGATTAGATCATCCATCCCATATGGTTTATTTTTTGGAATATCTTTCAAAACACCTGGCTCCATTACATAACAACCCATATTGATATTTGCTTTAATTTCTGGTTTTTCTTCCCAACTTACTACCTTGTTTGTTTTTGAAGTGTTGATTACCCCATACTCCAAGTTTGTTTTGTATTCGTTAAGTCCCATGGTAACAAATGATTTTTTTGTTTTGTGTTGCTTTATCATATTTCTGAGATTGAAATTAAATATTGAATCCCCATACACGCAGACAAAAGTATCATCGATAAACTCTTCTGCAGTTTTAAGTTGACCTGCAGTAGCTAGTGGTTTATTTGAAATTGCATATTCTATATTGACTCCAAATTTCTCACCATCCCCAAAATAATCCTCAATCCTTTCTCGAAGATAACTAACACATAACACAAATGATTTCACACCATTTTTTTTATTCCATTCAATTAGATGTTCTAAAATTGGTTTTTTACCTAATGGTAACATTGGTTTTGGAGTTTTTGTTGTTAATGGGCGTAATCTTGTACCTAACCCTCCAGCTAAAATTACTGCCTTCACGAATCCTATTTGGTTTGTTGACTATTTATGTTCAAGGATGATTTTACCCTAGAATTCTATCATGTAATTTTAGATATTTTTTTTAAAATATTTTTTGGTGTATCTCCAAAAATTATTATCATTGGTTCTTTTCCAAAACCACCTATATGAAAAATTACATCTGGTGCTTCTTGTATATTTTTGATTGCACTTTTAATTCCCCATTCTATTGTTGACCCTTTATTTTTTACATTAATTGGTTCTTGATTCCTATCATATTTTGAAACAATAAATTTTAATTTTTTTATTTTTGAAATAGTTGTATTTTGATATTTGATATTTATTGCAGATTGTATTTGTGGAAATTTTTTATTAACTGTTAATAATGCAGTTGCAACATGTTTTGATCCTCCATATTCTAAATCTCCTGCAACAATAACTTTTTTTCCTGCTTTGACGATTCTCCCTGAAATTCCTAGAATTTGTTTCGTTGATTTTGGGTTTTGTTTAGAATATACAAAATTTGTTTGGCATTCTGGGATATTTTTGTAAATATTTTTAATCCTTGTGAATTTCTGAATTGATTCAGATAATTCTGTTTCTATGCTGTCTTTTTTGTAAATGTCTGTAATCACTACTCCTTTTCCTATTTTCTTTGCATTTTTGATTGAATCATACGTATATTGTTTGGCGAATCTGAGTGATTCTTTGATTGGTTTGTTTTTTGCCAATGAAAATAAAATTGCTGATGAATAATTTCCGCCACTACCGTGATTGATTTTTGAAATTTTATTGCCCGAAATTACATATTTTTTGTTCTTCTCAAAAATGAAATCTGATATTTTATTTTCATTTGCTTGAATTCCTGTAATTGATACATTTTTTGCACCCATTTTCTGAATCACCTTTGCAGTTTTTTCAGGTATACTTTTTGAATTAATTTTAGTTTTGGATAAAATTTCTGCCTCGTATTTATTTGGAGTAATAACTGTGGCAAGAGGAATGATGTATTTTTGATAATCTTTGATAGCTGATTTTTTTAACAATTCTCCCCCTGTTGTTGATTTAATTACAGGGTCTACTACTATTGGAATTTTTAATTTCTTTAATTGTTGATAAATTGTTTTAATTATTTGTGAATCATACACCATTCCAATTTTTATTCCATCTATTTTGAAATCTGAAAATACCAATTGTAATTGATTTTTCAAAATATTTACAGACACTGGTTCAACTTTTCCAAATTTCAAAGTATTTTGTCCGGTAATTGCTGTAATTACTGTTAACCAATGTACATTATCTGTTGAAAATATTCTAAGATCACTTTGAATACCAGCTCCTGATGATGGATCAGAACCTCCAATTGAAAGTAAATTCACGATTTCTATTTGTATTGTATACTAATCTATTTTTCCTTTATTTTTAATTTTATTTTTTGTACTAGGAATTTTATACTTTGTTGATTCACTTTATTTTATGACCAAAATTCCTTTAATTGATGATTCATCTCCTGAGGAATTGAAATGTACAACATGTTTGTTACCAATGCAATATCAAACAAAGAAAGAAGGTAAATTTTTGTGGCAATGCTTCAAGTGTGGGAAACAATATCTTGTATCTGATTTAATTTCTGATGTTGATGAGTCTTGGAGTCCTCCTAGGTAAATAAAATGTCTGAAATCGAATCACTCAAATCAGAAATTCAAAAACTCCGAAATTATATTTTATTAGAAGAATCTGAAATTGAATTTAAAAATAGAGTTGATGAAATTAAACAAAATTTTCAAAATTCACCTGATTTAGAAAGATTAATTGAGCCTATTTTAAATCGAATTAAGCAAATTCAATCTGAAAAGTCATCCATCGCATCTGAATTAAAATTAAATTAATTTCTAAGTTGATGATTGCTTTACACAATCATTAGAACAAAATTCATCTTTCATGCTTTGAAATTCTCTACCACAATGCATACATTCCCTAATCAATCGCACAATACTATATCGTGATTATTACATATAAGATCGATCAGATCTATTATTATAGTATGAATAAATTATTGATTTTTTACTTTTCATGATTGTTTAAATCAGGTAATTGTCTATGGTTTGTTATGGCAACTCAAATGATGGCTGCACGACGTGGTGTAGCTACTGATGAAATGAAACAAGTTGCAAAGGATGAGGATGTTTCACTAGATTGGTTAATCCCAAAAATTGCACGTGGTTCAATTATTATTCCAAGTAATAATACTCGACCTCAAAAAATTCATAATGTTGGAATTGGCAAAGGTCTTAAAACTAAAGTAAATGTAAACATTGGAACTTCTACTCTAAATGTAGATTTAGATGCTGAAATTGAAAAAGCAAAAGTTGCTTTAAAATATCATGCAGATACAATTATGGATCTTAGTGATGGGGGAGATGTCAAACACATTAGACGTACTCTTTTAGAAAATGCACCAATTACTTTTGGAACTGTTCCAATTTATGAGGCTTATAATTATGGAATTGAAGTTCATAAAAATCCTTTAAACTTAACTGAAGATGATTATCTAAATGCATTTGAAAATAATGCTAAAGATGGAGTTGATTACACTACAATCCATTGTGGGATTACAAAAGATATTGCAAAGAGAATTCTAAAAGTTCAGCGATATGGTGGAGTTGTAAGTAAAGGTGGAACCATTACTGCTGCATGGATGTTAAAGCACGATAAAGAAAATCCATACTTGACTCATTACGATTATCTAATTGAAATTGCCAAAAAATATGATGTCACATTTAGTCTCGGAGATGCACTCAGACCAGGCTCAATTTTGGATTCTCATGATGAATTACAAGTTCAAGAGATGATTAACATTTCACAATTAACAAAACGTGCTCATGAACAAGATATTCAGGTAATGGTTGAGGGTCCTGGACATGTTCCATTAAATGAAGTTGCAGCAAATGTTCGTTTAGCAAAATCTCTAATTGGTGATGTACCATATTATGTTCTTGGTCCTTTAGTAACTGATATTGCATCTGGCCATGATCATATTGCTAGTGCAATTGGGGCTGCAGTTTCTGCAAGTGAAGGTGTTGATCTTTTATGTTATCTTACTCCTTCAGAACATTTAGCTTTACCAAACGCTGAAGAAGTAAAAGCTGGATTAATTGCATATCGAATCGCTGCACATGCAGGTGATCTTGTAAAAATTCGTGAGAAAGTAATCAAATGGGATATGGAGATGACTGAAGCTAGACGTACTTTGGATTGGGAAAAACAACTTGCATTATCTATTGATCCTGAAGAAGCAGCAAAAATTCATAGTAGAACTGGGCAACATCCTGGTAATAATGTCCCTTGTACTATGTGTGGGGGTGCATGTGTTTACATGATGCTACCGCAACAAAAGAAATACGAAAAAGAAAATGATAATTTACAACAAGTTGAATAATACTTTTTGAAGACTAGGTACTGTTTCATAATTTTCTAATTCTTCAACATTTATCCATTTGAATTCTGAATTTTCCCAATTGAGTGTAACTGTTGGATTTTTTGATTCAAACAAAAATGGGAATATCTCCCATTCATGGTTTTCATATTGAGGCGAATTGATTCTCATCTCTTCTGCAGATTTAATTAATGTAATGTCCTCTTCAATTATTCCAGCTTCTTCAAAAATTTCAATTTTTGCTCTTGATAGTGGAGGTTCATTATTTTCAATTATGCCGCTAATTCCTGCCCATAATCCTTTCATTGATTTTACCTTGTTACTTCTTTTTAGAATTAATAATTTTTCATTATCTTTGATGAATGATGTAACAATTTTTGTTGAACGCATACCAGTTATTTTTCAACGGCTTTGACCATTTTTGAGAGCTTTTTGTAGGATTCATTGACATCTGAATGCTTTTCTAGTCTTTCTTGACATTCTTTGATGTAATTTATTACCTCGTCTGTTTTTGATTCTTGAACTGCTGTAAGTAATCGTCCAATATCTTTCCAAAGGTCTTCAGCTACTCTACGAATTTCTGGATTTGCAATAATTGTTTCAATTAATTCTGGAGATTCTGTCATGATACTTTCTGCTAATGTTTTTTGTACTCTGAAAGTGGTTCCAGACATTTTTTCAGTTAGTATTGATTTTTCGTCTTTTGAAATGATATTTGCAAAAACTAAATTCATTAAATGAGTTAATCCTAATATCACTGCAATTTTTTTGTCATGTTCAGCTGCATCAATTGTAACAAAATTTGCCCCTGCAAATAATGTCTTGGCCATTGTTAATTCTTTTTTAGCATCTTTAATTGGAACTGAAATAATATTTTGACCTTTTAATGTTTTAATTCCTGGACCAAACATTGGATGAATACAAATAGGATTGATTTTTGTAGGCATTTTTGATAAGGATGATACTACTTTGGACTTTTCAGATGAAATCTCAATAAGATATGTTCCTCTTTTCATCTCTTTAGCAATTAATCTGATAATTTCCGGGGTTCTTCGAGTTGGGGTACACAATACTACAAAATCAGCTTGTAAAATTCCACCTACCAGAGATTCTGTTACTATGATGTCTTTTCCAACGATTTTATTTTCTGAATCATGACCTGTTACTTCGTAATCTGCATTTGAAAAATATTTTGTAAACCATTGCCCCATTTGACCTCCGGCACCAATAATCGTAATTTTCTTTTTCATTATTTATCTTTGATATTCTCCCTAAGTATATTCATTCCTTCAACTAATGTTTCTTCATTTTGACAGGCAGATATTCTTATGAAATTTTTATAATCTCCAAATCCTTCTCCTGGTGCAACTGCAAGACCTTTTTCAAGCATAGAATTTGCAAATTGAACCCCGTCAAATCCTTCTTTGTTGAGTCGTGCAAAAATGTACATGGCACCATCTGGGACAACAAAATCTAATCCTAACTCGTTTGACTTTTGTGCCAATACCTCTAATCTACTTTGAACTGTATTAGTATTATCGGATGTGTCTGCTTCTAGTGCTTTCATGGCAACATATTGTATTGGTTCTGAGACATTTGTAAGGCATAATGCTTCTAATTTAGCCATTTTTTCAATAATTTTTGTATCAGCTATCCCATATCCTACTCTAAATCCTGTCATGGCATGTGATTTTGAAAATGATTGTGTGGTGATGCTTTTTTCATAATTGTAACTTAGAACGCTTTTCCAATTGGATTTTGCGTATTGTGAATAAATTTCATCACTAAGTACGTAGAGTTGATTTTCTTTTGCAAGTTTAATTATTTCATCTTGTAATTTTTCTGGAAGAATTTTTCCTGTTGGATTGTTTGGATAATTTAATACGATCATTTTTGTATTTGTGTTAATTGCATTTTTGATTTGTTTTATTGATGGCTCCCACTTTTGTTCTAATGTTGTATTGATTGTTCTAACTTTAATTCCAGCATTTAATGCACAGTCTTTGTATGCTGGCCATGCGGGCTCTATCACAATCATTTCATCGCCTGGATTCAACAGTGTTGTAATTGCAGTGAAAATAGAAAATCTTGCACCTGGACTTACAATGATATTTTCCTGTGTTACATTTGTGTTAAATTTTTTAGAAACATATTTTGCAAGTGCATCTCGAAAAATTGGCATTCCTCTTGCTTGTCCATATTTCAAAAACCCTTTGTCAAATACTTCATTTAATGCATTTTTTACAATTGTTGGTGGTAAAAAGTCAGGTTCTCCAACTTCCATATGAATTATTTTTTTACCTTGTTGCTCTAGTGATTTTGCTTTTAAGAAAATTGAGAGATGTGTTTGTTTGTTACTTGCTTGAACTTTGATTGATTCATTTAAAAGAAAATTTAAAAATTTTGTTGCAATTGTTTCATCAAGTTTTAAATCACTACATAACGAAATTACTTTATCTCGTAAATTCTCTTCACGTAATTCATCTGTAACTCCTTTGCCTATGCTTTTCTTAACTTCTCCAATTTCTTTTGCAACTTCGGTTCTTGTTTTCAATAATCGTATCATCTCCAAAGTGATCTCATCCATCTTATTTCGAAGTTCGTTGATATCTGACATTTTCTTATAATACGGGTTTAATTGCGCCTGAAAGAAGTGCATGATCTGCTATTGTTAGAGCTACAAGTGAATCTACTACTGGTGGAGCCCTTGGCACCACACATGGATCATGCCTTCCTTTAACTTGAAGAATTGTTTCCTTTTTTGTTTTGATATCTATAGTGGATTGTTTTTGTGCAATCGATGATGCTGGCTTAAATGCAATTCTCATAGTAATTGGCATTCCATTTGAAATTCCTCCAAGAATTCCTCCAGAGTTATTTGTTTTTGTAATAATTTTTCCATTTTTGACTGTGTACAAATCATTATTTTCAGAACCATAAAGTTCTGATCCTCTAAATCCTGAACCGAATTCCACTCCTTTTACTGATGGAATTGAAAACATTGCTTTACTCAAATCCGATTCTAATGAACTAAAAATTGGCTCACCTAATCCTACTGGTATCTTTGTTGTTATTGATTCAATTATTCCTCCAAGTGAATCTCCCTTTTTCTTTGCATCTAGTATGCTTGTTTTCATTTTTTTTGCTGTACTGATCTCGGGACATCTTACATCATTTTTATAAATTGATTTTATCATTTTTTCATTAAAATTATTTTCCATTTTTATTTTACCTATTTGAGATGTAAATGAATGAGTTTCAATTCCTAATGTTACTTTGAGTAATTTTCTTGCAATAGCTCCACCCATTACATGTGTTGCAGTTAATCTTCCAGAAAATCTGCCTCCTCCTCTATAATCGTTATGTTGATTGTATTTTATCATTGCAGGATAATCTGAATGGCCTGGTCTAAGCTTTGTTTTTAAATTTTCATAATCTTTTGATTTTTGATCACTATTTCGAATTATCATGGTGATTGGAGCTCCTGTGGCGTGTCCTCTAAATACTCCTGAAACAATTTCAACGATATCTCCTTCTTTTCTTTGAGTAGAGATCAAATTTTGACCAGGCTTTCTTTGATCAAGCATTTTCTGAATATCCTTTTCATCAATTTCTAGCCCTGCAGGACATCCATCTAATATGGCACCAATGGCTTTCCCATGGCTTTCACCAAAACTTGTTAAAACAAGACGCTGACCAATAGAACTTCCCGGCAACATACTAACAATGTTAAATGATGTTTATAATCGTGTTTGAGTCATAATTTTTAGGCGTATTTTCTAGAATTGGGCACAAAAATGACCTTTTTTCTAGATCTATGATTTCTTATTTTAATGGAATTTTCTCAAAATTCATTTTATTGAACTTTAATTCTGGCCCCAAGATTGTTCATTTCTTCGACAAAATTTGGATATGACACATTCACTGATTCTGGATCAGAAACTGTACAATCTCCGACATACATTCCTGCAATACAAAATGCCATAAATAATCTATGATCGTTTTCAGAATTTAATTCTGCAGCTTTTGGATTTTCTGTTGACTCTAAAATCAAACCATCTTCTTTTTCTTGAACTTTAATTCCAAGTTTTACCATTTCTCTTGAAACAATTGCAATTCTATCTGTTTCTTTTAATCTTGCATGTTTCACATTTGTAATTTCTATTGGATTAGATGTGTTTAGTGATAAAATTGCTAATGGGGGTAACAGATCAGGTGAATTACTCAAATCGAATTTACCTCCATTTAATTTTTCAGGTGATTTAATTTTTATTTCATCATTATTAATTATCACTGAAACCCCCAACTGTTCTAATATGTCTAGAAAAACTTCATCTCCTTGAGGAAGAGTTCCTATATCTCCTTTAATTTTTACATCAACTCCATTTAGAACAGAAGCTGACAATAATAATGCAAGACTAGAAAAATCTATTGGAACAGTAAATGTTGTATCTTTGTATATTTGTGGAGTGATGCTGTATCTTTTGTATGGGATTAATGTTTGAACAGAAACTCCAAACTTTCTCATTGTTGCAATTGTTGCATCAAGATATGGTTTTGAAACTAAATTTCCTTCAATTTTAAGATTGATCCCTTTTTCTGTTAGTGGTGCACAAATTAATAATGCTGATACAAATTGACTCGATAAATTACCTGGAATTGTTACATCTCCTCCTACAATTTTCCCTGTAATTTTGATTGGTGGTTTTCCATCTGTTGATTGGCATTTGGCCCCAATACTTTCTAGTGCATCTAATAGTGGCTGCATTGGTCTTTTTTTGAGACTTTCATCGCCTGTTAGTGTGATTTCATTTGAAAACAAACTAGCTACACCTGATGCAATTCTAATTGTGGTTCCTGAATTTTCTGTGTTAATTTCGGGTACATTCATGCCTAGATTGATAGGTTTTTTGATAATTATTGATGAATTTTGTATTTCAATTTCTGCTCCAAATTTTTTGCATGCTTCAATTGTTGCAGTTATGTCTGCTGAATTTAATACATTTTCTACTTTACTATTATTTCCGGCCAATGATGCAAGAAAAATTGCTCTATGTGAATAACTTTTGTTTGAAGGACAAACTATTTGTCCTGAAATCTTTGATTTTTCAATTTTACACTTCATGTACTTCAGCCTTTTTGTTACTAATTTTTGAAACAATAACTCTGCCTTCAAGATTTGAAAATACTTTTTTGAT
>Ga0114934_10002579_pt1 | contig 11567 bp, 24 predicted proteins | sample 4SBtaG_2_FD_99695 | JGI IMG/M metagenome (GOLD analysis project Ga0114934, IMG submission 99695) | Deep subsurface microbial communities from Kolumbo volcano to uncover new lineages of life (NeLLi) - 4SBTROV10_white metaG | ecosystem: Environmental > Aquatic > Marine > Volcanic ...
GAGAGTGAACCCCATACACCGAAAGTATTATGCGAACAGAGTGAACCCACATAAAAGAGAGTACCCGATGCTTTGAGTGAACCCCTTAATATGAGAGTACCATCATGAAGGAGTGAACCCTTTCATGGAAGAGTATCAGTGTATTTGAGTGAACCCACAGCCCCGATAGTATCTCAACTAATGAGTGAACCAGTACCAGCGATAGTATCCTCATACATGAGTGAACCTACAGAACTGAAAGTACCATTCACATAGAGTGAACAGGAGATTTATTAGTGATAAATTGGTGGGATGACAGCAAGAAGTTAATAGACCCAGATAATAGCCCTTTACTATCTATCTACCAAGAACTAGACATCCTTAGTCTAGGGGATAATAAGGTTGAAGATTCTGTTTATATTCCTTTCCATAAGATGTGTAAGGGAAATGTAGCTGAACTAGTTACTATAGATACTGCAACTACATGGCAGTTTGAAACTCCTGCAGGATCTATTTGGAAAGTAAGACAGATTACTAAGAAGGGTAAAAGGCTAAGATCTTATTTAGAGGACACAGGAGCCTATTTAGAAACTTCTATATTAGACTCCCTTAAGGAAGACATACCAGCTGATTTAGGCACCTGGGAACTTACTATTGAGGCCCCACCTGTATCAGGTCCTAGACCTAGTATACGAGTTAAGCAAGAAGGTACCAAACTAGATGCTATGCACGTACTTGGAGTATTTGCTCTTTATATGGTCTTCTTAGAAGAGACATATGGAAAAGAGTTAGAAGCCTTTGATGCAGACTTTATATCAAAGTTCCCATCAGAGGCTCAACCCTACTTTAAGTCCCCTATTGATATAAGGGGTTTAGGATCACTTTATAAGAAGTCCCTAATCTGGGGTGCAGTAGACTTCCTTGCAGAAAGGGTCCAGAGATATAAAATAACTGCTGGTCAGTTAAGTTGGGTTACAGTCCTTTTACTACATGAAACCTGTATTCATAGTAATAGGAAGTCTATAGAACAAGGAGAAGAGATGGCAAAGAATAATGGGGGTCATGTTTGGTGGTCTATTACAGGAGGACAGAGTTCCGTTGGTAAAGTTACTAACTCCCTTACAAAAGATAGACACTTTATTGTACTAGATAGTCCTACTAGTATATTCCTAAGGATACAAAGGGATGAATCTACTTTTGCTAATGGAATAGTAAAAGATATGAACTGTAAGTTAACTCCTGCTACTGAACCCCCATATGATGAGACATTATGTGGTAAGAAGCATACTAATGTTTCTCACCATACTAGTAGATGTGGAGCCTGTGCCCGAGTGCGGGATAATTCTAGAAGAGCTGAACAGACAGCTGCAGTAAAGGAAGCAGATAAAATAGTTACAACTGAAAGGGCATTACCTAGTACATCTTCACCAGATGGCAAATATAACAGTGGAGTGAGGTCAACTTTGCCTAGTAATCCTACAATACCGCCAAAGGGCCAAACAAGACAGCAGGAAGAAATGGAGTGGCAATCGAAGAACGGTGCCATCATATCAATCAAGGCACCACAGATAGATACTACTAATGACTTTGAAGCTCTAGCCCAGGAATATGAAGATATGTCAGAACAGTTACTGACTAAGTCAACTGAGTATGCTGAGCTAGCAAGCAAGTTAAGAAACTTTGGTAAACCCAGTCAGGCAGTTCAGGAGGCTCAGGCAGCCCTAGAAGCTGCTATACAAAGGGACGAACAGCAGAGGGCTAAGGACCTTGTAGAACTTAAAGCAGTAATCACTTCCACCAAGAAGGAGGATTAGTTGAATCTATTCAAGATAGACGACATTAAGGATTACTGTAATAAGAGTATTAGTCATAATAATCCCAAAACCCTAAAGATTGTAGAAGGGACAATGCGTATAGTTAATGAGCACCCCAGATACAGAATTAGGGCAATAACATTTCCTCTAACCTTTATGATTCAGTGGCAGGGAGAAGATTTGAATAAAGAAGTTTTCGACCACTATGTTGAGATGCTTCTTGACTGTGACCATACTAAAGGGAAGTTAGAGGATTTCACTACAGGACCTAGACTATAACTGTACTTAAGCCTACTTTATTTTCAAACGGGCCTATTTTAATTTTCAAAAAATTTTCAAAATGGGTCTAGTTGACATCTTATACAGAAAGTGCTATAATACGGGCTGTAAAGTGGGGATAGACTCATCTTTTGGACTAAGGAGGTAGTAGAGTAGGACTAGATGGGTACATATAAGATAGAGCGGGTGGTACTCTACCATCACAGCTACAAGGGGAAAGGGATTGCATGGGCAAATAATACCATGTCTATCCTTTCATCTGCTTGGGTTACTGAAGAGGGGATAGAACGTAAAAGTTCTTGGACACTATTATGGTCTCCTCAGGAGGATGGTACTATAGAAAGGATTGACTTCCTAAAGTATAAGGATGTCAGTGACTTTATATACCTAACCTATGAAGTTGTTCTTACCCTAGAGGGTTCAGAGGAGAGTTTCAAGAGAGAAAAGGAGTCTGATTCTAATGGTGAATCAGATAAGTATCCTGGTCTCCTTCAAGGTGTGGGATTTGACTACTTTGATGAACAGTTAAGAGAAGCAGTCATTACCCCAGACGAGAATCCTTATATAGTTAGCTACAACAACTTTAGGAAGCAGAACAGTCCTGCAGCAAGGTATGCTAGGACTGAGAAAGGAAAACTAGCACGTAAGAAGTGGCGTCAGTCACCTGCAGCTATTCAAAAGTCGCAGGAACGAAGGGCTGAAACGAAGGAAAGGAACAGTCGGTTCAAGGCAATCGAGAAGTGGTTAAACGCCAACCCAGGAAAGGATTTTGGTGACGTACCTATTGAGATAAGGAGCAGTTAAGTGGCTAGAACAATTACAGGCGGACTGTTTGTAGACAGAGTGCCTCATGGGCATAAGGCATCTAGTTATTGGGGAGATCCTGACAAAGCAGTTGAGACTGCTCCAGTTGCAGTAGAAGATACTCCTAATATAACAGATAAGTTTGGGGGTAAGGATCCTTTGGATGGTTTAGACATTCAGGGGACCCAGTTTCATATACCAAACGACCTCTTTGAACACCAGAAAGAGGATGTTAGACAGATACTAAGGAGTGATAAGAACTTCTTAATACTGTCAGAGATGGGTGTGGGTAAGACGCCTGAAGCAATCACGGTTGCTATGGCAATGAAGGCAAGGAACGTCTTAATCCTATTACCTAAGTCCTTAAGATTAGAATGGAAGAGACAGATTGAACAGTGGACTGGTAGACCCCCAGTTGTATGTCATAGGGGTAGTAGTAGAAGGATAAACTCCTTGTTTGAGGAGAAGTATGAACCTGAAAGGGCAGGGAAGGAAGTATCACCCTTCTTTATACTTAACTACGACTCCTTTAGGTTAGACAGGATCACTGAGATAATCAATGCCTTTCCTTGGGATATGATTATCATGGATGAGGTTCATCACTGTAGGAATGCAGAGACGAAAACCACTCGGGGATTACTAAAGTTCTTCCAGGAGAACAAAAAGGCAAGAGTTCTTATGATGAGTGGTTCACCCATAGTGAACAACCCATTGGACATCTACACTATGTTGATGATGCAGAACTCAGATAGGTACAATAAGAAGAACAGGTTTGAATTCCTTAATACTTACGCATACTGGACTCCTTACAGGAGCAAACCTAAAATCTTAGGTACTAAGAATGAAGCACAGTTCAGGAAGGAAATAGATCCCTTCACAATCAGACGTAAGAAGGAAGAAGTTCTTAAATACCTTCCTGATAAGTATACTCGGGTGGCAACACTTGAGATGGATGAAGAGCAAAGGGAAGTATACGACAGAATGGCATCAGAGTTAGTAGTGATGCTTGATGATGGAGAAGAATTTAATGCACCCGGTGTACTAGCTCTCCTGACAAGGTTACGTCAGTTGAATCTAGACCCTAAGTTAATAGGTCTTGACCGACCATCCTCTAAGAGTGAATTCTTGTTAGAGATGGTAGAAGACTTTGCAGACAGTGGTAAAGGTGGTGAACCTCGAAAACTTGTGGTGTTCAGTACCTTTGCAACGTATGTAGAGTTAATCGGAAAAGAACTAGACAGGATGGGAGTCAGTCACGTTGACTTCACAGGTAAGACACACGCAGATAAGGTTGGTAACCAGGTTAAGTCCTTCCAGGAGGATCCTACAGTACAAGTAGCCCTAGGTACTATTAAGGTCATGGGTGAAGGTATTACACTAACAGCAGCATCAGATGTGATGTTAATGGATAGGTGGTGGACTCCTGCAGCAAATAACCAGGCAATAGATAGGTTACACCGTCCTGGTCAGGAGAATGCAGTACAGGTAGTTCTTCCTACTAATGAAAGGTCAATAGACCAGACGTTAGATGAGATACTAAACGCTAAGCAGCAGATGATGGATTCACTACTGCAAGACGGTGGTGTTATGGAAGAGTTTATGGAATCCTTTAGGCGTTCACACGCTTTTGTAGGTCTAACGTAGGAGGGTAGATGGACGAAAAAGAACTGTTTCAGTCACTACTTGAATGGAGGCAGAAGTCTAGTGAGGCTAGTGTAGAGACTATATGTCCTATTACTACAGAAAGGATAGAAGATGCTACTATTCAGATCTTTGAAGAGATGGCTAGGGTAGCAGAGAAAGACCATATCCTCTATCCAGTACTAGCCTTAAGTGTACTTAGGACTTTAAAAGAAGTTATACTAGATCCTAATATATGGGTATATCCTTGCTGTGAAGAGGAAGGCAAACCCATTAACTTTAATAAGATGAATAAGGAGGAGGCTTTTAACCTCAGGATACCACCAGCATTTGATTTACAGTGTATGGAATTTGCAGAGGCCGAACACCATCATGGTTATTCCTGCAATAACTCTATCCACTTCGGTGATATAGAGAGAAAGCAAGATGATGTTCGAGATAATCTATCGGTGTAAAGACTGTAATGAAGTAGTTAGGACTCATGCTAGAGAAGACCTGGAAAGGGACGTAACAGTGTTTATGCCCTGGCCTTGTCAAACCTGTCAAAAGGACCAGGTACTTAATGCTACTAGTACAGGGAGTTTAGGTGAAATCTTTTTTGAGGGAGAGGATGACTATTCAGACGAATAAGTTCTATATAGTTAGAGCTATGGACAAAGGGGAAAAGTATGAGGTCAGACATAGTGATAATCCTAATCTAGTATGGGCACGGGTTGACTCTATGGAAGACGGACAGGAGAAGATTCTAGAACTTCAGCTTGACTGGGCAGTAGATCAGGCTGTAACAGATTTCCTAGAAAAACTAGGTACAGACCTTAGTTTGGATAAAAGGACTACTCTAGAGTATGTTAGGAGATGTGTATGTTAGGGGAAGTTACTGAAGCACAGGGGTACAAGATACTTACATCCTATAGGTTTCAGTGTAGCAGATGTAATGAGTTAGGATTCCCTAGGGATAATGAATCTCAGGTAAGTAAAGAGGCTGAAGAACACATAAGGAACTGTGTTCCTGCAGATCCCTTTATGACTGACGAGTCTGGGAATATGATTAAGGCTGACCAGATAGAGAAAAGGCTGGTGCCCCGGGATATACCAGGCTATGGTCTACTGAAGTGGATTCTAACTGGTAATGCCCACGTTACCTTTGTGAACACAGTAGCTAATGAGAAGTTCACTTACCATATTACTCAGGCGAAACGTCGTCCTAGTGATCCTGAGGATTCAGTTCCTCCACACTTCATAAGTGTACTGACAGGACCAAACAATACTGATGACTATACCTATATAGGTACTGTCTTCCATAACACAGATGGGGACAGGTATGTGCATCATAGGAACTCTGGTATGTCACAGGAAGCACCCTCAGTGGTTAACTTCCAGTATGTCTATATGGCAATCTATGCAGGTGCAGTTCCTGATTTCATAGAGGTCTGGCATGAAGGTAGATGCTGTATGTGCGGACGGTTACTTACAGACCCTGATTCAATAGAAAGGGGGATTGGTCCAGTATGTCTGGGAAAGATGTAATTAAGTATAAGGCAGGGACTAAATTCTACGACTTCTATTTAAGGGAAAGTGGGCCTCTTAGGGACCATAGGTTCTGGATGGAAGACTTTAATTTTATAGGTGAGGATATTTGGCCCTGTCATATACTAGCACATAGTATAGATGAGGCTGCATTCAGCCTAGGTGGTAACACTAGATTCCAAACTTGGACTGGGGAGGAACTATTTACTCTGGTTAAGGACTGTGATGCAGAGTGGAATGAGACAAAGGATACTATAAACAAAGCTATTGAAGTAGCAGTAAAACTAGATATACTGGAGGAAGTATAGAGTAGTGAGTTATAAGTGTTACGTCTGTGAAGAAGTGATAGATCTAGAAAAGTATGAGAATAACGAAGGTCCTAGGGAGGAACACTGGTCCTATGTCTGTCACAGACCTACTGAAGATGGGGGAGTAGAATACCGTCACCTATGGCACGGAGTACCTGGTATTACTAGAGCAGTAGGGGGTGGTGGAGGATTTGTTGGCTATGCTCTAACACTAGCAGAAGCTACAAGAAGGGCCCTATACTACATAGACCACAATCCCTATGCTGCCCCAGAAGTCCAGGCAGGTGAACAAGCAGTACTAGGAGCAATCTCCTTTGAGGTTAATAGACAGTGAGTACAGATACACTAACAGAAATTAAAGGGTTACCTAGACCAGTTTGGTTCTTACTAGGTATGTGTTGGGGTGCAGCCTTATGTGCGGTTCTAAATAGAATAGTATGAAGTCTAGTCTATACGGTCAGGAACCAGATAAGACAATAGAAGCTTCTCAGCTAGGTTGGGAACCTGGCTACTTTCCAATGGTATGTAAGTTAGGACAGATCCTTAGGGAAAAGGCAGACGAGAAAGGCGTAATCTACGTAGACTATGTAAACCTATCAAAGGGAGAGGTTGTTAGAGTAATCAATGACTAGTATAATGAAGCCAGTTGCCAAAAAGGTAGTCATTACAATAGAACGGGAACTTGATAGTTTAACAGAGGAACCCTACTTCCTAAAACTGAATAGTCCAGTTTCACCTACTACAACATATGAGAGGTACTTAACTCAAGCAGAGATAGTTAGGGACATAGTAGAAGAAGAACTACATAGTGGAAATCTTAACTGGAAGGTCCAGGAGGTACGTAACTTACTATGGTAAAAAGAAAGAAAAAGACTAAGGCTCCTTATATCTGTGAGTGTGGGGCTAGAATAGTAAGTCAGGGACCCAGTCTTATTCTGAGGCATGAGTTAACAGATAAACACCATAACAGACTAGTCCTGAAGGGTGCTATAGAGGAAAAGTTCCCCTCCCCAGTAGTTAAAAAGGCTCGCAAGGATTTATTCTACTGTCGAGAGTGTAAACAGACTAGGAGAGCAGATCCTATAACTAAAGTAGATATAATGGGTCATCCTGGACCCACTGGGGAAATAAAAATGGAAGTAGAAAAGCCTACAGTCCAAGAAGTAATAGAGAAGACTGGACTGAGTACAAGTACTTCAGATGTTACAGCCTCTCTAAATGAGTTAGAGCATCAGATGAAAGAACGCATCCGGTCTTCTGAAAAGGTAATTCACCATATAGAAGAAATGAGGAAGGTACTAAGCGAGTGAGATACCAAGACGATAAGGCAATTGAACCACCCAAACGGACAGAGTGGACTATAGTTCCAGCTACTCTAGATGATGTGGATGGAGTAGTAAATGCTAGTTGGGCAGCAGCAGATCTGGTGCATCCTTATGCACTGGGTCCTGCCCAGATTAAAGGTTATCTGGACCAGTGGATAGTTGCTAAACATCCAGTAACAGGGACAGTGACTGGGTATATGCACTACCTAAGGGTAAAAGAGGGAGATCCTGAATCCTATGCTAATGTCATAGCTTACCTTCAGCACGTTAAGATAGTACCTGATGATATAGTTTCAGCTTTTACTAGTCAGGGTAGTAAAGCAGTTTTTATAGGACAGTCCATGGGTCCCTCAGGCACAGGTATTCAGAAGTTAGTTGTTGACTACCTAAAAGAAATGGAAGGTGTAGAAGAAATATGGCATGGGTTATCTATAGTATCACCACTATTTGACTACTACAGAGATAGATGTGGTATCGACTGGCAGAATGAGTATTCATTCTTTAACCCATTCAAGGGAGCCTATAGTACCTTTAAACTTGGGAGATGGTACAAGGATGCTTCATAAAGACTTTCCTCGTATTTTAGTAGGACAGTGTCCTAAATGCAAAGGTGCCCTAAGGGAACAGATGGATCCTGGAGAGTGGATATGCCTTAACTGTGGAAATCTGGTTTTAGAGAAACCCCTTGACTTTAGTCATCTAGAACAGAAACCTACTAAGTGGGACCCAGATGGAACAAGGCGTGTTAAAGCTCCTGTACTTCCTTCTTTTGAAGGTATAGATGAAGAAGAAGAAGTCCAGCCAGTCAGGTCTGTATTACTAGAGGAGACAGAGGAGGAAGTAGAAGAAGGTGATGACCAGGAATGGGATAACCTAGTAAACTTCCACACCAAGAAAATGACTGAGGATAAGTAACTATGATGTGTCAGTGGTGTGACAATCCGGTAGATTTAAGAGAGGATGCCTATGATGACTACTGCTTTAGATGTGGTAGGTACTCTAAGTTCATCTCCTCAGAAGTTCTAGAGGAATCTCATGCCTGTGTATGGGAGTATACTACTAATCCAAATATACCTGACACTTACTTCTTAAAGTGTGTTAATTCAGTTAGGCCCGAAAAGTCTGCTGAGTATGATACTATTAGTAAGAAGTGTAGAAAGTACCTTAGCCTCAGTAAGGCAGAGTATGACTCTGATGAAGAGAAAAGGAAGTTAAGTAGAAAACTGCATTCCTATCAGTTCTTAGAGGAAACCAGGGCCCATTGGGCAAAGATTGACAAGATTAAAGAAGATAAACAGGCTGCACGGAGGACTAGATTACCCACTATAACTCAAGAAGACTATAAAGATGATCCTCAATACCAAGCTTTCCTCAAGATGAAGGAAAAGGCAAAGTCTGGGTAAAAACCCAAACTCTACAAAAAGGTAAAGTTTGGAGGTAACTGCAAGTTTGGGTACTTTGGGTGCTATATACCGCAAACTTGCAGTTATCCCCAACCCCAAACACTCACTTACTGCGTTACTAGTTTCCAACCTCTGAAACCTCATCCCCTAATCCTCCTACCCTGACTCCTACCCTACTACCTACTGATGCTGAACCCTGAACCTGTTACCTACACCCTCACCTGTCCTCAGGACACACCTGTACCCAGGAAAAACTGCCTCAGGTTATAAACAGGTCCTTCCCCAGAAAGAAAAAGAAAGGGCGCAGGCACGGGATCTATCCGCACCTACGCCCTTAAGGGCCCTTGGGATATGCTAGGTTAACCTATCTCAAGTCTTTCAATCCTCCTGATTGTCTCAGCAACCTGTTTAGCCTGTTTAGCCTGGGCCTTTTTGATGGCCAAACCCACACTGTTCCTCACCCCGGGCCTACTGGTCGTCTTCTGTTTCAACTACTTCTCCTCCTACCCATCCGTATTCAGCTCCAAGGAATGTTGCCACATCCTTCATATCAACACCTGGGGGTTCTTCATCAAGGTGCTGTTCTAAACGGTCAAAAAGGTGGGTTGCAACCCACTGTAAAGTCTCACCCCTGACCTCACGAGCATAGATGTCAAGGAATTCTTGCAGTTTAGTAAAAGTACCCGTCTCATCAAGGACACCCCGTTCATCCTCAGGATACTCCTCATTCCACACTAGGAGGTTCTGCATCAACCAGTCGTAGTCAGTTTTCATCCTATCAGTGCGTTCCCTCCAGTCCTGAAACTTATCGAAGTCCCCCTGGTCAATACCCATAGCCTTAAGCATCTCACTTTTAGGCATTTACTACCTCCTCATTTAGGCGGTGGTGAACAAGGCAACTAGCACAGAGCCATAATGTCTCATCCCCACAGTCAAACTTAAGTAGGGCTGGATTCTCGCAAACTAGGTCACCAGCTGGTAGGGTATGTATCTCTACCCCATCCTTTGTGAGGGTCTCACACTCACATACCATTTCCACTGGGTAGGAGCTCTTAATTACCTTTGGTATCAAAATCCAAATCCCCCTTGTCTAAATCTAGTGTATTCACCATTACACTGACTGCAACGTCAGCTATTGAGGTACACTCAGAACAGGTATACCCTATAAAAATACCCAGGATTTTCATCCCGGGCTTACCGTGAGGACACTCCCCTTCTTCTATTCCAGATACCATACCTTTCCTCCTTCAACTCCCTTTGGGTGCCACGCCTTTGGACGTGCGCTGGGTGTTTAACGCCCCGAAGGGCGCCCATCACAACTGTGAATGTGTACCGTCTGCCATGTACCGCCCTAGGAGTTCATCATACTGGTCTTTGTTTGCACTAATGATTTCCTCTGTTGCGCGGTTCCGGGCATAACGGCGTTGCGCGTTCTTTGCATCCTTCCTTTCCTGTGTAAGGAATCGGTTGTACTGTGCCTGGGTCATTTCAAATTCGGGCATACTAGTCTTCGACCTCCTCTTTATATGTGATTCCCCATTCCCTTCGGGACGCCTCCCGTAAACCCTCTAACGAGACGCCCGTTGCGATGTTACCCTCTCTATCAGCGAGTAGAAAGGGATCGCCTACCACCTCACGATAGAAATCCCTCATGCTGTTGGGACCTAACCCATTGGTGAACTTGTGTCCGAACGCCGGCGTACCTTCTTTCATACATACCTCAATCAGATATTTCGGGGGCGGTACATCTCTGCACCACCCCCTTGTTGTCGACCCTTGTCGAAAGGTTATTCAGTTGTCCTGTGAAGGATTAATCCATGCCCTGCGCTTTGAACTGCGCAACCAGGCTTTCGTATTCACTCTCGTGATTCTTTTTCAGGGCTTGTAGAGCGCTGCGTCGAGCCTTTCCACCGGCCTTTTTCGATGCCTGACCGTCGCGCCATTTCATGAAGGTTTCGTATTCCTGGGCGTCTATATTCTCTGTAGTCAAGGTGTTCTCCTCTTGTTGTTCTATTTGGTCTGCCTGTTCTGGTTGTTGCGCGGTTGCCCGCGAACGTCGGTTCCGTGTGGTCATCTAATGACCTCCTGATGGTTAGGGCTCGCCCGTTTTCTCACACGTTCCTCCTTAGGTTCTGTATACATGGTATCATTTCACACCTTGCGCGTCAACCGTCGCAAAACATGATACAGGACGCAGAAAAGGCCCGTCCCAAAAGGGCATCGGGTTGTTTCCGCGTTACAGCCGTATTATAGCAAATTCTCGATGCGGTTGTCAACTGGGACTGTCTGCATACGGGCAATCGCAAAAGTTCTTGCGGGCCTGTCGAAAAGTTGCATGCGGTGTTCCCGTTCATATTGGGCTTATTATAGCAAATTCTCAAGTAGGTGTCAACTGGATCCTCAATTCGAGTCCAATATCATTCAAATAAACAGCCCGACCTTCCCAATATCATTCAAATTTGATGCAGTCCGTTTTAAGATCACCCA
>Ga0114934_10002580_pt1 | contig 11565 bp, 13 predicted proteins | sample 4SBtaG_2_FD_99695 | JGI IMG/M metagenome (GOLD analysis project Ga0114934, IMG submission 99695) | Deep subsurface microbial communities from Kolumbo volcano to uncover new lineages of life (NeLLi) - 4SBTROV10_white metaG | ecosystem: Environmental > Aquatic > Marine > Volcanic ...
CTTACTCCCTTCTTTATTTTTTAAGTATTTGCGAGATACCCTACGTTGCAACCTACGTAGCCTTTTTTCTAATTTCTTAACTAATCTTGTTTTATTGATATTTTCGAAAGTCATTCCATTGGAGCATATAGCTAAATCCTTTACTCCTACATCAATTCCAATACTTTCGTCAGTTAGTTCTACTGTTGGATTTTCTTTTTCAATACCTACAGATAGATACCAATACTTTCCGTCAAAACTTATTCTCAGATTAGTATATTTAACATTCATTGGTATTTGTTTTGCTATATTATTAAAAACTTCATTAAGTCATTTATAATTATCAGTTCTTTTTAATAAAGTAATCTCTTTTCTAAAGTCATTGTTGCTAATAAATTTACCACCATCCTTATAATTTTCTTCTTGTCTTGCAAATGTCCAATTATAAACAAACCTTGCAGTTCCAACTGATTTCCAAAGTTATTGTTCCTGCTCTGTGTTTGGAATAATTCTAATCTTCTTTGTCAGTATCATCTTTCAATAACTCCTTAATCATTTTCTTAGCTTTATTTGCTCTTTTACATTGGAGTTTAGCACTGAATACAGTTACTATCTGAATCATATCTTCAACTAATTCCTGTTATTCTGTTTTTTCTGTGGTATCTATAATTTCAATATCACAATTATATAGGCTTGAAATATACTCTATTAATTCAAATCTAAACCTTAATAACCTGTCTTTATATAAAACAACAATCTTATCAACTTCATTTTGAGTTATACTTTTAATCTTTTTTTCTTGTAATTTATGCCACTTCCTATATCTGTTATTATTTCATAAGGGACTCCTTGTGCTGACACATTCAATTTTTAGATATTTCTGCTATTGAATAATATTTCATAATCAATCATCTCTTACGTATATTATAAGCTATTAAATTATAAAATTCAACATATTTTTACAAAGTTTTATAACTTTCATTTAACTGTTGTTTGCCACTTACAAAAATATGTTCATTCTTAATCTTATGAGCTTCCGTATACAAATATTTTGCAATCTGTTCAGCTCTAAAATAATTTGAGGTAGTAAACAATTCTATTATAATCCTTGCATTATCTATAAGCCCTACAGCATTCATAGTTGGCTTTATAGTACCAATTAGCTTAAATAAATTATCAATATTGACATCTATAATATCATGAATTTTCATTAATGCCCTAATTCCATAATTGTTCGTATGTTTTAAATATTTCATTCCTGCATCCAAAATAAGTCTATTTTCTCCAGTCAACTTTACTCCACATGAAAGAGTACCCAACATTGCTAAATCTACATATCTATAAAAATATTTTATTTTATAACAATTAGATAGTGCTTGAATTAATTTAAAAACAACCCCAGAACAGGACAATTCTTTAAAAGGATACTCACATCCTTTTTGGCTCGGATTTATAGAAATAGTATTTAAAACTGTATCATCAAAATATTGATTTCCAACTATTATAACATCAATTTCCATTCTATTGCATAACTCCACTTCAATAGAAGAATTGTTTCCACAACCAATACATAATATTAAATCTGGATTTAAAAATTTCAAATGACTCAAAACATCATCATAATTTAAAGATTTATTGCAATCAATATTGCTGGTAATAAAATGTTCAACATCAGCATTTAAATATTTCATAACCAAGAGTAGCATTGATACACTTGTTATACAATCAACATCTGGATAAGAATAAAGTACTATCTTTTTTCTATTATTTATAGCACTAATTATTCTTTTCAATAGCTCACTCATATTCTTTAAAAGATAGGGATTATAATTTTTATAGTATGAGTCAATTTTAAAGGGTATACTATTCTGTTTTTCTATTTTCTCTAAATGCTTAAACATAAAATTACCCCCAAATTATTTGAAAAACATATATATTATAATTTATAATTTGATATTTTACAAATTTTTTTGTAAAAAAAACACCAAAGTAATAATTTACCTTGATGTCCAACTAATCTACTTTAACATTTATGCCTTTGCAATTGACTTTCTTTTCTTTAATAACACCCAAACAGGACTTGCAATAAATATAGATGAATAAGAACCCGAAATAATACCAACTATCAACGGAATAGCTAACTCCCTTATAGATGGAACGAATATAAATACAGCTACAATCGTAAATAATGTTGATAAACTAGTATTTATTGATCTAGCTAAAGTTTGGTTTACACTCATATTTGTCAATTCATCTAAACTAAGTTTATGCGACTTTTTCATATTTTCTCTTATTCTATCAAATACAACAATGGTATCATTTATAGAATATCCTAGAATAGTCAACATAGCTGCAATAAATGGAGAATTTAATTTTAAGCCAAATATAGCATATACACTTAATGTAATTAAAATATCGTGAACCAAAGCTACTATAGCGGCTAAACCGAATGTAAATTCAAATCTTGCTGCTATGTAAATAAGCATAGCTATTGATGCAATGATTACAGCAATCCAAGCTTTCCTTGTTAATTCTTTCCCTATAACAGAACCAATTGTTTCTTCTGATAAAAGTTTAGCAGATTTAAACGATTTTATAACATCATCTTTCAATGCGCCAACTTTTTCTTCCTCAATAGCACCACTCTTTATTGTCATTTCTATCTCTTTTTGATTTGTTGTACGTAAAGAATAAGAATCTGATTTTACATACTTACCTATAACATCTCTTACAGTATCCAAATCTTGAGTTGTTACTTTATTCCCAATGTCTACTGTAATAACAGAACCACCTTTAAAATCTATTCCAAAATTAAGGCCTTTAAAAGCAACAAATCCTAATCCTATAATAATTATAGTTAAAGATATTGCAATCCAAATTTTAGTCTTTTCAATAACTTTTAGCATAAAATTACCTCCTCTTTACTCCGAAGTAGCTTGCCTTCTTTAACATTCCCATGTCTATTGAAAATCTCATCAATAATTTTGTAATAGTCAAAGCTGTAAATATACTTATAACTATACCAATCATTAGTGTTAAAGCAAAGCCTTTTACTGAACCTGTTCCAACAGAGTAAAGAACTATTCCGGCAATAATAGTTGTGATATTAGAATCCAATATAGATGAAAGTGCTCTATGGAAGCCAGACTCAACTGAAGCTCTTATTGATTTACCCGTTTTCAATTCTTCTTTAATCCTTTCAAATATAAGTACATTAGCATCAACTGCCATACCTATAGTCAAAAGCATACCTGCAATACCTGCAAGTGTCATTGTAGCACCTATTGCAGAGAATACTCCCAAATCTAATATTATAAATAATGCCAAAGCAATATCTGCTATAATACCAGGTACTCTGTAATATAGTATCATAAATAACATAACCAATAAAACACCAATTTTAGCTGCTTTCATACTAAGCGGAAGAGCATTTTTACCTAACGTTGCTCCTACCGTTTTATGCGTAACTGTCTTAACAGGAACCGGTAATGCACCTGATTTAATAATACTTGCTTGATATGCTGCTTCATCTTGAGTCATATTACCACTAATAACAGCATTCCCATCTGTGATAACATCATTAACAACAGGTGCAGTCAATAATTGGTCATCCATATAGATTGAAATTTTTTGTTTTACAAATTTTCTTGTAGCATCAGCAAATTTTTTAGCTCCATCTGTTGTTAATTCTAATTTTATCTCAGGCTTTCCGAATTGATCTAAAACAGGCTTAGCATCTTTAACATCTTTACCAGTTAAAATAACTTTATTATCTGGGCCAACAAATTTTAATTCTCCAGTTTTTTCTAGCATTGCAATAATTGACTTTGAATTCGATTCACCTGGTATCTCAATCCTAATTCTCTTCTGTCCCTCAGCAGCAACTGTGGTTTCTGCTATACCAAGCTTATCTACTCTTCTCTTCAACAATTCTATTACTCTATTACGGTCTTCCTGTTTTACATTATCTGCTTGAATCTCTTCAACAACTGAAATTCCTCCCTGTAAGTCCAAGCCTTTATTAATAGCTTGTGTAAATGGTAAAAAATTATAATTACCTAGTGTAAATCCATTGAATCCCCAATAACCTAAAAAGCCCGTCATAAGTACAAATAATATAAAAAACGCTGTACTTCTCCCTTTTTTCATGTTTATCCTCCTTCGCTAACTATTGCATTATAATATTCCATAAGCAACATTATATTACTTTTAGTTAAATTAGTCAATAATAGGTAATAATTCTTGTCTTTCTTCCATTTTTTTAGCTTTTAATGCAATAGCACATTCTATTCTTTTTTTCTGCATTTCACATCCAATTTCATATGGTATATGAATATCTTTATTGAAATTATAATTATTTGCTTGACATCCCCCACTGCAATAAAATCTAGCCCAACATTCCCTACATTGCGGTTTATTGTAAATATGTGCATTTTTAAATTCAGTGGCCATATCTTCATTGAATTCTTCAGTAAAAATATTGCCCATCTTAAAATCTTTATTTCCAATAAATTGATGACAAGGATATATATCACCATCAGGTGTTACCGCTATATATTCATGTCCTGCACCACAACCAGATATCCTTTTATAAACACATGGTCCACCATTCAAATCAATATTAAAATGATAAAAATTGATTTTCTTACCTTCCTTTTCACGTTTTAAAATTTCATCATATAATCTATCATATTCATCAAATATTTTAGGTAAATCTTCCTTTCTTATAGACAAAGTATGTTCATCTGGAAGAACAACAGGTTCAACAGAAATCTCCGTAAATCCTTGATCTGATAAATGAATTACATCTTCACAGAAATCTATATTATTTCTCGTGAAAGTTCCTCTTACATAGTGAAGCTTGTTTTTATCTCTTTTTTCTACCATCTTTTTTATTTTAGGCATTATAGAATCATATGTTCCTGAACCATCTATTCTAACCCTAACTTTATCATTAACCTCTTTCCTTCCATCAATACTTAATACAATATTAACCATGTTTTCATTCAAATATTCCATTAATTCATCATTGAGCAATGTACAATTTGTTGTCATAGTAAATCTAATATTTTTATTGTGTATTTTTTCCTGTTCTCTAGCATATGAAACAATCTCCTTTATCTGTTTCATAGCCATTAATGGTTCTCCTCCAAATAGGTCAACTTCAATATTTTTTCTAGGACCAGAATGTTTTATAACATAATCAATAGCCTTCTTGCCAACTTCTACTGACATAGCCTTTCTTTCACCATGATATTCACCTTCATCTGCAAAACAATATTTGCATCTCAAATTGCAATCATGAATAACATTCAAGCATAATGCTTTTATATATGTAGGACTTGTACCACTTTTATTTGCTATATCTTCATATAGATCTTTTGAATAAAGAATATCTTCCTCAACTAGATATTCAATTTCATCATAGGCTTCACTTATTTCTTCTCTAGAATATTTATTTTTTAATTTTTCGATTACATTTTCCTTATCTAACAATTTTTCTTCATCCAAAATATCATATACCAGTTCATCAACTTTATGAACCGAACCTGAATTTACGTCTAATACAAAATATTCATTTCCTTGTTTAAATTTATGTATAAATGCCACATCCATTCCTCCTGTATCAAACTAAATTTTAAGCAGTAACAATATTGTTACTGCTTTAAAGCTAATATTATCTTTCACATGCTAAATTAGCAACAGTACATGAAGTTTTACATGCTGACTGACAAGAATTTGCACATTCCTTGCAACCTGGTCTTTTTAAGCTTTGTTTTAAATTTGATTTATTAATAACTTTAATATGCTTCATTTATATTCCCCCATTGCTCAAAGATTTCTTTAAGATTATATCATAAATATTTTTTAAAATAAAGTATTTTTAAAGATTTATTCCTAGCATTCCCGATAAAGTTCCCACCATCAAAGCTATTAATATCCGCAATATATCCTTAGTCCCAATAATAAAACCCCTTCCAGCTATAACTGAAACAATATAAATAACAAAACAATATAATAGTGCCACAAGCATACCCGTGAGCCATCCTTTTCTACCTGCTTTTTTAGCTGCAAATGCTGCCCCATATAATACACTAACACAAGTTATTATCATTAAAAAAATAGCTTTAACCTTTACATTATCCGGAAAAATCATTGTAACAACTGAATATATTAGTAATGCTATTACTGTTAGTATTATGCCTCTTATAACTCCTTCAGAAATACATGAAAATTTAATATTCTTACTCATAAAAGCACCTCCCATTTACCAATTAATATTAATTATGTAAACAGGAGGCCTTTTATTACTCTTTTTTTAAATTCTAAAATATTATCTGTTATTTACTTTCCACATTTTCATTGTTACTTGATAGTACAGTAGAAATTCCATTCTTACTCAATTTTATTCTAGCTCTATCAGGACCAGATTCTAAAATTATGTAATCATCTTTCATGTTGATTATTTTTCCTATTATTCCGCCTTTTGTCATTATTTCATCATTTACTTTAAGACTATTTAACATCTGATTGTATTTCTTTTTTCTTCTGTTTTCTGGAATAAAAATAATCAAATAAAACAGTACAAGTATAACAATTATAGGTATCATCGATGCCCATTGTTGCATATTATTCCCTCCTTTCCATATTTATATTGTAATCTAAATTCTAATTTTTATCAAATTGATAATATATTTTTATCATATATTAAGCTTTGCCATTCCATTCTTGCAATTTTTGTTCTTTAAATTCATCAAAATAATCATTATCAATTGCATCTCTAATATCTTCCATTAGCTTATTGTAAAAATATAAATTATGCAACACACACAATCTCATAGCAAGCATTTCCTTAGCTTTAAATAAATGCCTAATATATGCTCTTGAGTAGTTTCTACATGCCGGACACTGACAACCTTCATCAATAGATGAGTCATCTAATTCGTATTTTTTATTAAATAAATTTATCTTACCATTTTTAGTGAATACATGACCATGTCGTCCATTTCTCGCCGGAAGAACACAGTCGAAAAAATCAACTCCTCTTGATACAGCCTCTAAAATATTACTAGGAAGTCCTACTCCCATTAAATATATTGGTTTGTCTTGAGGTAAATATGGGACAACTGCATCAATTATTCTATACATTTCGTCATGTGTTTCACCAACCGCTAATCCTCCAATTGCGTAACCATCTAAATTCATTTTTGAAATTGTTTTAGCATGTTCTATTCTTATATCTTCATATGTTCCACCCTGATTAATTCCAAATAACATCTGCTCTTTATTAACAGTATTTGGTAGAGAATTAAGTCTGTCCAATTCATTTTTGCATCTTTCAAGCCATCTTGTTGTCCTTGCAACAGATCTTTCTACATATTCTCTTGGCGAAGGATTAGGAATACATTCATCAAATGCCATAGCAATAGTTGAACCTATATTACTCTGAATTTGCATACTTTCCTCTGGCCCCATAAATATTTTTCTACCATCAATATGAGAACTAAAATATACTCCTTCCTCTTTTATCTTTCTAATACCAGAAAGAGAAAAAACTTGAAATCCACCCGAATCCGTTAATATAGGTCTATCCCAATTCATAAATTTATGAAGTCCACCCATTTTTCTTACAATTTCATCTCCTGGTCGCAAATGTAGGTGATATGTATTAGATAATTCTACTTGACAGCGTATTTCTTTTAAATCCATGGTCGATACCGCTCCTTTAATAGCAGCTAACGTACCTACATTCATAAATACGGGAGTCTGAATTACACCATGAACCGTCTTAAATTCACCTCTTCTAACCTTACCAGTTTTCTTTAATAGTTTATATTCTCCCATTTTCTTCACTTCCTTTGTTAATTTTTGTAATCACTTGATAAACATAGCATCTCCAAAACTAAAAAATCTATATTTTTCTTCAACTGCTATCTTATAAGCATTCATAACTTTTTCTTTTCCTGCTAAAGCACTCACAAGCATAATAAGCGTTGATTGTGGCAAATGGAAATTTGTAATTAACGCATCAAGAACTTTAAATTTATATCCTGGATAAATAAATATATCTGTCCAACCAGACTTTGCTTTTACATTTCCTCTTTCATCAGCTATACTTTCCAATGTTCTACAAGATGTTGTGCCAACAGCTATTACCCTTCCACCATTTTCTTTTGTCCTATTAATAAGTTCTGCTGTTTCTTTCGACATTTCATAGTATTCTGAATGCATATGATGCTCTTCAATAGTATCTGATTTTACTGGTCTAAATGTACCCAATCCTACATGCAGTGTTACATATCCAATTTTAATACCCTTTTCTTCTATTTTACCAAGTAATTCCTGTGTAAAATGTAACCCCGCTGTTGGTGCAGCCGCAGACCCCAACTCCTTTGAATACACTGTTTGATATCTATCTTTATCTTCTAATTGTTCTGTTATATATGGTGGTAAAGGCATTTGTCCAAGTTCATCCAATACCTGCTCAAATATGCCTTCATATTCAAAGTTTACAATTCTACTTCCATCTTCACCTATATCCATTATCTCTGCTTTTAACTTACCATCACCAAAAATAAATTTTGAACCAATCTTAGCCCTCTTACCTGGCTTAACTAGTGTTTCCCAAGTATCTTTAGATATTCTTTTAAGCAAAAGAAATTCCATTTTGCCTCCAGTATTTTCTTTAATACCAAAAAGCCTAGCTGGCAAAACTTTTGTGTTATTAAGAATTAAACAATCTCCATCTCTTAAATATTCAATAATATCTTTAAATTTCCTATGCTCAATATTTCCTGTTTTTTTGTCTAAAATCAATAGCTTAGACTCATCTCTTTTTGCTATTGGATGCTGTGCTATATACTCCTGTGGTAAATCAAAATCAAAATCTTTAACTTTCAAATTTGTTACACCCTTTCTGTCATCAAAATTTAAATCATATTAAGTATTCAAAAACAACAAGTCAGTTATTTTTATTCTACCTTAATCCATTCTATATGACTCCCTCTTCTATAAGTGGGAGATTCAAGCTTTTTGTTTCAGGTGGATTTCCACCTCAAGTCCCGATGTTTTGCTTTAGCAAAACGAGTTCACTCTATCTTGATCAATCACCATTAAATATACTGCATTGTTTAACATTATCTCTCATTGAAATTGAAGTTGATGTTCTTCTCTTTGAAACCTTCCTTCCAAAATGTTCGAAAGCTTTATCACCCGCAATTCTTCCGCGTGGAGTTCTGATAATAAATCCTTTTTGAAGTAAATATGGTTCATACACATCTTCTATTGTTTCAGTTTCTTCACCAATAAAGTATGCAAGTGTTTCAATTCCAACTGGTCCACCGTTAAAATTATCTATTATTGCCAATAATATCTTTTTATCTATTCTATCAAATCCTTCATCATCTATTTCAAGCAATTCAGAAGCTTTTCTTACAACTTCATCATCTATAATTCCATCTCCTCTAACTTCACAATAATCTCTAACCCTCTTAAGCAACCTATTAGCAATTCTTGGTGTACCTCTTGATCTCTTTGCTATTTTATAAGCTGCTTCTTGTTGTATTTTTACATCCAGAATATCAGAAGATCTTATAACTATTTCAGACAGTTCTTTATCATCGTAAAACTCCATAGAACACATTACACCAAACCTATCTCTTAATGGTGACGTTAATAATCCTATTCTTGTCGTCGCTCCTATAAGAGTAAATTTAGGTAAATCTATTCTTATGGATTTTGCTGCTGCACCCTTTCCAATAACAATATCCAAGGCATAATCTTCCATAGCAGGATACAATATTTCTTCTACTGCTCTATTAAGCCTATGAATTTCATCTATAAAAAGAACATCAAAATCTTTCAAGTTTGTCAGTATTGCAGCTAAATCTCCCGCTCTTTCGATTGCAGGTCCAGAAGTAATTTTTAGTTCTCCTCCCATTTCTTTTGCAATAATATTTGCTAAAGTTGTTTTACCTAATCCAGGAGGTCCATACAAAAGGACATGATCAAGTGGTTCATATCTTTTTTTAGCTGCTTCGATAAAAATTTTAAGTTTTTCTTTTACTTTTTTCTGACCTATATATTCACTTAATCTTTGTGGTCTTAATGAATACTCTGTTACTATATCCTCTTCAAGTACTGAAGAAGTAATAATTCTTTCTTCCATAGTATCACCCTTAATTCATCAAAATTTTCAAGGAATTTTTAATAATATTTTCTATTGAATCATCTTTCTCGACATTTTTAAGTGCCTTTTTTGCTTCCTTTTCTGTATATCCAAGCGACATGAGTGCAGCCATTGCTTCCATGCTGTTATTACTTGATTCACTATTTATAATTATATTTTCATCTTCAGCACCAATTGCACTTTCGCTAATATCTATCTTATCTTTTAATTCTAGAATTATCCTTTGAGCTATCTTTTTACCAATACCCGGTGCCTTAATAATAGTTTTCATATCTGAGGAAATTATAGAATATTTCAATTTATCTATACTTGTTATAGATAATAGGGATAGTGCTGCTTTAGTACCTACACCATTAATAGTTATAAGTTTATTAAACATATCGAGTTCATCTTTTGTTAAAAAACCATATAGCCCAATAAAATCTTGTCTAACAATCTGCACCAAATAAAGCAGTACTTCTTCATCAATTTTGGGCATTTTAGCCATTGTACTTCCCGATGTAAATATTTTGTACCCTAACCCATTATTCTCAATTATAACATAATCCTTATTTATACCTTTGAAAAAACCTTTAATATACTCATACATAAACTCAACCCCTTACAAAAGACTACAATATACTTTACCATCTAAATTGCTTTAATTCAATACTATCACACATTAAGTTAAAATTAAATAATTCAAAATTAACGTTCAAAATTAAAAAGAGACCATCTTTAAGATAGTCCTTATGATTTAAACATTGCCTTAACTCCTTCTTCAGCCTCTTCTCTAGAATTATATTGATATTCTTCACCCCCAAATTTTAAATATATAATATCATCTTCGGGTAATTTATCAACAAATATATCAGTGATATCTTTCTCTGGATCTTCAATAAATAATTCTCCCTTTTCATCGGTTTTAAAAATTGCTATTCTATTATTATTAATACCTATAACATATTTATTGGGCTCATACTTGTATTTTTTATATTTTCTTGTAAAAAATATTTCATTTCCTTCAATCTTTTCAAAATTATAATCTTCTTTCCCAAACATATTTATTAATTCTTCTTTAGACATAGATAAAACTATCTTTTTATCATCGTATTTATTTATGGTTTCATCGATTATGCATTTTTCTTTTTTACTTTGTTCATCAGTAATATACTTACTTTGATAGATTATTTTAACACAATCATCATCTGAATATACATGCTCAATATAACTAATAACAGCTTCTTTATTGCTATTCAAATTTACATTTATCCACAAACCTAATACTAAAACTATTATTAACAACATAAAAAATTCCATTAAATAATTTCTCTTAAACATAAAATCACTCCCTTTAAATCTGATTTTGCCCAGATGTTGTAATTTTATTCAAATATGGAGAGTAATTTTAAAACTAC
>Ga0114934_10002581_pt1 | contig 11564 bp, 13 predicted proteins | sample 4SBtaG_2_FD_99695 | JGI IMG/M metagenome (GOLD analysis project Ga0114934, IMG submission 99695) | Deep subsurface microbial communities from Kolumbo volcano to uncover new lineages of life (NeLLi) - 4SBTROV10_white metaG | ecosystem: Environmental > Aquatic > Marine > Volcanic ...
ACTGTTTCTCAAAAAATTGCTAAAGAATTAGTTGATAAAGAATTTTTGATATTCGCTAAAAAACAAGATAAATTACTTGAATCAGATTTTGATAAGTTGACTAAAAAACTATTAAAATAATTTACCCTTTCTTCACTATTACCACTTAAAACACAAGTTATTCACTAGAATAATAGTTTAAGAAGATTGTGATGACGAAGTTGAGAAAGTAAGAAAGTAAAAGTTGTCTAATGATAAACTATAAAAACCCTTCATGTACACTGAGGCAAGAGGTGGTCATTATGAATAACACATTGAAGAAATTACTATTATTATCAACTCTCATATTAGTTTTATTAATCATTAGTAGTTGTAAACCTATTCCTAAAAATTGTAAATCTTTAGAAGGCAGTAACAAAGATAATTGCATAATACAAGAGGCTGTTACTCAAAAAAACGCTGATTTCTGTAAGGTTTTCAAAGAAGACTCTCTTAACAATTGGTGTTTCCATGATGTGGCTTTAGAAACTACGAATTTAGAAACTTGCAACAACATTTTCAACGAGGAAAGCATAGATTATTGTAAAAGAGACATAATCTTAAAACAAAACAATTCAGATGCTTGTTCTGAACTGAGCGGATTAGCAATGAATGATTGCTTCATAGAATTTGCTAATAAAAGATTGAATTGGACTCTCTGCGAACAAGCAAAAGATTATGATCTGAGAGATAATTGTTTAGCAAAAATAGCTGAAAAAACTACTAATCCTGAGCCTTGTTCAAAAATAAGTAATAATAATATTGAACAAAGAAACAATTGTTTATATCAACAATCAATTAAGACTAATCAAAACGATTATTGTGAATTAATCACTAATATTGATAATAAAGAATTGTGCATCGCAACAATAGCAGTTAATACTGATAACTTAGAATTATGCGATTCTTTAACAACAGGTGCTAAAAATATTTGTAAACAAAAATTTCCACCATTAAAATCACAATAATTAGGATGTTAAAAAAACTTATTAATTAAAAACCCATTATTATAAATATTATGCTATTATAAAAATATTACACTATTATAAATATTATAAACTCATTTCTTATTTCTCTTAGTTTTCTTATTTTGTTTTTCAAACTTAACCCTGTATTCAACACTTTCATCTTTTTCTTTCTTAGTTATAAGAATCAAGTGACTCTTTAAAATCAGGTCGTGTTGACTAACAAATGCCAATAATACTAATCCTGAATATAAGAACTCAAATATTTTGCTTAACATCAAAATATCTATTCCCCCCATCGATAACCAACCAAAAAACATTATTAAACTAAAGAATTGAAAAACTGAAAAGAAAATACTTGATACAAATAAGAAGTCCCAAGGCAATCTTTCTCTTTGCCTCTCAGTCTTCTTCAAGAACAAATAAGAGTAAGCAGTTATGAATAAAGCTATGAATAATGTTGCCAAACTAAATAATCCGTGTAAATAATAATCTATAACCATAAATACTATTCTAGTACAAACCCTTTTTATAACTTACGAAAATCATGATTTAAGAAAAAAAAGATATTTTGAAAATTATCTGCTCTTAACAACGCCCTTTTTAGCACAATAATCAAGTAGTTTACACTTGCTACAAAAAGGACTTACAGGTTTGCAAAGATGTTGACCATAAGCTACAAGTATCCAATTAATGTCTTTCCAATACTCTTTCGGTAACTTCTTCCTCAAAGAAAACTCTGTTTCTTCAGCACTCTTTGTTTTAACATAACCCCATCTATTAGTGATTCTGTGAACATGAGTATCAACGCAAATACCTTCTTTACCATAACCTTCAATAAGAACTAGATTAGCTGTTTTTCTACCCACTCCTGGCAATTCTAATAATTCAATCATTTCATCAGGAATTCTACCATCATATTTCTCCTCAATAATATTGGCTATTCTCAACATGTTCTTAGCTTTCGTCTTATAGAAGCCTGCTGGATAAATTATTTTTCTTAATTCAGTCTCAGATAATTTTAAGATTTCTTTAGTACAATTTGCTTTCTTAAATAATCGTTTACTCGCCTCATAAGTCACTTCATCTTTTGTTCTAAGACTAATAATGGTTGCGAACAAAACTTTAAAAGGATCTCTTTTCTGCAAACTCATTAGAGTAACTACAGGCACATCATAATTCTTAACTTCTTTTTTAATTATAGAAATTATTTCTCCAATGTTCTCGTTATTGATAACCATTTTGACATATTTTATTCATTTTTTGTCTTTTCATTAATGAAGTCGAAGTACTAATAATAAATATGATTTAATTTAAAAATTCTTTTTCTTTTTAATTACTAGCTCTTCTTTATCATCTTCAAAAATAATTGGAATAATTAAAAAATAAATTTAACCAAGTAGTGGCAAGGCATTACTCTTTACTCTCCCTCTGCACTTCTAAAAACAAGTACTGTTGAAGATAACCTGCATACTTCCCAAAATGGTTTTTTGCAAACTTTAAAATGTTCTTCTCATTATAAGGCTTCTCAATCTCTTCAGCATAATTATTTGTCATCACCCTCTTAACCCAAACATCTACAGGAAAAGCTTCATAATGTTTCAACGAAAAAAGACAGATGCAATCTGCAACTTTTGGACCAACACCAGGAATAGTCATTAATAATTTTTTAGCTTCTTCATAATCTGCTTTCTTAATCTCCTCGAGAAACTCTTCTGATAACAATTCATTAGCTTTATAAATATATTTTGCCCTGTAACCAGTACTGCAACTCAATATTTTTTCGTAATCATTCAAACTCTTCAATAATGGAAAAGTTTTCTTACCACTTTTAGAAGAACCAAACTTTTCAGCAAGTAAATGAACATTCTTCTTGATCTTTTTCATGTTAGCATTACTGCTACAAATAAAACTAATAATAGCCTGATGTAAATCTTGACTCATAATTCTTAAGCCTTTAAAATTCTTCAAAGCTCTTCTCACTAAAGGATCATCTTCTTTCTTTAACAGAACTTTCATTTCTTCAAGAAAATAATCATAATCTTTTGTCAGTCCTAATAATTCTCTTAAATCCTCCTCGTCAACTCCAGAAAAAACTATTTTATTACCTAATTGCTTCACTTTAATCATGTCTAATCCATTAATTAATAAGAACTCATTATCTCCTAACTCCTCATAATAAAAGAATTGCCCACTCTTAACAGTCAAATCAAGATTAAAATCCTTAACAACAATTACGCCCATGTTATCACTCAAATAATCTTGTTCGTCTGTGCCATCGATGGCATCTGTTGCTAAAGGCAACGATGGCATGGCCAGTCGTAGCAAAACATGCTCGCTTAATTTTTTCAATTGAGCGGTTATGGTTTGCGTAGTAGGACAAGATTATAAAAATCAGAAAAAGCAATGATTTAAAAATTATCTTGATAAATTTGTTGCATGTTAAAAAACAGTAGGTAAAAATATGACAAATAAATTCATAGAAAAAATAAAGAAGAAATTCAAGAACTTCATATTCCCAGAAATAAACGAAATAATTATGAAAAAAGAATTAATAGAAAACATAATTAACATTGCAAAAGACTCTTATCCAAAAGAATTCTTAGCGTGGATGATAGGCAATAATAGAAAAGGAGTATTAATGATTGAAAACTTAGAAATGCAAACTTATTACGCAAACAATAATAGTGCGATATTTGAACCGACTTGGTTACCAAACACTTCTAACATCATAGGAACAGTTCATAGTCATCCTGGTTACAGTAACAGGGCAAGCAGAGCTGACTTAAGAGTTTTTAACAAGAGAGGATTAATACACGCAATAATTTGTATGCCTTACACTCAAGAAACAATACAATTCTACGATAAGTACGGAGAAAAAATTAATATAAAAATCGAATAAAATAATAGAATAAACATCATTCCTTAAATTATCATTTCTTAATCTTAGTTTTCTTCTTAGAAGCATGAAGCTTAATAGGACCACTTCGTTCATCATAAAGATCTTTATCCTTAAAATTAGCTTCATCAATGTAATGACTAGCACTGCTCTTCTCACTAAAGAACTTAGCAGTATGACTCACTCTAGAAAGCCTAATTAACCTAATCAACTTAGTCATCTGAAGAGTTGAAGAAAAAGGAACAGCTGCAATAATATCAGGCCAACAATTCTTCAAAAAACTCTTAAAACCACTTTCCTTCTTGTAAAGAACAAACAAATCAATAATAAAAATAAAAGTTATCAAAAAATCTAAAATAACTATTAAAGAGGTAAAATTAGTTGAAAGAGAAAAAAACAATTCTAACAAAACAATTATGAAAGTAGCACAAATAGCTATAAAAACAGTGAAACTCCAAACCTTTTCCTTGCCAGGAAGAACCATGTGTTCAATTCTCTTAGTTCTAAAATCACTTTTCTCATTAATATCAAAATCACTCTGAGCACCAAACTCTACAACCACTTTCAAAGCAACAGCCGAAAGCATGCTACCAATAAATATTGCTAACAACCTTAAAAAAGGCAAGAAAGATAAGAAAGGTGGAAAAGTTAATAAACTATTAAAAACTAAGATGAAAACAAGCAAACCAACAGCAGCGACTAAAAAATGGTGCTCCTCATCATAAGTTATGTTTAATATCCCTGAGAAAACTCCTGAAAAGATTAATACTACATAAATGATGGATGTTGAATCCTTACTAACATTAAATATTGCTGCGAACAAAGTTAATAATGAACCTACAATAAATAATAACATTCCTGTTCTTCTATAAAAATGATCCATGATTAACAATTAATCAACAATGACATTTATAAAGATTGTTTAAAACTAAAGGAGAGTAAAAAAAGGAGAGGAAAGAAAACAAAAAGAAACCAAGAAAAAAACACATAAGAAACAAGAGTAGAAACAAGAGTAAAGAAACCAAGAAAAAAAGAGAAAACAAAAAAACCCAAAGATTTATAAATGACTTATTTTTCACGAGGACTTATGGCAAAATTAAGAAAAGCTTGTGCTTATAGAAAAATTGAAAGACCTTACACTAGAAAAAGTAAGTATACTAAAAAATCATATATTAGAAGTAAGCCTCACAACTTTGTAGTAAAGTTTGATCAAGGAAATCTATCAAAAAACTTCCCTGTTAAAATAGAATTATTATCAAAATCAGATCTTCAAATAAGAAGCAATGCCTTAGAATCAGCAAGAAAGAGTTGTAATAGATTCTTAGAAAAAAATCTAACTGTTAAAGGCTATCACTTTAGAATTAAAAAATATCCTCATCACGTTCTTAGAGAAAACCCTTTAGCAAGCGGAGCTGGTGCTGATCGTATGAGTACTGGTATGAAAATGAGTTTTGGTAAGAGTATTGGTGTATCTGCACAAGTAAAAAAAGGAGACACTATTATCGAGATAGGAATCGAGAAGAAAGACTTAGAAATAGGAAAAATAGCTGCTAAGAAAGCTGGTTACAAATTCGCTTGTGAAACACAAATAAAAGTAACTGAAGTAGCATTATAAAAGTCTCGTTATAAAAATCTTATAAAATTTTAATTCATCTTATAAAACCTTTTAATTTATTTAATCAAGATTCTCTCATAATTCTTATTAAAAAGTCACAAAAACTCACATCAAATAATCTTTAACAAAATACTTAATAATCCTCTTCTTCAAAGAGTCTACATCCTTATAAATTTCTAATTCAGGATTATCAGAAATGAATTTGTTAAGAATTTCTTCTTCGAGAATATCATTCTTAGAAAGATAAACAATTATATCCTTACCATAACTCTCAATATTCCTCTTCAACTGGTGCTGTAACTCTAAAGGATAACTACTCTCAGTAAGATCATAAACAAACACCAATAAATGAGAAGCATACTTCATAGCAATGTAAGCTTGCTTCTCAACAGCATTCATCTTCTCCAAACGATTAAGAGTTCCAGGAGTATCAATGAACTGTAACTTATTATACTTATAATTCATGTAACCAGTATTAAGACCTTTAGTTGTGAAAGCATAACTATTAATTTCAGGAGTGGCAGGAGTGATTTTTGATAATAAAGTACTCTTACCAACATTTGGAAAACCAGCAATTGCAACTGTAAACAAACCTGATTTTATGCTCGGAAACTTCTTAAAAATCTTTCTTGCTTTTTCCAAATACTCAAAATCTATTCTTTTGAACAAAGAACTAAAACGACCCATAAAACTTCTCTTCTTAATCAACAAATCAGGTTTATCTTTAGAAGAAGCATAATCCTTGGCAAACATCCTAACAAGATCAGCAGTTTTTTTCATAACCCAATTACAACCAGCAAGTTCTTTTCTTAACTTATCAAAATCCATAGTTGTTTTTATCAATTCCTTATAGAACTCACTAATGTTGTCAAGACTTGGAAAAGCAGTTGTTATAGCACTCATATCCTTGGCAACAATCTCTCTAATAGCAAACAATCTTTCTCTCTCAAGCTTCAAAGATTTTTCAAAAGGATCCTTGGTCTTAACAGAAGCTTTCTTCTGATCAAAAACCTTTTTCGCCTTCTTCATAGATCTATCAAAGTAACCATGAGCTGTTTCAATATTACCAATCTTCAGTTGCATAACAAAAATAGAAAAAAATGTTATTAATAAAGGTATGGATTAATAAAGATTTAACTTAAACATCTAACTTCTCTAAATATCTAACTTCTCACCAATAAAACCGATTAATGGTAATGGCTTCTTCTTACCGCTAAAAGCATAATATAATCCTAACAAGAATAATAACAAAACAATCAAACCACCAATAATTATTATGAAAGCCCTAAAAATCAATAATAAAGCTGCAAAAATAATTATTAACAATAAGAAAGAAAAAAGAGTTGATGATTGCCTGATGTGATAACTAACAAACTCATCCTTCCTAAGAGAACCATCTAAAAAATACCATAATAAACCTATTGGAAAAAACCATGATAATACAGCTGCAATTTTTGTTTTAATTTTCATAAAAAATACACCATATTTTTTGTGCCAAAAATTTTATTTTTAAACACATTTTTCTTTACATTTATCAATCAATTTTATTTTTTCTTTATTTTTTCACTTGTGAAATAGAAGTACTAGTAATAATTAAAATTATTCTTTTTTTACTAACTCTTCTTTGATGATTACTCAACTAATTTGAAAGTATAAAAAATGATTTTAAATTAATAAAAAAACTCAAATATCAGGATCAGGTTTTCTATCAATGTGTTCAAAATCCTTAGGATTAATATCAGTCTTATCCCACTCAAAACCATACTCTGGAAAGAAAGTTCTTGAATTCTGTTCAAGAGCAGGCATCTTAAAATAAGCTTTCATAAGATCCATTAACCTCATAGACTCAACTTTTAATCGCTCTTTATGAGTATCAACCTCGTCCTTGTACAAGTACTTGTAAAAACTTTTTTTTAAGAATTTAAATCTTGACTTCTCCCACTTATCATCAGGATCTAACTGCACCCACCACCAAAGCCTCATAGTAATATTAGAACTCTCAGTCTTAACCTTTTTACCATTATACATTATTTCTTTACTTTTTATACCTAAGACTTGAAAGTCAATCTTTCCAAAATACCTAATAAACTTATTAATTGGTTTTATGAAACGCCAAAAACAAAGTAAGTCAGTAGAACCATCCATTTGCTCGTGAACCCAATAAAGATCTTCTGGTTTAGCAGCATCAACTCCTTGCCAATGAACCCAACCATTATACTTATACCAACGATGAACTAATTGATAAAATGGTTTGAATTGAAAATTTCCAGAATGCTCTACTTCAAAGAACCAAACCCATTTATCTTTATCAATAGTTTCAGGGTCTTTTGTTTTTGTTCTTAGCATATCTACCAATCTACACCTCTAAAATCCGATCTTATAAGCAAGTCTCTAAGTCAATATATAGAATAAAGCCTTTTTAAAGGTTACGAGAAAAACAGGTTTGACCCGAGAGTTAGTCTATGCCTTGAATTACATTGATTTACTATTGTTTTCCAAATATAAATCAAGGCGTGGCTAAAAGAAGCGCTTAGCTGAGTAAAACTCTTAGAACAAGTCTAAAAACAATCAAGGCAACCAAGTACTATCATCTTTCATCTTAGCAGGCAAATAATCACTAATTACAAAATTAAGACCGTGTTTTGCAAGTGCTTGTTGTTCTGCTCTCTTACCAAGCTTTAACTGAAGCTTAATTGCTTTCTCCCATTTTTTATGAGCATGAACAAAAGGATCATTCTTAATAGCGTCTTTACCTCTTTTAATATCAACTTCTTTTAAATCATGAGTCGGCAATTTATAATCAATAATGTCTTGAGGAGTAATTCCTATGAATCTCGCATTAGGCACGCAAAAGAATTCATTAACATGAGCAGCGTTTCCACTACCAACTTTAAGAGTTCTATAAATATTCATGTACCCATAAAAATCTCCGTCAGTAAAAACAAAAACAGGCAATTCGTTTTCATGACTAAGCCTTCTAATAAATCTTCTAGTAGCCCTACTAGGAACTCCTTTTAAACTCACTAAAACACAATTTGCTTTTTCATAATACTTGTGTTTAACAAGTCTTTGAAACATACCAGCAGTCTCTATAGCCAATATAAATTTTGCTTTTGTTCTAAATTTCAAAGATTCAACATTACTAGGAATATTATAAGCGCCACTACCCATCTTAGTACAATCTATCAATATTTCTTCATTAGTATCAGGGTCATGATCAACAATTATTAATTTACCAGCTACTGCTCCCCCGTCTTCTTCAGGTATAAAACCAAGATTCTCTCTCTGAACCCTAAGCATAGCCTCTATGTCATCCATCACCCCATCTGATTCTGGTTGTTCATTAAACTTAGCTTCCTCCCAATTCTTAGAAACATAATAAGCCTCTCTCTTAGTCATTATGTCGTCAGTCTCTAAAACTTTTTTAGACTCATTCATCATTAATAATGTTTGAGCAAAAGTCTTAATAGTGTTAGCAGATAAAGCTCTTGATTTTTCATTACCATTTAATTCAAAATAACCATCCTTAATATTGTAAGTGACATTACTCAAACTTCTTATAGGAGTTTTTAAAGTTGGACTCTTATCACTCATTATTGCAAATTTTATTTTTTTAGCTACTTCTTTAATTTTTTGTAAAGTCTCTTTTTTATAACCTGCAACAGCAACTTTTTTATCCATTTTAATCACCATCCACCAGGGTCTTTTGCTGTTCTTTTTTCTTTATCACTTTCTTTTTTTTAGAAAGAACTTTTGAATTAACTTTAGGAACTACTTTCGAATCAACAGAGTCTACTTTCTCACCACTTTCTTCTTCAAATTCTTCTTTTAATTCTTTTTTAGCTTCTTCACGACCAATCTTTGCCCAACTATCATCATATTCTTCATTCTTGCTAGGATCAAACTCCATGGTATCAAGTTTTCCTCTATGCTCTTCTAATAAAGAAAATAATTTTTCATTTATCAATTCTTGTTCAGCTTTTCCCTCTTCAAGAATTTCAATTAGACCTTCTGCAAGTTTAGGAATGTACTTCTCAATATAACTCCTTTTTTTCAACTCTGTTTTCACTTTTTTTTTCTTAGCAACATATTTTGATAATTGCCTTCCAACTTCTTGTAAAGCTTTTTTTATTTCATTAATAATATCTCCATACTGAGCAATCGCTTCTTTACTCTCACTAGTAAAAGGAACCCAAATACTAGCTATGTGAACAACAACTGTTAAAGGACCAACAGGCATGTTTCCATTACTCTGATTCAAACCATAAGCCCTCCAATTAACCCCTACAACTCCTTTAGTGATTCCACAACCACCTTGTTGATAAAGAAGAGGAACTCTGTTTGCAAACCTCATAAGATTCATTGCTTTGTCTTTTAATTGAGCACCACCATAAGCAATAGCCACTTCTATTTGAAAAGGATTCCCCTTATAAACCAAAGGATCTCTAGTTGTAGATGCATAGAATTCTGCATTAACTTCTTTTTTCAAACCTTTCTCCAATAACTCAGCAGTTATAGGACTTAAACAATCAGTTGGAGGAGCCATAATCTTAGTTTGTTTTATTCCTGCAATTAATGATTCTACAGTATCCCTGCTAAGAGTTTTAGGATTTGTTTTAGGCAATATCCTGGAATTTTCACAAATCTCTTTTGCAACTGTTGAAGAAACCCTTACAAACTCGTTTTCTAAGAATTTTGTAATTGTTTTCTCTTTGGTAGAAGATAATAATTCTAACATAGTTCCAAATTCTACTCCTTTAGGATGAGGTTTAATTTCTTTAGCTTCCTTAGGCATTTTTTCAGTTACTCTAGGAAAAATTATTTGTTCAGCTTTAGGATTAGTGTATATTATCATGCAATGAGGATTTACAACTGCTGTTTCCTTTAAGTATTCATCAATACTCTGAGCTCCTTTTTGATAAGCACCTTCAATATCTAATTCTATCCTTGTCCCATGTTCTTTATACCACTCTTTTTCTTCGTTTTTAATAATATCTGGATCATTCGTTTTTGTGTCTAATTGTAATTCAAAATACCTAGCTTTTTGTCCTTTAACTTTAGAAGTTATTCTCGCATACCTACCAGTTGTTAATTGACCATACATTACTGCAGCAGATATTCCTATTCCTTGTTGTCCTCTTTGTTGTCTTCTAGAATGAAACTTGCTTCCGTATAATAGTTTACCAAAGATTTTCGGTACTTGTTTCTTAACAATTCCTGGACCATTATCCTCTATGATTACTCTAAAACGATCTTTACTCATATCTATTACTTGAATATTTAATTCTGGAAGAATGTTTGCTTCTTCGCAAGCGTCTAAAGAATTATCTACTGCTTCTTTTATTGTTGTTAATAATGCTTTTCTTGGATTATCAAATCCTAATAAGTGTTTGTTTCTCGCAAAGAATTCTGCTACTCCTATGTTTCTTTGTTTAGCAGCCATTTCTTCTGCTGTTTTTCCTTTGGTTTTTCCTTTAGTTATAGTTTTTTTAGTTATAGTCATTCGTCCACCTTAAAAAAAATTGAAAAAAAAATTTTCATCACATTTTTCATTACAATAAGTTTTTACAATAATTTCTTCTCAATAACTTTTTCTAATGATTAGTTTTTAAATATTTCGGGGTTTTAAACAGAGTTTATTTTTAAAACTCTTTTTTGAGTAATCTAAGTAATCTTTGAGTAATCTTTATATATTATTAGTTACATTATTAATGATAGGTGATGATCTGTGGCTAAGGAAAATATTAGGAATCCTGTAATTTGTTCTCTTTGTGGAGAGAAAAAGTCTTTGGAAGAGATGCATCTTGATAAAAAAACTAAGAAACTGATTTGTGATGATTGTTTCAACGATCCTTTGAAGAAGTTTATGCCTAATGCTAATAAGCCTAAAGAATCAGAGTTTATAGAGCCTAAAGTTACTTATATGTGTCAGAGTTGTGGTTTTTCTTTTAGCAGATCTAAAATCAGACCTTTAAGATGCCCTTATTGTGCTAGTAACTCTATTATTATAAAAGACGAAGTAACTAGTGATAAATTGTTGGACTTAGAAGATTAGTTTAAGAATTTA
>Ga0114934_10002582_pt1 | contig 11558 bp, 9 predicted proteins | sample 4SBtaG_2_FD_99695 | JGI IMG/M metagenome (GOLD analysis project Ga0114934, IMG submission 99695) | Deep subsurface microbial communities from Kolumbo volcano to uncover new lineages of life (NeLLi) - 4SBTROV10_white metaG | ecosystem: Environmental > Aquatic > Marine > Volcanic ...
TAATTGAATGAGTTTTGAGAGCTTAAAAATATCTTCGCCTTTGGCACCTCCATGGTTTACCAATACCAAAGCTTGATTTTTATGTACGCCGTAATTGCCAAACTGTTTTCCTTTAAAACCGGATTGTTCAATAAGCCAACCTGCAGGGATTTTTACTTCAGTATCTGATATTATATAACTTGGCATCTCAGGAAAGTTAACCTTTAATTCTTTAAATTGAGTTTTAGAAACAATTGGATTTTTAAAAAAACTGCCACTATTACCTATATCTTTTGGGTTTGGTATTTTACTTTCTCTAATGTTAATTACAGCTGTAGAGATATCTTGAATACTAGGATTTTGAACATTTAATCTATTTAGTTCTGAAGTAATTGCACCATAATCTGTTTTTAAAACATGATTAGTTGTTGAAAGGGTTAAAGTAACATTTAAAATTATGTATTTACCTTTTAAATCTTGTTTGAAAATAGAATTTCTATAATCAAAATGACAATCTACTTTATTAAACGTTCTGATACTTTGTGATTCAATATGTAATGCTTCGCAAGATTCAAAAATATCTTTCAGCTCTACGCCATAAGCTCCAATATTTTGTATAGGAGCTGTACCTACATTACCTGGGATTAAGGAAAGGTTTTCTATACCCCCAAAATCATGTTGTAAACACCATAAAACAAAACTGTGCCAGTTCTCTCCAGCATTAGCTTTGACTTTCACTTCAGAATTAGTCTTAGAAACAATTTCAATGCCTTGTAAATCTAAATGTATAACAAGTGCATTAATATCCTTAGTAAGTAGCATGTTACTACCACCACCTAAAATAAGTTTTTCAGAATAGGTTTTTAATTCTAAAACAGATTTTAATTCTTCAACACTTTGAACCGAAACAAAATGCTTAGCAATAGCATCTATTCCAAATGTATTATAGGGTTTTAAGGGGATGTTACTTAAAATAGTCATTAGCCATTGTACTGCTTTAATGCAGCTTTTAAAATATTAACGGAAGCAATTAAGTCTTCTTTTTTAAGTACGTATGCAATTCTTACTTGGTTTAAACCTAATCCTTTTGTAGAGTAAAATCCAGCTGCAGGTGCCACCATAATGGTTTCTCCATTAAGTTCAAATTTTTCTAGCATCCATTGTGCAAAATCATCGGCATTATCCACAGGCAATTCAGCAATGCAATAAAAAGCACCTTTTGGTTTTCCTACTTTTACGCCTTCAATTTTTTGTAATTCTTCAATAAGGGTATTACGTCTAGAAACATATTCATTAATAACATCATCAAAGTAACTCTGTGGTGTTTCTAAAGCGGCTTCACTTGCTATTTGCGCATAGGTTGGTGGGGATAATCGTGCTTGTGCAAATTTTAAGGCAGTATCAATAACTGCACTATTTTTTGAAACTATGCAACCAATTCTTGCGCCACACATACTATATCTTTTAGAAACAGAGTCAATCATAATAGCATAATCTTCTAAACCTTCTTCTTGCATAACAGAATAATGTTCACTACCATCATAAGCAAATTCACGATACACTTCATCGGCTATTAAAAACAACTCATGAGCTTTAACAATTTTTGCTAATTTTTTTATTTCCTCTTTGCTATAAAGATATCCTGTAGGATTTCCAGGATTACAAATAAGAATTGCTTTTGTTTTTGGTGTAATCAATTTTTCAAAAGCTTCAATAGGAGGCAAGGCAAAATTATCTTCAATTTTAGAAATTACAGGAATAACATTTACGCCTGAAGCGATAGAAAACCCATTATAATTTGCATAAAATGGTTCTGGAATAATTACCTCATCGCCTACATCCATAATGCTTCCAAACGTGAACAGTAAAGCTTCACTACCACCAGTTGTAACAACGATTTGGTTGGCATTAACTGAAATATCATTTTTTGAGTAATAATCAGCAATCTTAGTTCTATATTCTTCTGAGCCTTCAGAGCGGCTATAAGCAACTACCTCTAAAGTATTATTTTTTACTGCATCTAGGGCTACCTGTGGTGTTTTAATGTCAGGTTGACCTATATTTAGGTGAAATACTTTTGTGCCTCGTTTTTTTGCATCTTCGGCAAAAGGAACCAATTTTCGTATTGGTGATTGAGGCATTGATTGTCCTTTATTAGATATTTTTGGCATTCTGCAGGTTTTTAATTGTGCCACAAAGTTGCAAAATATATCTTAAAGTTTCTTTAAAATAAAGACCTTTATAAATTATTTCTTTAAAAGATTTGTAAATTGAAGAAGGTGCCGTTTTTTACAAAAAAGTTTCATGAAAAAGATTTTTATATGTTCCCTATTTCTTTTAAGTTTCTGCTTATCGTCTTTAGCACAGGGGAAGTTTGTTTTGCAAAGAAGTACTCGTGATAAAATTAATTTTAAGTTAATACATAATTTAATAGTTATTCCAGTAGAAATTAATGGGGTAGTACTTTCTTTTTTATTAGATACAGGCGTGAGTAAACCCATAATTTTCAATTTTTTAAATCTTACTGAAGAACTTCAGATTAACCAAACAGAACGTATTTTTTTACGAGGATTAGGAGAAGGTAAATCTGTAGAAGCTCTTAAATCAAAAAATAATATTTTTAGAATAGGAAAGGCCATTAGTTTTAGCCAAGATTTATATGCTATTTTCGATCCAGCATTAAATTTTGCACCTAAATTGGGAGTCCCTGTTCATGGCATAATAGGTTATGATTTATTTAAAGATTTCATCGTAGAAATTAATTATTCTCAAAAATTCATGAGATTATACGATCCCGTAAGTTATAAGGAAAGAAAGTGTAAAAAGTGTAAGTCTTTCGGGTTAAACTTTTTTAATAATAAACCTTATATTGATGTCGATCTTATGATTAATAATATAGATATTCCGGTAAAATTATTGATTGATACTGGTGGGAGTGATGCATTGTGGTTGTTTGAAGATGATTCAAAGCATATTTCTATACCTAAAAAGTATTTTGTAGATTTTCTGGGAAGGGGGTTAAGTGGCAATGTTTATGGTAAGCGAACTACAATTGATGAAATTTCATTTAGTGATTTTAAACTTAAAAAAGTTAATGCTGCTTTTCCTGATTCTACATCAATTGCTTTTGCTAGAAAATTTAAAGAAAGAAATGGGAGTATGGGAGGAGAAATATTAAAACGATTTAATATTATTTTCGATTACCCAAATAATAGAATTACTTTAAAAAAGAATCATCATTTTAGTAATCCATTTTATTATAATAAGAGCGGTATTGTTTTAGAACATAACGGAGTTAGAGTTGTTAAGGAAATTGATAGAAGTATTGAGATAACAACGTTTAATAATGAAAATGAATCTGTTACTAGAATACCAATGGTGGTTTCTGGTTCTTATAAATATGTATTAGCACCAGCATTTACCATTGTTGAGTTACGAAAAGATTCACCTGCTAAAATAGCTGGTCTTCAACTTGGAGATGTTATTCTTAGTATCAATAACAAACAAGCACATGCTTACTCGTTACAAGAAATAATCCAATTATTTTATGGAGACGATGGTGACAGGATTAAATTACTTATAGATAGAAAAGGTGTACAAATGAGATTTCAATTTCAATTAAAAAGCTTACTATAACAAAAATCCCCCTAAAAAGGAGGATTTAATCTATCTTTTTTTATACAATAATTATTTTTGCTCTAATACACTCTTCTTTTTCTTTTTTAAGACGCTATTTTTACTAGAATCAACTACTAATCCTTTAATTTTTAAAGCTACATTTGGGGTGTCTGCATTTGATGTTACAGTAATAGTTTTTCTAATAGGATTTACTCTATTTGTATCATACTTTACTTTTATTTCTCCAGATTTACCAGGCATGATAGGATCTTTTGACCAACTTGGGACGGTACATCCACAAGTAGATTTAACTTTAGTAATAATTAACGGGGCTTCTCCAGTATTTGTAAATTCAAAAATTCTTACTCCATCAGTGCCTTTTTCAATAGTGCCATAGTCAATAACATCAGTTTTAAATTCAATCTTTGCTACTTTGTCTTGTGCATTAACAGAAAAACTGATTAGTCCAATACATAAAATAGTAATTAAATGTTTCATCATTTTTATTTTAAATTCAATGTAAACTTACTTACTTTTTAGACATTCTGCAAAATTATTAGACGAACTACACCAATAAAAAATTACCTAAACTATTCAAAAGAACATTATTAGTCTTTATAATTTCGCAGAAAACAAAATATAAGTACTTTTGCACATTAATGTTCAAAAACTATTCCTAAGTATGTCAATTCCATCACAATATGATGCCACTAATGTAGAAGGCAAATGGTACGATTACTGGATGAAACATAACTATTTTCATTCTGTACCAGACGAGAGAGAGCCTTATACTATTGTTATCCCACCACCTAATGTTACTGGGGTGTTACATATGGGACATATGCTTAATAATACCATTCAGGATGTATTAATCCGTCGCGCACGTTTACAAGGTAAAAATGTATGTTGGGTTCCTGGAACAGATCATGCTTCTATTGCTACTGAAGCGAAAGTTGTTGAAAAGCTTAAAAAACAAGGCATTAATAAAAACGACCTCACTAGAGAAGAGTTTTTAACTCATGCTTGGGATTGGACACATGAATATGGTGGCGTCATCCTAGAACAATTAAAGAAATTAGGATGTTCTTGTGATTGGAATCGTACAAAGTTCACTATGGACGACGATATGAACGAAGGTGTTATAAAAGTGTTTATCGATTTATATAACAAAGGCTTGATTTATCGCGGCTATCGCATGGTAAATTGGGATCCTGTAGCCAAAACAACACTTTCTGATGAAGAGGTAAACCATGTTGAACGTACCGATAAATTGTATTATGTAAAATATCGAATAGAAAATGAAGATGGTTTTGTAACCATTGCCACTACACGTCCTGAAACCATTTTGGGAGACACTGCAGTTTGTATTAATCCTAATGATGAACGTTTTGCTCATTTAAGAGGAAAACATGTAATTGTACCTATTTGTAATCGAGTAGTTCCTATAATTGAAGACGATTATGTAGATATTGAGTTTGGTACAGGTTGCTTAAAAATCACACCAGCTCACGATGTAAATGATAAAGAGATAGGAGATAGGCACAACCTTGAAGTTATTGATATTCTTAATGATGATGCGAGTTTAAATAGCTACGGATTACAGCATGAAGGGAAAGATCGTGTTGAAGCGCGTAAAGATGTTGCCAAAGAACTCGAAAATCTAGGAATTCTTGTAAAAATTGAAGATATTATTCATAAAGTTGGCACGAGTGAACGTACACATGCAGTTATTGAGCCTAGACTCTCTGACCAATGGTTTTTAAAAATGGAAGATTTAGTAAAACCAGCAATTCAGTCGGTTTTGGTAGATCATGATATTAAATTATTTCCAAAAAAGTTTGAAAACACCTATCGACATTGGATGGAAAATATTCGCGATTGGAATATTTCGCGACAGTTACTTTGGGGACAACAAATTCCAGCCTATTATTATGGTGATGGAAAAAACGATTTTGTAGTAGCCAAAAGTAAAGAAGAAGCTCTAAAGTTAGCACAAGAGAAAATAGATGTTACCTCGAGTACAGTCGAGAGGTTATTAACTTTAGATGACTTAACTCAAGAATCTGATATAGTAGATACATGGTTTTCATCATGGTTATGGCCAATAAGTGTGTTTGATGGCATACGTAATCCAGAAAACGAAGAAATTAACTACTATTACCCAACCAACGATTTAGTAACAGGACCAGATATTTTATTCTTTTGGGTAGCGCGAATGATTATTGCTGGCTATGAGTTTAAAGGTGAAAAACCCTTTTCTAATGTGTATTTAACAGGATTGGTTCGAGATAAACAACGTCGTAAGATGAGTAAATCATTAGGGAATTCTCCTGATGCTTTAAAATTGATTGCAGATTATGGAGCCGATGGTGTTAGAGTAGGCTTATTGTTGAGTGCAGCAGCAGGCAACGATTTAATGTTTGATGAAGCGCTTTGCCAACAAGGAAAAGCCTTTGGAAATAAAGTTTGGAACGCCTTTAGATTGATAAATGGTTGGGAAGTTGCAGCTATAGATCAACCAGAATCTTCTAGAATTGCAATTGAATGGTACCTAAGTAAATTCCAAAAGGTGCTTTTAGAAATTGAAAACCATTACAGCAAATACCGATTGAGTGATGTGTTAATGGCAACCTATAAATTGATTTGGGACGATTTCTGTTCGTGGTTACTGGAAATGGTAAAACCAGCTTATCAGCAACCTATTGATAAAACAACTTATACTGCAATTATTACCATATTAGAAGATAATTTAAAGCTGTTGCATCCGTTTATGCCCTTTTTAACTGAAGAGATTTGGCAACATATTTCTGAACGAACTCCAAACCAAGCCCTTATTATTGCAAAATGGCCAGAAGAGAAACCTATAAATGAAACTTTAATTGCTGAATTTGATTTTGCAGCTGAAGTAATCTCAGGAATACGTACCATTAGAAAACAAAAAAATATTGCGTTTAAAGACAGTATTGAGTTGTTTGTGTTAAATAATGACAAGACTTCAAAAACCTTTGATGTTGTTATTAGTAAACTGGGAAACCTTTCGGCATTACATTATACAGATACTAAGGTAGATGGTGCATTGACCTTTCGAGTAAAATCTAACGAATATTTTGTACCAATGCAAGGAAGTATTGATGTAGAAGCAGAAATTGCAAAACTTACTGAAGAGTTAAACTATACCGAAGGCTTTTTAAAATCGGTACAAAAGAAGTTGGCTAACAAGCGTTTTGTGTCTGGAGCACCAGAGCAAGTAGTGGCAAGCGAAAAGAAAAAAGAAGCAGATGCTTTAGCAAAAATTGAAACGCTTAAAGCGAGTTTGGCGAGTTTGGAATAATAAATCGTTGTCATTCCTGTGTAGGTAGGAATCTCATGAATGGTATTTAGATGCTGAAACACACTTCGACTCCGCTCAGTGTAAAAGTTCAGCATGACAAAACATAGTTTTAAGTTTTATATGCTTATCTTTTTTTCATGTACCAATTTACATTTTTTATTGTGTCATTAAATAAAACATATACTTTTCTTCCAATTATTTGAAACTTTGATGGTGTATTTTTTATAAAAAAATCATTGCTTTTATAATCAATAAAAATTGTAAAACCTAAGTTTGCTTCTTTAGGGTAAAAATTCCATAATCTTCAATTAATAGTTCTTCATACTCTTCTGACACATGAACTTTCGAAATATTTTTATTATAACAAAATTTTCCTTTTTTGTTTTCCTTTACAGTTAAAGAGTTGTTTATTTTTAATGTTAAACCAGTTATATTATTATTCCAATTATCGATAACCTTTATGCATTTCTCTTGATTATATGTAGAATCTAAAATTCTACTTTTACTATTAGATTTTTTTCTATTTCTATAATCTTATTTTTAACTGAATAATATCCTTTAAATACATTTTGACCTAATAAATGTTCATTGATATAATAAACATAAGTAGAATCTTTGTTGAGTTTCAGGTTATGAATACTATAATCACTTTTTAAAATGTAGTTACCAAATATACTTTTATTACAACTGTAATACAGTAATACAATTAGAAGAAGAAAGATTTTTTTCATGCCCTAAAACTACTTAAAAATGAAAAGCAATAAAACTTAAACTTAGGGAAACACTTGATTTGTCTAGTAAATTGTTATTTTGAGTGAGCTAACTGTCATTCCTGTATACGCAGGAATCCACTTTTTTTCAGAATAAGGTAATAATGGATTCAGTATCAATTGCTCAATAACAAGGCATTATTTCCGATATAAAAAGTAATCATTTACCAAATCTATATAAATACGTTTGGCTTCATCTTCAGTAATGTCTTTAGCTTGGAACAAGGCATTGGTTTTAAAAGCATTTATTATGGCTTTACTACTACTTGGTCTGCCATAATCGTTAGTTGCTTTTTTATAGTAGGCATACAGACGAAGTAATATGTCAGCAGGAAAAGGTTCGGTATGTGCATTAACACGTCCTACGGCTTCTTTAAATTCAATATCTAGCTTTTCACTTGTCATTACAATGCTGCAATAATACTTTCGCCACCACGAACTTTTTGGTTGAGTTTTACTTTAATAGTGGTATCTAAAGGTAAAAATAAATCTACTCTCGAACCAAATTTTATAAATCCTGAGTCTTTCCCTTGTGTTGCTTTATTATTTTGTTTGGCATAATTTACTATACGTCTTGCCATTGCTCCAGCTATTTGCCTATACAATACTTTGCCATAAGTTTCATTTTCTACAACTACAGTAGTGCGTTCGTTTTGTTCACTTGCCTTAGGGTGCCATGCAACTAAATATTTCCCTGGATGATATTTGCTAAACACTACATTCCCACTCACAGGATAACGGGTAACATGTACATTTATTGGCGACATAAATACACTTACTTGCAATCGTTTGTCTTTAAAATATTCGTTTTCAAAAACTTCTTCTATCACTACTACCTTGCCATCTACTGGAGCTAAAACATGATGGTTATTTAGTACAGTATGCCGTTTAGGGTTTCTGAAAAACTGAAGTATAAGAATAAAAAGTATAAGTAATGCAATGTCTAATGTAAGGCGTAACCAAGGCATAAGTGCAAACTTATCAATAAGTAAAACAGAAATAGCAACGAGAACAAATGTCATTACTATAATTTTATAACCTTCTTTATGAAACATATCTTAAAATTCTTAAGAATAAATATATAAATGGTGCTGCAAAAATAATACTATCTAAGCGATCTAGCAATCCACCATGTCCAGGCATTATTACACCACTATCTTTCACATCGGCTTGTCGCTTGTATTTGGATTCGATTAAATCGCCTAAAGTACCAAAAACACTAACGATAATACTTAATATTAACCAGCTTGTAAAGTCTAAAGTATTGGTGTGTTTGGCAATAAAATAGCTGCTTACACTAGAAAAGAATAGACCTCCTAAAAACCCTTCAACTGTTTTTTTTGGAGAAATACTAGAGAATAATTTTTGTTTCCCAAAATTTTTACCAATCAAATACGCAAACGAGTCGTTTACCCAAACCAGTATAAAGGCACCTAACAATATATTAGGGTTAAATTCTTCATAGTAATCTGCAATGAGAAACATAAAAATAAAAGCGCTAGACAAATAAAATGTTGCATTTATATAACGATTGGTTATAAACAGCGGTAATGCTTTTTCTGTAAACAGATCTTTAATTAAGAACAACAAGACAAAAATAGTGAGGACATGTAAAATTTGAATGGCTTCAGTAAACCCTTCGTTAGTATCCATAACCAATTGCCAATACGAAAAACCGAGATATAATAAAATGAATATAATATAGGATATAACCCCTTTTTGATTGATGAGCTTATTAAATTCGGCTATGCAAATAAGTCCAAAAACAAAAAATAAACCAATTAATGCATGTTGCGATTGTAAAGAAAGCAAGAACAAGGATACATATAAAATACCTGAGACTGTTCTAATAAATAATTCCTTCATTTATAAGTCTTCTAACAGCAGCAAATATAAGTTTTTTGAACTACTTCCGTAACTTAAAAAATCTTTATCATCACAAGCCTTAAAGTGCTTAATAGTAGTAATATTAGTAGGAATTCTGTCTTTGCTATTGTTTTTTATGCCTTTTAAACCTTCACTAATGGTCTCTACAAACTGACTTGTAGTTGCAAAAATTATAAAATTGGAAGGAAACTCTGTAAGTCGTTTTTCGGCAATCTGATTTGAGGAAATTAAGAGTGAACCATCATTAGAAATTAAATATTCACAAGTGGTTAAAAAATAAGTACAATCGGCAGATTCTTTACAAACAGATAAGTTAAAATTCTTAAATTTTTCGGCTAAGCGTTCATCGAGAAGCATCACTTTTTTATCTCGCCAATCATTCTCATCCAGAATATTGCCTAGATTTTCATCGACTTCATCAAAATCTTCACAATATAAAAATTTACCACCATTAGCTTTAAAATTAATGGTAAAACGCTCATCGATAGGAAGTGAAATATCAGGCATATACTTGCTCCTCCCTTTATTTTGAATAAATTCTTGAGAGTCATCAGATTTAAGTCCGAAAATTTTACGAAATAGGCTCATTAGGGTTTTGCTATTAACAAGTTTATGTCCTAGTTTTTACCAAAGATATAAAATCTTAAATTAATGATCATTAATTTAAGATTTTGCTATTTTTTTACTCTTCTTCAGTAATCCCTTTTTCTCTATCATCAAAAAGTCTTTTGCCAAATATTTTTTGAAGATTATCTTTAAAAATTACTTCTTTCTCTAGTAAAACCTCTGCCAATTGTGTAAGCTTATCTTTATTGTTTTCTAGTAATTTTATAGCGCGCTGATATTGGGTTTCAATAATATCAGAAATCTCTTTATCAATTAATTCTGCTGTTTTTTCACTATAAGGTTTTGTAAAGCCATATTCACTTTGCCCTGAAGAGTCATAATACGTTAAGTTACCAATCTTGTCACTTAACCCATAAACTGTAACCATGGCTCTTGCCTGTTTGGTTACTTTTTCTAGGTCACTTAAAGCTCCTGTGGAAATTTCATTGAAGATTACTTTTTCAGCAGCGCGTCCACCCATTGCAGCACAAATTTCGTCAAGCATTTGTTCAGGTCTAACAATTAATCGTTCTTCCGGAAGATACCAAGCAGCTCCTAACGATCGTCCCCTAGGTACTATGGTTACTTTAACTAGAGGTGCAGCATGTTCAAGCATCCAGCTTACTGTTGCATGACCAGCTTCATGAAAAGCTACTGCTTTTTTCTCACCAGGAGTTATTATTTTATTTTTCTTTTCAAGTCCTCCAATAATTCTATCAACTGCATCTAGGAAATCTTGTTTTCCAACAGATTTTCTACCTTTTCTAGCAGCAATTAAAGCGGCTTCATTACAAACGTTAGCAATATCAGCTCCAGAAAACCCTGGGGTTTGTCTTGATAAAAAGGCTATATCTAAACCTTTTGCTTTTTTAAGAGGTCTTAAATGCACTTCAAAAATTTCTTTACGCTCTCTAACATCTGGTAGATCTACAAAAATTTGTCTATCAAAACGTCCTGCACGCATTAAAGCTTTATCTAAAATATCGGCTCTATTGGTCGCAGCAAGTACAATAACATTGGTGTTTGTGCCAAAACCATCCATTTCAGTTAAGAGTTGGTTTAGGGTATTTTCACGCTCGTCATTACTACCAGACATGGCGTTTTTTCCACGAGCTCTACCAATAGCGTCAATTTCATCAATAAAAATAATGGAAGGTGATTTTTCTTTAGCTTGTTTAAATAAATCACGAACTCTAGAAGCTCCAACACCAACAAACATTTCTACAAAATCAGAGCCTGAAAGAGAGAAGAAAGGTACTTTTGCTTCACCAGCAACAGCTTTAGCTAATAAGGTTTTTCCTGTTCCAGGAGCGCCAATAAGTAAAGCACCTTTTGGAATTTTTCCGCCAAGAGAAGTATATTTTTCA
>Ga0114934_10002586_pt1 | contig 11557 bp, 10 predicted proteins | sample 4SBtaG_2_FD_99695 | JGI IMG/M metagenome (GOLD analysis project Ga0114934, IMG submission 99695) | Deep subsurface microbial communities from Kolumbo volcano to uncover new lineages of life (NeLLi) - 4SBTROV10_white metaG | ecosystem: Environmental > Aquatic > Marine > Volcanic ...
CACGGGTTTCTGCTGGGCCGCACGGCGGGTCCCGAGGCCGAGGTCCTGACCCTTGCGGTCCACCCCGGTGCCCGCCGCAAGGGAATCGCCCGCGCCCTCCTTGGTGAATTCGAGCAAATCGTGTGCAGCCGGAACGCAACCGAGGTCTTTCTGGAGGTCGCATGCGACAACCGGGGGGCAATCGCCCTCTACCGCGCGGCGGGGTATCACAGGACCGGCACGCGGCACGCCTATTATCAGGCCCCGGACGGCGCGACGCACAACGCCGACGTGATGGTGCGCAGGCTGAAGGCGCCCGACGCCGGACGCTAAGGTGGCATGCGTCAAGTTTCCCAATAGAGAACCGCCTTTAAAACGGGATATCGGGGAATTAACGGTTGACCCCCCATCCGACGTTCTGTCTTAATTGCGTATGGTCATCTGCTGATCGTTGTTCACGCGCCCCGTCGGGGATGTCGCGAACGCATAAAGAATAACACGGGAGAAAAACATGTCCTTTATGAAAGTCATCCTTGGCTCTGCCAGCGCCCTTGCCATCACGGCGGTCGCGGCATTTGCCAACCCTGCCATCGTTTACGATCTCGGCGGGAAATTCGACAAATCCTTCAACGAGGCCGCATCCCACGGTGCTGCCCGCTGGAAAAAGGAAACCGGCAAGGATTTCCGCGAGATCGAAATGTCCTCGGAAGCCCAGCGCGAGCAGGCGCTGCGCCGTCTGGCCGAGAAAGGCAACAACCCGATCGTGATGACCGGCTTTGCCTTTGCGTCGTCCCTGTCCAAGGTTGCCAAGGATTTCCCCAACACCAAATTCGTCATCATTGACATGGTCGTGGATCAGCCAAACGTGCGCTCGGTTGTGTTCAAAGAGCAGGAAGGCTCGTACCTGATGGGCGTGGCTGCGGCCAAGGCGTCGAAATCTTCCACGGTCGGTTTTATCGGCGGCATGGATATTCCCTTGATCCGCAAATTTGCCTGTGGCTACGTCCAGGGCGTAAAGGCAACTGCCCCAGGTGACAAGGTGATCCAGAACATGACCGGCACGACGCCGTCCGCATGGAACGACCCGGTCAAGGGCGCCGAGCTGACCAAGGCGCAGATCGCGCAAGGCGCCGATGTGGTTTACGCCGCGGCCGGCGGCACCGGCGTTGGCGTGCTGCAAACCGCCGCCGACGAGGGGATCTATTCGATCGGCGTTGACAGCAACCAGAACTACCTGCACCCCGGTTCGGTCCTGACTTCGATGATGAAACGGGTCGATGTCGCCGTCTACAACGCGTTCAAGGACGGCCCCGACCTGAAAACCGGCTTTAACGTGCTGGGCCTCGCCAATGGCGGGATCGACTACGCGCTGGACAAAAACAACGCCAAGATCTTTACCCCGGAAATCAAGGCCGCCGTGGATGCCGCGAAGGCCGACATCATCTCGGGCAAGATCAAGGTGCATGACTACATGTCAGACAACTCCTGCCCGGTCAAATAAGGCACCGACCGTGACAGAAGCGGAACAAGAGGGGCGGCAGGAAACTGTCGCCCCAGCCATTGAACTGGTCGGTATCTCCAAGGCGTTCGGCCCGGTTCAGGCGAACAAGGACATATCGATTCGTGTTGCCAAAGGCACGATTCACGGCATTGTCGGCGAAAATGGGGCGGGGAAATCCACCCTGATGTCAATCCTTTACGGCTTTTACAAAGCCGATTCGGGCGAGATTTTCGTCAACGGCAAACCGACCCTCATCCCCGACAGCCAGGCGGCCATCGCGGCGGGGATTGGTATGGTGTTCCAGCACTTCAAACTGGTTGAAAATTTTACCGTCCTTGAAAACGTGGTGCTCGGTGCCGAGGAGGGTGCGTTGCTGCGCCCCTCGCTGACCAAGGCGCGCCGCGTCCTCGTTGATCTGGCGCGAGAGTATGAACTGGACGTTGACCCCGACGAGGTGGTCGAAAACCTCTCGGTCGGTCACCAGCAGCGGGTCGAAATCCTGAAGGCGCTCTACCGGCAGGCCGACATCCTGATCCTGGACGAGCCGACCGGCGTTCTGACCCCCAGCGAGGCGGATCACCTGTTCCGCATCCTGAAAAACCTGCGCGCGCAGGGCAAGACCATCATCCTGATCACCCACAAGCTGCGCGAGATCATGGAGGCCACCGATACCGTCAGCGTCATGCGCCGTGGTGAGATGACCGCAACCCTGAAAACCAGCGAAACCAGCCCGCCGCAGATGGCCGAACTGATGGTCGGGCGCAAGGTTCTGCTGCAGGTGGACAAGAAACCCGCGACCCCCGGCAAAACCGTGTTGGAGGTCAAGGATCTGCACCTGAAAGACGAATTCGGGGTCGAGCGCCTGAAAGGCATCTCGTTCGAGGTGAAGGCCGGCGAGATTCTGGGCATCGCCGGGGTTGCCGGCAACGGCCAGTCGGAATTGCTGGAGGCGCTGGGCGGCTTTGCCAACGCCACGGGCACGCTGCGTTTGCATGGCAATGATCTGGACCTGACCGGGCGCCATGCTAACGGGCAATCGCGCCGCGCAAACGGTATTGCCCACGTCCCCGAGGATCGGCAGCGCCTGGGCCTGATCATGGATTTCATGGCCTGGGAGAACGTCTGTTTCGGCTATCACAACGACCCCGCCTATAACAAAAACCCGTTCTTGATGGACAACCCCGCGATCCTTGCCGATACCGTCGGCAAGATGGAGCGGTTCGATATCCGCCCCCCGAACCCACGCCTTCTGGGCCAGAGCTTTTCTGGCGGCAACCAGCAAAAGATCGTTCTGGCCCGCGAGATCGAGCGCAACCCCGAGGTGCTGCTGGTCGGTCAACCAACGCGCGGTGTCGATATCGGGGCGATTGAATTCATCCACCAGCAAATCGTGGCCCTGCGCGATCGGGGCAAGGCAATCCTGCTGGTCAGTGTCGAACTGGAAGAGATCCTCTCGCTCTCGGATCGCGTCGCCGTCATGTTCGACGGGCGCATGATGGGCGAACGGATCACCGCAAAAACCGACGAAAAAGAACTGGGCCTGCTTATGGCCGGTGTCAGCACAGAGGCCGCCTGATGGAAAAAATGCCGCGCTGGGCCGATGTCGCCCTCGTCCCGCTGATCAACGTTGCTCTGGCGTTTTTCGTGTCGGGCCTTGTCGTGCTTGCAATCGGGGAAAACCCGTTTCGGGCGATCTGGATCATGATTTCCGGCTCTCTGGGATCGACCTCGGGGATCGGCTATACGCTTTATTACGCAACCAACTACATCTTTACCGGACTGGCCGTTGCCATCGCCTTTCACGCGCGGCTGTTCAACATCGGTGGCGAGGGCCAGGCGGCAATAGGGGGCGTTGGGGCGTCGCTGGTGCTGCTGGCGTTCAACTGGCCCTACTGGTGGCTGGCGCTGCCGTTTGCGGTGCTGGGGGCGGGTATTTTCGGCGGCGCATGGGCGTTTATCCCCGCCTATCTCCAAGCCAAACGGGGCAGCCATATCGTCATTACGACGATTATGTTCAACTTTATCGCCGCGGCGGTCATGGGCTATTTGCTGAACGGTGCGATGAAAAATCCGAACACCCAGAATGCGGAAACCGTGGCATTCCCGGCGGGCGCGCATCTGCCCACCGCCTATGAGGTCCTGACGCCTCTTGGCATTCCATTTTCCAAATCCACCCCGCTCAACGTCAGCTTCCTTCTGGCGCTGGGCTGTGCAGTACTGGTCTGGTTCATCCTGTGGCGCACGCGCCTCGGTTATCAGATTCGCGCCTTTGGGCACAACGAAAACGCCGCGCGCTATGCCGGGATTAACGCCACCAGAATTACCCTGATCACGCTGGTCATCTCGGGCGCGCTGGCCGGGCTGCTGGCGATCAACGCCGTGATGGGTCAGCAAGAGCGGCTGATCAAGGAATTCGTAGAAGGCGCAGGATTCATAGGAATTGCGGTCGCGCTGATGGGGCGCAGCCACCCGTTCGGCATCGTTCTGGCATCGCTTCTGTTTGGCATGCTGACCCAGGGCGGGTTCGAGCTGATCTGGGACATGCCCGATGTCAGCCGCGAAATGGTGCTGGTCATTCAGGCCCTGATCATCCTGTTCACCGGCGCGCTGAACAACATGGTGCGCGACCCGGTCGAGCGCCTGTTCCTTCGTTTCAGAAAGAGGAAAAGCTGATGGATTTCGCCGCCGGCTATTTGCAACTGCTGCTAACCATGGACATGACAGTGCGTCTGTCCGTGGTCCTCATCCTGGCCTGCCTCGCCGGTCTGTTTTCCGAGCGCGCGGGGATTTTCGACATCGGGCTTGAGGGCAAGATGCTGATCTCTGCCTTCCTGTCGGCCACGGTCGCCTATGAAACCAACAGCGCGTGGCTGGGGGTTCTGGCAGCAATCGGTGGCGCGCTGGTGTTTTCGCTTATTCACGGGCTGGCCTCGATCACCTATCGCGGGGATCAGCTGATTTCGGGGGTGGCGCTGAACTTTCTGGCGTCCGGCATCACGGTGGTCGTTGGCAATGCGTGGTACCATCAGGGCGGGCGCACCCCGACGCTGACCGGCAACGGGCGCTTTCATGAAATCACCCTTCCCTTTATCGACACGATGAACAATATCCCGGTGCTCGGCCATTTTTATTCCGAGGTGGTCTCTGGCCATACAGCGATCGTTTACATCGCTTTCCTCACCGTGCCGCTGACCTGGTGGATCCTGTTTCGCACCCGATTCGGCCTGCGTCTGCGGGCGGTCGGCGAAAACCCCGCCTCGGTCGATACCGCCGGCATTTCAGTGGTGCGCCTGCGCTATTCGGCGGTCATGATCGCCGGGGTTCTCTGCGGCGTTGCGGGGGCCTATCTTGCGACATCGCAGGCAGCGGCCTTTGGTCGTGAAATGACGGCCGGTCGCGGGTTTATCGCGCTGGCCGCGCTGATCTTTGCCAAGTGGCGGCCGTTCTATGCGCTGGGGGCAACGCTGCTGTTCGGCCTGCTCGAGGCAATCAGCAACCTTTACCCCAATATCAACGTCTTCAACCTGTTTGAAATCCCCGTGCAGTTCACGCAGGCCTTGCCCTATATCCTGACCGTGGTGATTCTAGCGGGCTTTGTCGGCAAGGCGGTGCCACCGAAAGCAGGCGGCGAAGCCTATGTGAAAGAGCGTTAACCGCGCATAGATGCAAAAACGGGAATATATGTCGCATTTCCCCCCCTCCACAAATGGCGCGAACAGGCGTAGAGGGGTGGGATTCCTGTCAAGGGGCGACGCACCATGCAAAGCTATCTTCCGATCGCCGAAGTTTCGGTCAGCATCTACCTTTTGCTGGGGCTTGGCACCTCGGTCGGCATTCTGTCGGGGATGTTCGGCGTCGGCGGCGGATTCATCCTGACGCCGCTCTTGTTCATGATCGGCATCCCCTCGGGGGTAGCGGTCGGCACCCAAGGCAACCTGATCGTGGCGTCGTCCTTTTCGGGAATGCTGGCACATCTGAAACGCAAGACCGTCGATTACAAGATGGGTCTGGTGCTACTGGCGGGCGGTCTGGTTGGTTCGGCCTTTGGGGTTCGGCTGTTTCACATCCTGACCGCACTCGGCCAGGTGGATCTGATCATCAAGCTGGCCTATGTCTTTCTTCTGGGCATCATCGGCGCGCTGATGCTGATCGAGGCCGTCAACGCCGTGCGTCGGCGCAACAATGCAAATTACAAACCCAAACCGCGCAAGCACCATTCCTGGGTGCATGGCGGCCCGCTGAAGATGCGGTTCCGTACATCCAAGCTCTATATCAGTGCGATCCCGCCGTTCGGGATTGGGATTCTTGTCGGGATTCTTTCGGCCATCATGGGCGTCGGCGGCGGCTTTCTGATGCTGCCGGCCATGATCTATATCCTTGGCATGCCAACCAAGGTGGTGGTTGGCACCTCGCTGTTTCAGATTACCTTCATGTCGGCCTTTACCACGGTCATGCACGCAATCGAAAACCAGACCGTCGACATGGTGCTGGGCTTTGTCCTGTTGATCGGTGGCGTCATCGGCGCGCAGATTGGCACCCGCATCGGCATGAAAATAAAGGCCGACATATTGCGAATCCTTTTGGCAGCGATGGTCCTATCGATCAGCATCAAACTGGCCTTCGACCTTGTTCTGGTGCCGAACGAATTGTTTTCCCTTTCCCTTTGAAGGAGTTCCCGAGGTTTCATCAGGATTTCAGCACCGACGCGGCCACGCGCATCGCCTTCGCTCCGATTTGTCGCAGGGCCCCGCCCTGAACAAATCCAGCCAACATCTGTAAGGGATGGGACGCCTGAAAGCGGGCGCGCGGCGCAAGACAGCCCAAGACGAGACCTTGACCAGCGGCAGGACCGGAGACGAATGATGTTGCGTATGATAATTGCCCTGCTCTTTCTTGCGGTCGCGCCCGCCAGCGCGCAGGAAAGCGTTGTCGCCGGGCTCAGCCAGCATCGGGTGGCAATCACGGCCAATTTCGACGGCACAGCCATTCTGATCTTCGGCGCCGTCAAACGCGATGCGCCCGCGCCAAAACAGGGGCCCCTGCAGGTCATCATTGCGGTTTCAGGCCCCTCGCGATCGGTGCTTGTACGCCGCAAGGAGCGCGTCTTTGGCATCTGGATCAACCGCTCTTCAGTGCGGGTCGATTCCGCGCCCAGCTTTTATGCCGTGGCCTCGACCGTTCCGCTGGATCAGGCGATCTCGCGGACCGAGGATCTGCGTTACAAGGTCAGCATCAAAAATATGATCCGCTCGGTCGGGGCGCCCGACAACATCAAGGATGCCCCCGAGTTTTCCAAGGCCATCGTGCGTATTCGCGAAAACAACGGCCTCTATCTGGAAAAGGCAGGGCGGGTCGATCTGATGGATGACACGCTGTTTGACACCGAGATCAAGCTGCCTGCGAACCTTGTCGAGGGCGATTACAAGGCGCGAATCTTTCTGACCCGCGACCGGCAGGTTATCGACACGTTCCAGACCACAATTCCGGTACGCAAGGTGGGTATGGAGCGCTGGATTTACAATATGGCCCATAAACAGCCATTGCTCTACGGTATCCTGTCCCTGCTGATTGCAATCGGCGCCGGGTGGCTGGCGGCGACGATATTCCGCCTGCTCAGAATTTCCTGAGCTGGCCGGCACCCCTCTGCCGGCCCCTTTGTGCGCGGAATATTGCCAGGTTTCGTAGGGCGTCCAGTCGGTAATCCCGGGATAATACCGACGCCGCCACGCGCGGACACGAGGGGTGAAGTCCCGGCGCCACAGCGGCGGGATCATCACCATCGCCGTCATCGGTGGGTATCGGGATCCGGTCGTCAACTGCGGAAGGGGCGCTCATCGTTCGACCTCTTTGGTGGCGAACGAGGCCTTGCGCGGGCTCAGGCGCAGATAGATTCCGTTCGCCGCGCGCACCGTCAAATGCGCAACCGGCATCGGCTCACGGCCTTTGATACGCTCGAACCGGAAGGCGCGCACCAGCATCGACAACAACAGCGTGCCCTCTGCCATGGCAAAGGCGGAACCGGGACAGACCCGGGCGCCGGCGGAAAACGGGATATAGGCCTTGCGCAGACATTCCTTGCCGTTTTCAGTTTCAAAGCGCTCGGGGTCGAATTCGTCCGGGCGCTCCCACAGGCGCGTGTGCCGGTGCAGGTGCCAAGGGCTGAGGATCACCTGCGCGCCGCGTTTGACCGCACGGTTGCGGAACGTTTCGGGACAGGCGGCCTCGCGTACGAACATCGGCACCGGCGGATAGAGGCGCATCGCCTCGCGAAACACGGCGCGGGCGTCTTTCAGTCTGGACAGGGTCGAGAAATAGATCTTGTCAGGGTCGAACGCGACCTCGGCCTCCTTTGCGAGGCGCTCTTGCCAGTCGGGATAAAGCGCCAGCAGATAAAGCGCCCAGGCCATCGCCGCAGCCGAGGTCTCGTGCCCGGCCAGAAAAAAGATCGCCACCTGATCGGTCATTTCCTCGTTGTCAAAGACCGCGCCGGTTTCGGGATCCGGGGTCGTCATGATCTTGGTTGCCAGATCGTCTGGCGCATTTCCCGCGGCAATGGCCAGGGCGCGTTCAGTGGTGAGCTGTGAGATCAGGCTACGGATCGTCTTGGCTGTCGCGCGGGTTTTCCGGGAATGAAAGCGCGGAAACCAGTGCGGCAATGGCAGGATAGCGCTTATATTGGCCACCGGCTGCGCGTTCTGGTGCGCACGAAAGGCGGCAAAGGCGGCTGCGGCGATCTCGTTCTCGATTGGGACAGAAAACAGCGTGCGAAAGATCACATCCATCGCAAGATGACTGGTCTGGGCCTCGATCTCCAACGGCGAGCCATCAGCCATCGACCGAAGCCGCGCGACCGCCGCAACCCCGCTATCCCACATCGCCGGAAAGACCTGCCGCAGGCGCCCACCCTCGAACGCGGGGTCGATGATACGGCGCTGATGCTCCCATGTCTTGCCATTTGAAATGAAAACGGAATTACCCAAAAGCGGCTTCAGCCCGACGCGAACCCGCTCGGATTTGGGAAAATCGCGGGGGCGACCGCGCAGGACCAGTTCAACCAGTTCGGGATCGTTGCACAGATACGAGCGAAAGAAAGGCGTGCGCATCTCGGCCATCCAGGCACGATAAAGATGTGCGGGCTGGGCCGACAGGATGTCCTGCTTGAACAGGCGAAAATATTTCCAGATCGACACCTTCCCCCGCCGGACAGCAGGCTTGGGCGGCAGTGGCGGCGGGTCGTTGCGACTATCGTCAAGCACGAAAAACGTCCTATCGGCTGTCCGGGGCAGGGAATGGCCCCCCGAAGGTCAGCACAATGGCTGCGGTGATTTATGACCCATGTCCCTGACGGGCGTCAAGTTTTCAAAACGCCTGAAAGGTCAGTGTCGTCAAGGATCGGCTTATCCCCGGAATATCAAGGATATTGTCGTTGATGAACTTGCCGATATCCTGATCCGGTTCAATATAGAGTTTTGCCAGAAGGTCGAAATCGCCGCTGGTCGAATACAGCTCGGAGGCGATCTCGCGGTTGTAGATTGCGTCGGCCACCTCGTAGGTCTTGCCGGGGTTACAGCGGATCTGGACAAAAACGCACTTCATGGAACACGCCTTCTGTTGGGGTTGAGCATTCCTTGCAAGTCTAATCTACCGCCGGGGTCCAGCGCCAGCGCGAAATCAGGACAACGGCGCATCGTCCGCCTGTGGGGCCAACGTCAACGGCGTGGCCGGGGTGGCACGCAGATCGTCAATCCCGAGGGGGGCTGACGGTTTGGCCAGCATATAGCGCGTCACCCACAGCAGGCGTTTTTCGGCGCGGGTGATAGCCACATAGGCCAGACGTTTCCAGAGCGGCACGCCCGCCTCCTCGCGGCCAGCGCGCGCAGCGGCATAGATATCGGGCGCAAAGACCTGCACATCCGGCCATTGCGAACCTTGTGCCTTGTGGATGGTCACAGCCGAGCCGTGCAGAAACGTTGCCCCCATGCGCGCCGCCGAGGGGATGAAGGGTTCATCTTCGCCGGGGGCCTCGATCTTGATGATGGTGGCGGCACTGACCTGCGGCTCCTCGACCCCAAAGACGTGCAGACGCGAAAAACCGGGCTTGCGCCCCACGCCCATGAAAACGGCCTGCGCCCCCTTGATCAGGCCCCGCGCCTCCAGATCGACCCGTTTCTTGCGGTGCTTCAAAGGCAGCTCGATACCGTCGCAGATCAGTGGCTCGCCGGGCAGGAGATCATCTTCCGGGGCGTGAAAGGCGCTGCGAAAGGCGTGAATGAGGCGGATGCGCGTGGCATTCCGCCAGACCAGAACCGGCGAGCGGGACATCAGCGTTGCATCGACCCGCGGCGCAACCACAACGCGGGAATCGCGGCGGGCGGCCGCCTCTATCATGCGCTCGAACGCGTCAAACCCCAGGGCCGGATCGGCCAGCGCATGCGCAAGATCGAGGATCGGGTTGTCGTCGCTTTGGCGGTGGATCCTGTGCAAAACAACCTTCTTGCTGTCCTTGACGCCGTCAAAGGCCATCGTGCCGGATTGCCCAACCGGGGCCAGTTGTGCCGGGTCGCCAAACAGGATGAGGGTCGAAAAAATCTGGTGCAGATCGTCAAACTGCCGGTCATCCAGCATCGAGCTTTCGTCCACGAGGCCAATATCCAGCGGCTGATCCCGCCGCGTCCAGCCGATGATAAAGTCCGAACCGCGCAACCCGGCCGTGGCCAGCGCGCCGGGAATTGACTTGTTGCGCGCATAAAACGCCTTGGCGCGCTCCAGCGCGGTATCGCCCAGCCCCTCGATTGTCGGGCGCTCACCCTTGTCGGCAAGCCACTCGGCTATTTTTTCATATTCGGGATCGTAAAGCGGCGTATAGAGGATGCGGTGAATAGTGGTCGCCGGAACCCCCTGCGCGCGTAGCACACTGGCGGCCTTGTTTGTTGGCGCCAGCACCGCGACGGTACGCCGGTCCTTGTGCCCGCGACCCTCGAAATCGCCCGAGATCAGATCGACCCCCGCCTCGGATAATTCACTGACGAGATGCGCAAGCAGCCGGGTCTTGCCGGAACCGGCCTTGCCCAGAACCGCCAACATGTTGCTGCCACCGCCCTCGGGCAGAAGGGTGGAATTCTGCAAATCAACCCCTGCCTTCAAAAGGGCGGCCGCGATACGGTCGTAGGCCTCGGCCTGATCTTCGGAAAACTGCATCTGCTCGCCTGTGCTTTTGCGGCACAGTCTATCGTGCAGCGCAAGCGCGCGCCAGCGGGTTCAGGCGGGGATCGGTTGTGCCTCGATCACGGCGGGGTCAAGGCCGGCCCGTGCCTTCAGGCACGCCATCGGGGCGGCGGCAAAATCCCACAAGCCAGCGCTGATCGCCTGCCGCCCGCTGCCTTGGGCGCCCAGGATATCTGGCGCCCAGCCGAGCGCGCGATAGATCCGCACCATCGGCGCATCGAACACCCCCACCGCATGCGCCAGGTGAAACCGCCGGCCCATCACGGCCGCCGCCAGCATCAGTCGGGCGGCGGTTTGGCGTTGCCCTGAGGCCTCAGGAGACAGACAGAAGCGCGTGCATTCCCAGATCAACGGGCTCTGGATCGAAACGCCGTTGGTCAGATGTGGAAAATGCTCGTTCACCATCACCGGCCCGGTGGTCGGCAGAAACCGCATCGAGCCAGCGTGCCCAGCGTCCTTGCGCGTAGCAATGACGTAAAGCGGGTTCAGCGCGTCATATGAATCCCGCTCATAGCCGTTTTCATCAACCGCGACCGCCCAGTCGAGACGCTCCTTGAACTGGCGCGCGCGGTCCCGGAACATGCCGTCGCGCAACCGTGGAAAGGCGTCCAACTGGCCGCCATAGATAAAATGGATCATGGAAATTCCTCTGGCTGAAATGCCAGCGGAATAGGGCCGCAGGGTTAATTCCGGGTAACCGTACGGGCAAAAAAATAACGCGCAACAGGTGCTCAGACGATGATCTTGCCTCGTGACATCGCCAGCGCAACCGCGTGGGTGGTGTTCGCCGCGCCCAGTTTGAATCGCGCGCTTTCGATATAGACTCGCAGCGTATGTTCAGAGATCGACAGG
>Ga0114934_10002587_pt1 | contig 11556 bp, 4 predicted proteins | sample 4SBtaG_2_FD_99695 | JGI IMG/M metagenome (GOLD analysis project Ga0114934, IMG submission 99695) | Deep subsurface microbial communities from Kolumbo volcano to uncover new lineages of life (NeLLi) - 4SBTROV10_white metaG | ecosystem: Environmental > Aquatic > Marine > Volcanic ...
ACAAGAAGCGATTAATCGTGTATTAGATAGTGCTCAATTTATCTTGGGACCTGATGTTACTGAATTAGAAAAAGAAGTGGCTACTTTTGTTAATACAAAATTTGGGATAGGTGCTTCTTCTGGGACAGATGCACTTTATATGGCTATGTTGGCTTTAGATATAGGACCTGGTGATGAAGTGATTACTACACCTTTTACTTTTATTGCAACAGCTGAAGTAATTGCTTTAGTAGGTGCAAAACCTGTTTTTGTTGATATAGATCCTAAAACTTACAATATAGATGTAACACAAATCGAAAATAAAATTACAGAAAAAACAAAAGCCATTATTCCTGTTCATCTTTATGGACAAGGTGCTGATATGGACCAAATTTCTTCTATTGCAAAACAACACAATCTTTATATTATTGAAGATGCCGCTCAAGCCATTGGCGCTGAATATAAAAATCAAAAGGTCTGCTCTTTAGGAGACATAGCCTGTCTTAGTTTTTTCCCAAGTAAAAATTTAGGTGGGTTCGGTGATGGTGGCCTGGTTGTTACAAATAATGAAACTCTATCTGAAAAATTGAGACAAGTAGGCAATCACGGTCAGGACAAGAAATATTCACATAAATATATTGGAATAAATGGACGATTAGATACTTTGCAAGCTGCTATTTTAAGAGTAAAATTAAAATACCTAAACCAGTGGATAGAGCAAAGAATAAAACATGCTGAATACTATATTCAAAATTTAAAAGATGTCGTGACTCCACCGTATAAAGAAGATTTTAATAAACATGTTTATAATCAATTTACAATTCGTACAAGCAAACGCAATGAGCTGCAAAAATATTGTATTGACAATGGAATCCCTATTGCAGTGCATTACCCTATCCCTCTCCATTTTCAAAATGCTTTTTCCTATTTAGGATACAAAAAAGGCGATTTCCCTGTGGCTGAACAGGCTTCTTTGGAAGTGATGTCCTTGCCTATGTTCCCAGAAATGGCAATCTCACAACAAGATGAGGTTATTTCTACTATCAAAAATTTTTTTAATAAATAAAGCTCTTAAAAAAATGATTCTCATTCTAATTGGAATTATTTCAATTATTATCGGCATCATAGGCTGTATTTTCCCTGGAATACCAGGTCCTCCTTTTAGTTATTTAGGACTTTTACTTTTGCATTTTGGGAAGCAAGGTGGTGCCTTTAAAACCAGCTTTCTTATTTTATTTTTAATTTTAACTCTCATTTTTTCTTTCATTGATTATATTTTGCCATTGTTAGGAACAAAAGTCTATGGTACATCGAAAAAAGGAATGCTCTTTGCAGCTTTTGGGCTTATTATTGGCCTACTCTTCTTTCCTCCCTTAGGCAGTATTATAGGAATTTTTATTGGTGCTGTTGTAGGCGAACTTCTTTCAGGCAAAAAATGGAATGCACTGAAGGCTGGAAGTGTTACTTTTATAGCAAACATTTTAGCTATGATTTTTAAACTTTTTCTTTCTCTTATAATGACCTATTTTTTTATAATAAAACTATTATTTCATTGAATATAGCAAAAATTAAATTTATCATATTATATCTAAAAAATAAGGGCAAAACTGAATTCTATGCTGTGTTGCATTTCTCAATGCTGAAACTTACGTATTTAAATTGGATTTTTGGTGTCAGAGGTCAAATTTTGTATATCTAAATTAGATTTTCGGTGCCAGAGGCTAAAATTCCTGTTGTCATGGCGAGCCTACGCATAAGACGTGGCCTTCTCTATGTTGCAATGATAGAAAAAGATGATTTTTGGTGTCAGAGGCCAAATTTTGCAGGATTCTTTATAGGCGTCTTCATTGGCAGGTAAAAATGATGCTACTCCTTGTTTTCTTATTAGACATAATCTCACAAGTTTATGGCTACCACTTTTACGAATTTTATTTCTGTACATCTGGATATTTAAACTTACTAAAAAAATAATATTAAATCCTCAATTGCAGACCAACAAGTTTTAATACACATAAAAGGCTGTCAGCTTATTCAAGGATTTTTCATTCATTTTAAGAAACCTAACTAACAGTAGGCCATTGGGGAAATATCCCTTTCCAATAGTTATTTCTATGAAAAATTTGCCAAACAATAATTGTGCTTAATATAATAAAATACTTTGACTTTTTATCATAAATATTCTATATTAGTAAAAATATGAAACTAGTAAAAAAAGTTAGGCAATGTTTAACCTTATAATAAAGAAACATTTCTGTTTTCCTTTTTCATAGGAGTTTGTATTTCAAAGATGACCATGTTACTATTATAGATGAAGTAATTGACACAATTGATTTAATGCTATATATAATAAACTATCAACTGTAAGAATTCTTCTGTATGATACTTCACTTATGGTGAATTTTTGGTTTTGTGTAAAGACATGTACTTTCGGAATATAACAGGCGAAACTGTATTTAGGATTAAGAATTTTTTTACTCAGGGGAAACCAAATGGTGAAAGATGAATGTTTTTTAATTGCATTGTCCATAATCTTTTGAAGATTGCCAAACAGTTGGAGAGTTACAGCTAAGTTTGAAGGAATTACTAAATCTGCACAAATTGTAGCAGTGTGAGGAACATCATAATAGAGAATGAGTGAAAAATTTAGGAATAGAAAAAAAAATGAAAAAAACAGAAAAATATTTTGAACTTATAGTTAGGATTTAATATATCAAAGAAAAAATTACCTTTAGAGCCTAATTTTTGGACAGCCTCTAAAAACTCAAGATCACAATATTTTTGAATGTTTGAATTATTTTGAAAGATTATGTGTTAAAGGATATAAATATATTAGTAAAAAATATGAGGAATAATATGGTAGAGCTTACGACACTGATAGAAGAATGGCAAAGAAGGATAAATAAACTCAAAACGTTAAGAGTTGCCTGGAATTTTTTAATAAGAGTTGAATCCCTCCCCAAAAACCTAGAGTATGCCTTCAAAACAAAGCAATGGCTAAGAAGATTAAAAGAAGTTTTTAATGTGCAGGATATATTAAATTTTAGAATCACTAAAGAGGATATGGATATTTTGAAGTATCTTTTTCCAAAAGAAGATGTGTCTATTTTCCTTAAGTTAATGAAACACAAAAAAATATATATATTCTTGAAATCTGGAAAAGTTCTAAAAACATTATGGTATAAATATGAAGTATGTTATAAATTCAAAAAAAAGCAAAGTTTACCAGCGGATATTAAAATAATTGCCATATTCTATAAGTTACCTCGCAAAATATCTGTGCCACATCATGAAATTTTTTCTTTACAACAATATTTTCGTTTGTTAAATCTATATAGCGACAAAAAAGAATTTTTAAAATTTGCTAAAAAAACTTTTTTAGATTTACAAAGGGAAGATGGTTTATTAGCTGAGGAGATGTTAATAGAGCAAGAGACAAGACTTAACTTTTATGCACAAGAAAATGGAATTTCTAAAGAACAATTCAGTCAACAGTTGGAGGCTTTAAACTTCTTTGATTTCCCAGAAAATAACAATTATTATGATTTTATATTTGATATTGAAGTAAGGAATGAAGAAATTCAGGAGTTTTATGGCATTCTTGCTATTGATAATATTAAACTTGATACAATAGTTCAAAAAGAAAAATTGCAGTTATTAAATAAAATCCCTTTTTTAAGACTCGTTGGATACAATATCATTGATTTTGATATAAAACAATTAGAAAAAATATCGAAGTTTAAGTTTACCTCTGAGAATATCGAAATCATTGATTTAATGTGGGTTTATAATATTATGTACCCCATTAATACAGGAAGTGCTCTTGACGATGTTATTGATTTTTTAGATATTAAAATAAAGAAACGACATACAGCTCAAGGCGATACAGAAGCTGAATTTAAATTATGGCATAAAATAAAAACAATTATTAATTTTGATAATGAGAATAAAGATATATTGGAGTTATTAAAAAGGAATTTTCAATACCCAAAAATCAAAATTTCCATAAAAGATAATTTACATAATAAGATACATACAGGCAATAATAAAAGTTTTCTTATTGAAAATAAAAATTTTATAAATTCAATACTACAAATTATTAATGATAAACAAAAAGAAAAGTTTACTATTTTTGTTTCATCTGTAGATGAAATAAGAAGGGTAGCGGTTGCTTTACTTTCCTATTTAAAACCAAAAGATTTAATGAATACATTATTTATTATAAATGATAAGCAGATTGATTTGGCACAGATAAAATTAAGGAAAATTCATCATCCCTACTTAAAATTATTTTTTGATAAACTTAAAAAATATAATATAAATTCTTCATCCATATTATCCTTTCCCATACTTAAGGAAGAGGAAGAAAATTTATTACTTATGCAATATTCAAAAATAATTAAAGATGCTAAAAAAGATAACCTTATATCAATTAACAAAGAGGCTAAATTTCTAATACATAAATTGCCATTTAATGATTGTAAATTTAATATCGAAGAAGTATTGTTTAAGGGACGAAATTTAATTTTTTATGAGTTCAACAAACTAGATTATTTGCTTACGGAATTTTATTCTGAAAAGAAAGAAACACTATTAGCCCCTGAAATCTTGGACCAATTAGAAGAAAACAGATTTATACCTATGAATGAATTTGAGTCACGTTATGGTAAAGTTAAACAAAAAAATTTAGATTACCAGGATAAGGATTATATTATAGGTATACAAAAAATTGAAGATAAGGTATTTGAAATAAGATACAATTTATTCTGGTATAATCATTTTTTTCAAAAAATTGCTAAGGCATCTAAAGTTTTTTATCTGACTAATTTTATTGATAAAACAGATTATGGAAAAACCTATTATAAATTTATCTGGAGATTAAAAAAAGAAAATTTTGTTAGTATAAATGAAGTCAGCCGCAAATTTAATTTGACAATTTATACAGTAAATTTTCGTTTTACGAAATTTAATCAAAAAAAATATTATGAAGAAATTTTAAATGTGATTCTTACTCTTTATTTTCCTCAATCTCATATATTAGTAAATCTTTATAATGACGAAGAAAAGAAAATTTTATCTGAATACTTAACAAATTATGATAAAGACAATATATATGATTTAAAAACATTCAATAGCTTTAAAAAAAATATTAGATATAAAAAGCAATATATTCTTCTCTCAAATTTATATGAGCGAAGTAATATTAAATCTGGAGATATAGACTTTTTTATTATTCCAAATTTACCAGTTCGTAGTAATTTACATTTTCTTAATCAGTACAGACTGGATTTTATCTTAAGAAACATTGATTCTGATATAATTATTGATAATTTTCCAGAGATTTTAAAAGTCCCAGAGGAAGAAGGAATAAATGAAGTATTACAATCGCTTTCATTTTATTCTGTATCTATAAATTTAATGAGTAAATTATATGATTTGATAAATAGTAACACAATAAAAAATGTTGTGATTGTAAATAATCAAGGAACTAAATTTGGTTTTTTTGATAGTTATCACAAAGAGATAATTGCACATTTTAAAAAATTAGCTAGTACGATAGATGAAAATTTCAAACCAAATTATTCAGTAGATGAGGACATTTTGTATGGATTGCTGAAAGAATCCAAAACAGAATGGGATAGTGAAGCTTATAAGGAAATATTGAAACAACATTGGGGAAAAAATAATGATTTTAGAACTTTTAATAAAAGCATAGATAATTTTCCTGATAAAAAATATCTCATAAGTAAAAACGGAGAAATTACACAATTAGATATAATCAATTATGTTATGCGTTCTTTTATATCTGATCATAGAAAAGAAAGCAAAGATTCTTTTATAATTGCAGCAACTGGCAAAGGTAAATCATTGATATATCAAATTCCAGCCATATTATTGTCTGAAGATATTATTCCGAGGATGACATTAATTGTTTCACCCCTTATTTCATTAATGAAAGACCAGGTGGATGCCTTACATAACAAGGGAGTAAGTTCAGTTGTATTTATCAGTTCTGTTTTATCAAATGCTAAAAAGAAAACATTTATTAATTTAGTAAAAAATGGATTTTACAATATTGTTTATGCTGCACCAGAAACAATAATCAATAATAGTGATTTTGCTGATATGATACAATATCGAATTCCAGATTTTCTTGTAGTTGATGAAGCCCATTCCGTATCGCAGTGGGGGCATGATTTTAGAATAGATTATTTTAGACTGCCAGATTTTTTCAAAAATATTTATGGACGAAAAAGAGATTTCCCGATAGCGGCATTTACAGCAACTGCAAAAATTAGCCAAGAGAATACTACTGAATCCTCTGTGGCAAAAGATATTATAAATATTTTAGACCTTGATATTACTCCTGACAAAGTTATAACCTCAACTACAATAAGAGATAACCTTTTTTATCAAGTTGAATATGTAGACAGCAAACAAGAAAAGCTAAATTTTATTTTAAATTTTTTACAAAACCCTATTAGGTATGTAGAAAAAAAAGAAATAAATTGGGAAGAAAAAAATATAAAGAAATTTAAGACGATCATCTATTGTGCAACAAGAAACGAAACTGTGGAATTATCTAAATTTATTTTTGAAAATATAAAACTAAACTTTAAACCCTATCATGCAGGAATACCCCTTGAGGAAAGAAATAAAACTCAAAATGAATTTAAAGAGGATAAAATTGATGGAATATGTGCTACTATTGCCTTTGGTATGGGAGTTGATGTTCCTGACATAAGAGCAGTTATACATTATAGTTTATCACAAAGTGTTGAACATTATTACCAAGAATCAGGTAGAGCTGGCCGTGATGGTGATCCTTCTCTTTGTATATTACTTTATTCTGATGAAGATGAAAAGCAGGTATCTCACATACTCCATTCTAATGATATTAATTTATCAGACTTTGAAAACATGAAAAATTTTTTAAGAAATATAATGGAATTTGAGTATAAAAATAAAAATGTTTCAACAATTGATGTAAGAGATTCTAAACTTAGTATATTTTTGGGAGACGGAGACAATGTAGACTCAAAAATAAATTCTATTTTATTTTATATGAGCAGATACTATGATAAAGAAATCGCAATTATTGAAAATTATAAAATTGTAAATTCTACTATTCAATATAAGTTGTTAAAAGAAAAGCTTGCACATAAAAATGTTTCTAACGACTATAATTTTAATAAAAACTTCGTAGCTTTGTTTGATTTTTTAAAAAATAATTATAGAAAAATTTACAAAAAAGAGATTAAAGATTATGTTGAAACATCTATCAGTACTATATATAAAGGAATAAACAATGAATCAATGAAATATCATGTGATATACCAATTGCTCTATTATCTTATTCTTGATAGGAATATCGCCATACAATCTCAGGAAGAATATAAACTTAATCAAAAGGCAAATAAAGCATTTCTAAAACCAATAAAAGAGGTTATGATAAATACTATAGAGAATTTGTATTTACATAAATCTGGGAATTATTATATTGGGAATATTGATTATCGACCAATTTTACGTAATAAAAAATTAGTAAAAGAAAAAAATACTTTTTCTATTGTCGAAATGATGTGGGGATTTTTACTAAATATGAATAAAAGAGATAAATTATCCATAAAGTTTAAAAAAAATAAAATAATTGTATCGGATCCAATAGCAGGACCAATAAAATTTCTACAAAATAGACTAAAAAAAACAACTAAAGAATTTTTTGTGTATGTAGATAAATTATCGGATATTTTTGATGCTAAACCAAAATATATCTATGATATTATGCATAAATTTTACAACAAAAATAAAGACCAAAACAAATATACTAAATTCTTTTTTGATAGGTTGGCTTTCTTAGAAGATTTAAAAATAATAGGTAGCAATAGAAAAGTTTTGCATGATAAAACATATAGAATTGATTTTAAAATTCATAAGAATTTATTTGATGGGGAAATTTTTAATTTTAATGACCAATATAAAATAATTAGTGAACTTTACAAGATTTATGATTATAAAGATGCATCATTGAATATTTTGATAAGTGAATACATAAATAAAAATCTTAATTTTCATCAGAGTAGACAATTTTTTGAAGACTTCTTCTTCTCAAATAAATATGACGATAAACTTGATAACAATTCTAAAGATACAGACCTTTTAAGTGAAATAAAAGAATATCACTGGAATATAAAAACAAATAAAAAAAACTCTTCAACTCAAAACTTTTTCACTGCAATAAACCAGGTAATTTCAATTTTTAACAATAGATATAGTAAAGATGAAATAACTATACCATTAAACTCTTTTCCTATTTTTTATAAAGCGTTATCTGAATATCTAAACATAAGGGATACTACACAAAATAATATATCTGCTGTAATTACACGTTCACAAGATGATCTGCAAACAATTCAAAATAATTTACCCGCAAAAGCTGATGCTAATTGTTCGCACATATATCGTCTTATTCATCTTACTGAGTTTATGACCAAATCATCTTTTATTCAAAGAACTTTAGAGGAGATTTCTCCAATAATAGGAATAGAATTCCCCACTAATATGCCGGCTATTGAAATCAATGGTGGAAAACAGCATAAGAAAACATTTTGGGATTTTGTTAAGAAAAGCATAGATAACAAAAAATTAATTAATTTTAGATATGCTCAATCTAATATATTCGAAGTTAAAAATAATGCTCATTCTGGAAGCCAAGATTTCGAAAGAAAATTTGACGAAATTGTAAGCATTGTTGATATATATAATCAAGCACAACAAAAATTAAAATGCAATAGTTTTAAAATGAAAGAGACGCTTTCAAACATTATTATTGATAATATAGAAGAAATTATGGCACTGTCACCTCTTCATAAAAATTTAATTCAAAACACAATCTGCAATAAATATAGGATAATATCATATGAAAGTTTATCATATTATGAAATATCATATATAAAACAATTGAATAAAAATGCAATTTTTATTAAAATTAGCAAGGATGTTACTGAAAAAGAAACAGAAGAAAGACACCAGAAAATTTTTGATAATATTTTTAATACAATTGAAAAAAAAGATTCATTAAAAGAAATGGAAAAAAAGTATACTGCTTATCTTAAGAAAATAGGGACGATATGATGAAAATTTACTGAACCATAGCTTAAAAATAAATAAAATTATAAGAATCTATTTTATTGTATATTCCATTAATTTATACATAAATTTGCCACCACCTAATCGAGCAAAGGCACCAAATACACCCTTCCCTTTAATCTTCCCAAGAGTTTGAATCATACCTACATCTTTATTCAACCATTGATGATAAATAAACTCAGTCCCTTTCTCATCATGATATTCAAAACGAATTTTTTTACATAAAAACTTACCAGCAGGTACAGTTATAGTTTCTTCACCTTCTACATACGCTTTTAAAGAAGAATGAACTTTCTTTTTACCAGATGTCTCTGCCCCTAAATACTCCCAAGTTTTCCCGTTTGTAAGAGGATATTTATAACTTAAAGTACGGGGGAAATATGTGTAAGTTTTATTCCGAATTTCTTTCTTTAAACAGTAGATACCCTTATCATCCCAAGAATAAAACTCAATATACGAAGCTAAGCCTTTAAATACTCTTTTAATAATTTTATCATCATCAGTTGCTTTGATTGAAACAGTAACGACACCCAAATTGCTTTTATATTTCCACTTGCTATGTATGTTGAAAGGAAAATAAGGAGGTGATGCGATTGTTTTGCTTTGAGCCGTAGTCATAAAGAAAAATAATAAAAGAATAATGATTTTTTTCATTCTGGTTTTCCTAATAAACGAAACATATTTTTTTTATAAGCTTCAACACCAGGTTGATTAAATGGGTTCACTTCCAAAAGGTAACCACTAATGCCACAAGCTTTTTCAAAGAAGAATATCAACTGCCCTATATAAAAAGGAGTCAAAGCTGGAATAGACAAAGATAAATTTGGCACTTGCCCATCATAATGGGCTAAAGCCGTTCCTTCATAGGCTTTTTGGTTTATATAATCTAAGTTTTTACCTGACAAATAATTTAGTTTATCTAAATTAGAGTTATCAGATTCTATTTCTATTTCTGTTTTGGATTTTTCTACTAACAAAAAAGTCTCAAACAAAATTCTTTGTCCCTCTTGAATCCACTGTCCCAAAGAATGAAGATCTGTTGAAAAATCAGCTGCAGTTGGAAAAAGACCTTTTAAATCTTTCCCTTCACTTTCGCCATAAAGTTGTTTCCACCATTCAGAAATATAATGGAAAGCAGGATTAAAATTAGCCAACAATTCCATATTCTTTCCCTTACCATACAAAACATTGCGTATAACAGCATATCGATTTACAATATTATCTAAAGAATTATCTCCTTTACTTTCTTCCTCAACAAGACTAGCTCCTCTTATGAGCTCTACTATATCAATCCCTGCTGTTTGGATTGGCAAAAGTCCAACTGGCGACAAAACCGAATACCGTCCTCCCACATCGTCAGGAACAATAAACGAAGTGTATCCCTCATTTTCACAAAGAGTTCTTAAAGCCCCTTTATGAGCGTCTGTAATGGCTACAATTCTTTCTTTCACATTTCCTTTATATTTTTTTTCAAGTTCTTTTTTTAACACACGAAACGCAATAGCTGGTTCAGTTGTAGTCCCTGATTTTGAAATAACAATCAAGCTTGTTTCTTTATTCTGCATTTTATTGACAACACTATTTAAATAATCAGAAGCCATTTGGTTTCCAGCAAAAATAATTTCCAGTGTTTCTTCCTCATTTCTAAAAACACCTTGAACAGCTTCAATCACTGCCCGACTTCCGAGATAAGAACCGCCTATTCCTATAACAATAACAAGTTCACTATTCTTTCGTAATAATTCAGCTGTTTTTTTTATTTTCTCAATTTCATCCTCTTGAATAGAAGAAGGCAAATTAATCCAACCTAAAAAATCATTTCCCAAACCTTTTTTATTTTCAAGATCTGATATTGCTTTTTTTATTTTGTCTTGATATTGAACGATATCATCATCAGCCACATATTTCTCTAAATATTGTTGATTTAATTTAATGTCCAATTCTTTCTCCTTTCATATAATCTACTTTGAATATATAGAATTATTTTACAAAAATCAATTTTTAAAACTTAACAGGTTACCCGAAAATAAAAATGCTAAATCTATTATAAAAGTACTTAAGTTAAGGGCTCAACTCCAGGGGAATAAATCGACGAGCCTTTAGTAACTATTTTATGCTTAACAATAAATTCGAACTTCTCTGGTCTCTATTCTTTCATTTTCTAGAAATATAGGCGTTATTTTTGATATAAAATCGTAATTTTAAATCTGCACCGTCTTTTATTCCAATTCTTGTAGTCTCTTCTATTGCAAATTTCTTTTTATAAGAACTTATACTAAAATTTTCTTCAATTCTTTTTCCATTCCAATCAAGATTCACACCAAAAGCTTGTGTCCACTTCCCTGGGCCATCAGTTAAATGTTTTTTATTTTTTCTTCTCTTCTGCATAATTTCGATGCCTTCTAAAGGCTCAAGAGCTCTTATTAAAAC
>Ga0114934_10002589_pt1 | contig 11556 bp, 5 predicted proteins | sample 4SBtaG_2_FD_99695 | JGI IMG/M metagenome (GOLD analysis project Ga0114934, IMG submission 99695) | Deep subsurface microbial communities from Kolumbo volcano to uncover new lineages of life (NeLLi) - 4SBTROV10_white metaG | ecosystem: Environmental > Aquatic > Marine > Volcanic ...
CACAGTTCTATCAGCAAGTCTAATACCTTCTCTTGTAGATAAGTTTGTACCTTCGTTTAATATATATAAGTTTTCAATATATTCTTTGCTTAAGTCACTATACTTTTGCTTGTCTTCTTTTTTTGTTATGTGACTACGGTATATATTTCTCATATTATTATATGACTGCGGCCCCGCTATAGCTAAAGCAGTTACAATAACATTGGCAAAAAAGTCGCCGTCCATACCTTCTATTAAGCTTTTATCTTCACCTAAAACAATATTATCAACAGCGTTGTGGCCTAAAAGAGTAACTGACTCTTCAAGAACTTCAGTACCAGGACCCATCCAAAGAAACTTACCACCTTTTCTAATACCGTCTTTAACATTTTTAACACCTAAGCGGCCTGTAGTTTTTATCATACCGTCAACCCACGCCATTGTACCTATTCTTTCCGCATAAGAAGCTATACCGCCATACAATACTAAAGATATAAGTTTTTGAGAATCACTATAATCTCTATATTTATATTGTTTTTCTAATTCTTTTTGGTAAAGTAATTTATTTGCAGGAGTTATCGCAGCATCTCTAAGTTTTTCCAAACTAGCTATGTTTTTTGTTGAATTAGCTTGTAACTGTTCCATACGGTTCAACTTACCGGCACCTTCAACAGTAAACCATGTTGCTGTTAAACCTCTTTTAGCTGCTTTACCAAAACCTTTTTTAACAAGACCTTGATAACTAAGAGCAGCCGCAACACTAAAAGTGTTATCAGCAAGCATATTTGATATAGTGCTACCAAAATTTTTCCAACTCATATCAGCTATTTTACCAGTCATTGGTATTTGTTTTTCTCTTTTTTCTTCAAAAAGAGCCATGCCGCTTATATGAGCTTTTCTGAGTTTAGTAAGAAGTGGGGATTTTTCCTTAGATGTAGATCCAACTTCTAGCAAAAATAATCCTAAACCATATGTCTCGTACAATATATTTTCTAAACTTAACAAAGCTCTATAAGTACTACTATAGTTTTTGTCTAAACTTGCTAGCATACCACTAACATCTCCATATATTTCTGCTTGTTTTTGAAAAGTTTGCGCAACCTCTATAGCTTCTATTTGTTTATCTAAAACCTCTTTTCTTTGTGAATATGGTATTTCTAAATTGTTATAAAATGCTTGTAATTCTTCTTGGTCTTCAATGTTTATATTGTTTAGTTTTAATGCTTCAAAATACTCGTCAAGCTTATCTTGAGTGTGATCGCTAAACGCCTGCATGTAAACATCCATTTTTTTAGCGGTTTTTGAAATTACAGGACCGTCAACGTCTACTGGTACAGTGTGCGTTTGAGATACATTGTTTAAATACGCTTGAGTAAAATCATCTGTACTAGAAAACAACATTTCGTGTGAAGTAGCGGTTGCTTCTGCTTTTAAATCATCTGGAACAACTTCTTTTACTCTACCCGTCCAAAACTTATCATTAGCTAAAAAGTCAAATCCTGTTGCGTTATTGTCATTATAAACATCTGTTCTTGATGCTTTTCTAATACCTTCTTCTTGCTGTACAATTTCATTAAATTCTTTTCTTAAACTTTCCGGTATATCTTCAGGCTCTAAAGTTCCATTTTTTTCATATAATTTATACAAATCATACCTGTCTTTACCGTAAAAATTTTCTAAATCAGTTTCGTAATCATTTTTAAATTCAACCTCTGCAATGTTAAAATCGCTAGAAACAGGCGTTGGGCCAGCAGTAGTTACAGGTGTTTCGCCTGACATTGGATCAATGGCTTGTGCTTCAAAAGGCAATATTGTTGGTATATTAGGATCAGCTTTAAAAACTATACTATCACTAGTCATAGTTTCAATTGGAGCACTGACTTTTGGCCTAGAATTAACAAACTCAGGATATGCGGTTTTAAGATGAGGAAAATATCTATCAAGCACAGATAATCTTAGCTCAAAGTCTTGCTTATAGTTAACATTTTTTTGAATTTCTAAAATGTTAGCTATATGCTCTTTCTTGCTTTTACCACCAGTCTTTATTATTTCTTCAGGAGATCTGTATTCTAGCATTTAATTATTTATTGTATTCAGATGATTTTAAAAACTCAAGTTCTGGCGCAGCTACAACATCACTTGTTAATAGGTAAAATAAAGATCTACCACTACCTGGCTTACCAGGATCTTTTCCTTCTCTGTTTACAGGTTCATATGTTCCGTAGTAGTTAAACTCCCATTTGCCATCATTATATCTATACTTAATATTATCAATAGCAATTGTTCTACTTGGGTTTGTTTTGTCATTACCTCTTAAAGTTCTAGCATAAATAGGTATGTTTTTGAAAAGTATTCTATTACCAGTTGTTAATAGTAAGCTTTCTTGATCTTTACCAAGTTTCATTGGAGTTTTAGTATATTGATCTTTAGCAGAGTTAACAATATAATCATAAATACCAGTTTCTAGTTTAGCGTAGTTGTTTGTAGAAAAAGCGTGGGCTAAAGTATGTTTTTTCATTTGATTTATTTCGTCTTCTGTTGGAGTCATAGTAAAATCACCAAAAGATTTTGTAGCCATATCAATCCATGCCTGATCATCTAGTTTCAAAATGTTGTAACTATCTGCTTGTACAAAAGTTTTATCACCAATTTTATAATCGTAAGCTACACTTCTTAACGCATCTGGACCTAGTTTTTTTATTTGATCAAAAAGTGCAGAAAGCTCTTGCTCCATTTGTGTTTGTTCAAAAGCTGGTTGCCCATTTTGCTTTGCGTTTTTACCGTATTTTTCTATTAGTTTATTTAATTCATCACCTATAATAAGTGTTTGTGTTTCATCACCAGGAAGTTTTATTTTTTTGTAAACAATATTTTCTTTATAACCCATCATTATATCTGCTAAACTCATAACTTCATTATAAGCTGGTGACATACCTTCATTTACCGGTATACCTAAAGGATCTTCTTCTAAAGTACCCATCATTGATGGTGCAATAACTTGTAAACCACTATCACTCATTACTAAGCTAGCGCTTATTTTATTAGTATAAGGGTTTGTTACAATATCAGCAAGCTTGTCTTCAGCTTCAAAAGTCATACCAGCAGATCTATTTAGCCAAGCATTGTTAGCGTTTTGCTGTACTGCAACAAATTGCTCAGCATCAGCTTTGTTTTTTCCAAATATAAACTTTATATTGTTGATAGTTTTCATAGCTTGTTTATACTTTTTAGTATATGAAGGAGCTCTTTTTACTATTTGCATAGCTTTATAATACTCGTCTTTTTTGTTTGTTAAAAAATCCATATTTTGCTCTCCATAAGCACCTGTAAAAAACTGTTCGTTAAATTCTTTAACGTTAAAGTTTTGCTCACTATAAGAAACAAGCTCATCGGCTATAGCGTTTTTTGTATTTGCATACTTACCCATAGCTTGTATTAAATAAAGTATACCGCTGTAGTCATACTCTTTTGGCCCCATTTGTGAGGCTGCTCTTATTAAATTTTGATCTGCCCCCATACTTATATTTGTTTAAATTCTACGTCTAACATATCATAGTTTACGTGATCATAACCGTTTATACTGCTAACTGCCTCTTGTGGTATTTCATCAGACATTACACCTTGGAATAATCCTTTTCCGCGTAAAGAATTTTTATATTCAAAACTATATATGTTTAAACCGCTTGGTGATTCACCAATTTTGTTTATATTTTTCTTAAGTCTTCTATCAGAACCAGCCCCCATTACAGCTGCAGATCCTACGGCACCAATAATATTACCCCACATCGCTTTGTTTGCGGCAATAGCTTGTTGTGCGTTACCAACTTGTTGCATTGACATACCAAGCATTGTAGCTTCTCTATCAAACTCCATTTGCTGCTTCATAGCATCACCTCTTTGTTGTTGTAATCTACCTTCTCTTTCCATACTCTGTATTCTCATACCACCTTGCGCTGCCATTCTTTTATTTTCTGCTTCCTGTTGTCCTATACTAGCAGACGCTCTTTGAGTAGCTGTTTGTGCTTGGTTAGCTAAAGCCTGTATATTACCTGCGTTAAACTGGCCACCAGAACGCAAGGCATCTAATATGTTAGCTTGGCTTTGTTGATTTTGTTGCGCTTGAAACTGCGCTTGTTGTTGATTTACAGTTAAATCTTCAAAAGGATTTTCCATGCTTGCAAAAGCATTTTCTGAAAAAGGATTTTCAAACTCAAAACTTTTGTATTCAGCCATTTGCTTTTTGTACGCTGCCTCAGCTTCTCTTAATCTTTTTTTGTTTCCTGAACCAGCAAATAAACTACCAAGAAACTTTGTTGGAGAATCTTTTGTAGAATTATGTATTATTTCTTTTTTTATTAAACCTACCGCCATATTTTATTGTTTATTTATTTATAATTACACTTTTTACGTATTATTTACTACTTTCTGTTATTTCTGACCCTATTGCAAAAAGCTCTACTTTTTTAGTTGAATTATTATCTAGTCTTACTTGTGCATAATAACCTTTTAAACTACTCGTATTAAAGCTGTTTGGCTTTGAAAACATTAAATAGTGGTTAGAAGGTATACTAGGTGGACCAGTATAATTAGGATCATTTGGATCATGTGGTCTGCTAACCTGTATTGTTTTAGTTTCTCTATTTATACTTTCTATTGTACCTAATTTTAATATAGTATCTTTATCTGATATTTCATAACCACCAGCTTGAGTTAATGATGTGTACCAAACTGTGTCACCAACAGATAAAGATACGTTTAAAGGATTTTGTAATGTTAACGTTATTTGCATTTTATACTACTTTTAATATGTTATCAAAATTAAGATCAAGTGTTATACTATCATCACCATATTCTAATAATTCTATTTCACCACTAATTTTTCCAGCTCTACTACTACCTACAAAAGTAACAGTAGCGCCACTTTCAATATCTTGATTTGCGTTAACCGTTACATCGTTTGTGCTTATACTTACTACATAAGGATCTGTTGTAGCATTTTTTACACCAATACCTTTTACAATACTATTTGAAAATGTTAAAGTAGCATCGTTAACAAAAGTTTGTGGAGACGATAGCGTTATTAGTTTGTTAGCAGTATCAACAGCTACTACAGTAGGTATACCCACTAAAGTGCCTGAAGACATGGCTTGTAGTCTTTGGCCTATGCACACATCTGTAATGACTTCGTCCACTAGAACAATACGATTCGAAGTTCTATTACCATTAACGGTGTACTGTGCTTGTGCTTTTATACCGTTAGCACTAGTGCAATGTACTACAGTATCTGGAACAGCAGCTGTAGTAGTTGTGACAACATCATCTAATTCTATTTTAAAGTTTTTAACTAAAAAACTTGTTTTGTTAAAAGTTTCAGCTCCTGTAGAGCCCTTGCCTGTAAAAGTTAACGTACCACTAACACCCCAGTTAATCGCGTCTTCTACAACTATTGTTCCAGCAGTGCTATTAACAACATCATCACCGTCATCATTTATTTTTACTGGTAGCCTGTAAATTGGATTACTACCTGTTGAGTTTTGAAAATCTTTAAATCCAGATATAATTTTAGTTATTTTACCTAAGTCAGTATCTTCCGCATCTTTAACATTCATTCCTTTACTAAGACCAGCTACATCTGTTAACTCTATAGAAGTTGTTGATCCAGTGGTAGTTCTAATGCTAGGAGTTGTTCTTGTAGTTGTAAATTCAAAATCATTTAATTGAGGTTGTCTAAGAATTGTAGCAGCACTTGAAGATAAAGTAAATGGCCAATTAATAACCTGTTTTACCGAGGTAGTCATAGCATTAGCTTCGCTACTTTCGCCTTTAAACACAATAGAACTAGGTTCTACAACGGCAGAGCTAGAGTGTGTTACCGTAAAAGTAACAGCAGTACCAGCGTATTGATTTATTTTTTCACTAATAAAAATATTTTTATTTGAAAATGTTTGCTCGTCAAAACTAGTATTATTTCCTGCAGTTACAATAACTCTAAAGTTTTTATCTCCTCCACCAGTAGGAAAAATTATTACACCGTTATAAACACCAGTAGCAGGTATTTGCTTGTTAAATAAATTAGCTGCAGTAGAAGAAAAAGCTGGAGCTGGCTGAAAAACGCTTTGCTCAAGATCAACAACTGTATTTTCTGGAAAATTATAATAATTACCACTATTGTCTATAACAATCATATGAAATATAGCGCCAGCATTTCCAATTACTTGGTAAGTTTTGGAAACAGCAACATTTGAAGATTTAGCTGAAGTGTCTATATTAAAAGCGTTTATTATCATTTTATATTTTTGATTTTATTAAACCTACAACGTAACATATTGGTTCGAAAATATACCTTATAATCATACCAGGTAAATATCTTTGCTCGTTATTCATCACAGCCTCTAAGTCTTTTGATCTTTGAACTGTCATATATTTACCTAGTTTAAATATAGGCTTGTATTTTTTCATAAGCAAAGTAAATTGATAAAACAAAGTATGGTAACCAATTTGATGGTATTTAGTTAAATGTTTGTTTAAATGTCTATTCCACAGTCTACCTTTTTCTTCCCAGTCAGTTAAACCTGTCGACTCGTATATAGTAGTACAAAGAATTTTACTACCAGTAGGATAAGTACATGAACCATCATCAACGTTAGCTAAAGGATCATAATTTGTTGCTTGTGGAACTGTACAACCATAAATTGGTAAAATACAAGAACCATCATCATCTGTAGCTGCAGGATCGTAATTTAATGCAATTGGATTTGTACAGCCTGAAATAGGGTTTGGTGTAGTCCAGTTAGGATCACCTTGATTTTCTGTGTTATGATCTATAATCATTGCAATATTAACGTCTTCAGCAGGCATTACAAATTCTTTAATTTCAATAATAAGTTCTAACTTGTAAGGAAAATACGCTAAAGCGGGTTGAGCTGTTATTGCAGGATCACCAACAGGATAATAATGCTCAACAATAGAAATACCACCGTGCGTTGAAGCTCCTGTTGTGCCTGTTGTAACGTCTAAGTTATTACCACTTGAATCAGTAGTTATAACTTTAGCTGTAAAATTTCCGTTACCAGGATTAACTTCAAAAACCGTGGTTTTTTCTGGTTGATACGCTGTAGGATCTGGCGAATTATGCCAATTAGAAAAATCTTGCGGAATACCAGCTAAAGAACTTACTCTAATAATACCTGGATTGCCTGTATTTTGTATTCTAATACTAGCGCCTGTTAAATTATTTTTAGCGTCATCCCATTGATCTCCTTGATTACTATAACCTAAAGTTTGTGTTATATTAGGATCAGGACCACCGGCAATTGTAAAGTCAAACACAGTTATATCGCCGTTTTCATCTAATTGTGGTGTTAAGTCTATATTTATAGTTTCATTAACTATATCACCAGCAGCGTAAGTAGTAGCTAATACTACGTCGCTACCATCATTGTTAAAAACTAAATTTCTATCTGGCGCTGTAACACCACTACCAAAAGTATTGTTATCATACTCGCTAGTGTAAAGACCACCAGTTCCACCACCATCTGATATTGTAATACTATATGTTGGAGGAGGTGGATAAATACAAGTTCCGTCATTTCTATTAGCTGTTGCATCGTAGTTATTAGCACTTTGATCAGTACAACCATTAACTGGTGCAACAAGATCAATATCTATATCAATAAGATTATTAGGCTCTAAAAGATTTACTGGGTGAACCTCTGGAAAAACAAAAGCTCTTACAAAAGCAGGAAAACCATTGTGAGCAGGTTGTAAAATTGGAGTACCTAACGGATTTGGCGCAAAGTCGTTTGGAGTTGCTATTACCCACTTTTCTAAATCAGGCTCTTGGTCCGGAGTAAACATTGCATTTAAATAAAGCGCAAGTGGTGGTTGAAGTTGATACATATCTACCAATATTATTTTTCTCCAAGTAATAGGTTTTGGTGAGGTTAAAAAGTCACCATCACAATAAGCTGAATTATCAAAAACAAACGGACCGTTAAATCTATAAGTACCATTACCAACAAAATCTTGACCGCTTGAACTACCAGGACCCCAGCAATTATTAGTACCAGCTCCTTTTATAATATAGCTGTGAGGCGTAGAATGACGAAGATGTTGATTAACACCACTACCATACCAAGGTGGTGCTGGTGGATAACAAGGAGACGATATATTATACCCATAAAGAAGATTTGGATTACTTCCAGGCACTATATAGTCAGTATTGTAAACCCAAGAACTTGATAAACCGTCAATTGTAAAATCACCAGCGCAAATTAATTGATTATAATCTTTAGGCCTTATACTAAACGTATAAAAAGGCTTGTTAGTACCAAGTTCTATTTGCGCGCTGTTTATATTATTATATGCAGTGACATTAGGATCGTCTACAATGTCTACAGTATATAAATTGTTAGGGTTATCAGTTTTTTGCTGAAAATGAAAAGGAGACTGTATAAACCCAAGTGGATCAATTGTATGTGACATTTTATTTAATTTTAATCGTTATCATTAGTATCTTGTATTATTAAAGCTGGCACTTGGCAACTTCCATCATCTACTGTTGCATTAGGATTATAGTTTATCGCAGTAGGATTAGTACAACCAAATACAGGTATCGGTGGTGGTGGTGGTGGTGGCGGTGGTGGTGGGTATATACAAGACGGAGAATCATCTGTAGTAGCAAGTGGGTTGTAGTTAGTTGCGTTTGGATCCATACAGCCAACAACACCTGTAGGAGGTGGCGGAGGTGGTGGTGGAGGTGGAGTTGTAGTTACAACATATAAAGTTTCATCAACAGCAACTCCAACAGCTTTTCCTAAACCTTGATAAGTAAAAAGTTCTGTATTAATATCTTCATTAGTAACAAAATCATTGCCTTTAATAAAGTTAAACCACTTGCCTTCTTTTTTAACAAATTCAGAAATATAACCTTCATTTTTATTTGTTTTTACATAAGTAGAAAACCAGCCTGGTTTGTCTTGTAAATTATGATAACCAGAATTTACATCAGTTGTTTCAGGTATTACTCTTGAATCACTACCTTCGTAATTTAAAGTTTTAAAATTTTTAACACTTTCAGGAGCATCGTTCAACAAAACTTCAACAGATGAAATGTGTTGCTCATTGTAAAAATTATTTCTTGGTATTATATTTTGAGAATCATCAATTTCTACATGATGCTGATATAAATGGCCATTTTTAAAAGTGTAATAATCATTAGACATGCTTATGCTTTGCTCAGGAACAAAAGATTTAAAACTTGTCCAACCTTTTACTTTTTCACTGTAAGATACTGTTGTGTTAGTATCTTTTAAAGTTAAATTGTATTCATTTTTATCACCATCGTAACTACCTAATAGCACGTTATTAAGTTTTAAATTGTCTGAAAAGTAATCAGACATTCCATACTCAGATATAGGCGTTAAACCATCCATTGATAACCTAAGTATTGCTCCTCTTGCTTTGTCAGTAAAATAAGCTCTAAAGTTTTCTTTTGCAAAACTTTCTGGATTTTGTGATATACCGTAATCACCGCTAAAAGGAATTGATTGTCCCAAAACATTTGGAGTTGCTACTAAATTAGGGTTGCCATCAGCGTTAAATACAGCATCTTTGTTGGCTAATATCTTAATTACACGATCTTCGCAAAATGCAATTAAATCTGTATTTCTACTAAACAACTTTTGTATACTACCATAAGTTGGATTTAAATCTTTTGTAATCTTTTCTGCAGCAATAAATTGATTTAAGTTATTTATACCGCTAGTCGAATTATAAATACCAGAATATATAAGGCCATTAGTTCTTATTTCTTTTTCATAAGTACCTTCTATAGGTGCTGAAGCTTTAACGCCTTTGTCTATAAACACTTGGTTAAAATCATCTCTAATTCTATTCGACTCAACACCGTTTCCAAAAGAATAACAGTTAGACCAGTCAAGAGCATATTCTTTTGCAAAACTGTCAAATATTAAAACATCACTTAATAATATTGTAGGATCATTAGGATCAGCAATTGTATTTGGAGCTGAAAATTCTTTAAAATTAAGAGTAATGCTAGAACCGTCTTTATTAGAAAAAATAAATCTAGCTCCTTCATAAAGCAGTTCATCTGTAACAACTTGACTAAACTGTATACCGTTTGCACTAACATCTTTTACAACAACACGGCTAAGTGGATCTATAACCCCAGCTACTTCACATTTAACTTGCATGCCTTTTTTAATTGAGGTTTTTAAATTATCTGTACTAAGAGTTGTTGGGTACACTGGACTAGCTTCGTAATATATATCTAAATCTATATTTTCTTTTGGAGCAGTTTCCCATATTGCAGGGTTATTAGTTGTTAATGATATTGCTTCGCCAGTTTGTTCTTTTAGAAAAGTAAATCTTATTGGTATTGAAGCATCAATAGCATTTAATAAACTAATAGCTGTACCAGAAGTGTCACTATTAAAATTTGATTTAACAAGAACACTATTATCGGGTATTTGCTCTAATAATTTACCTGTTTCAGAATTAACAGCTCTAATAGGTATTTTATAAGTAATTCTTCTATTGTTTGATTTAATAAAGTTATTTACAACGGCCAAGTCTCCAATATATCCCGCGCTTTGGGAAGATGGCTTTTTTAAAGCATAACTGAAATCCATAGCATTAGTATGGTTATATCTTCTTTGTATTATTGGATTACCTACTATTTTATAACGCTGATTATTACTATCTCCTTCAAAAGCAAAAATTGTACCAGATCTTAAAGCCGCGACAAACCTGTCTTGATTTTTAGGTGGCATCCATATTTTTTCATTATACATACCTTTAAAAGTGTGTCGAGTTACAGTATATCCATGAGGCCTGTAATAAAAGTCAAATTCATCTGCCACTTCTGACTTGTCAGGTCTTACGTTAGCAAGCGTGTGCCTATCTAGTTTAGAAAAAGAAAGCTCTATAAACTCTTGTCCATTTTCAGTATATACACCTTGTTTAAAGACAGGATCGTTTAGTGATTTTGTTACAGAGTCTATAACAGCTGGTAGCCATGTAAAGCCTAACTTATTGCCTCTTCTGTAACTAGCTTCAACAGTAATACCATGCGGGTTGGTAGCGTAATCATGTAAAGTGCCAGAATCTCGCCTTGAAGTAGGTTCAAAAAATGTTAGTGGTGCTCGACCTCTATAATACAATTGATCTATAAACCAATGACCTTCTGGAGCGCTTGAGTTAGTTGGGTTTAAAACATTTTCCCATTCAGTTATATCACCACTAGTTGGTTGAACAATTGGATCTATAGTAAAATTATTCCAGCTACCACTTTTTAAAAAAGGTTGGTGGTTTAAAGTATAGCCGTAAACAGGATCGTAATCTAAAAAGTTATAACCTCCACCGGTAGTATCTCCAACATTTTTACTAGTGTTAGGCTGTGGATAATTATTTGTTGTATTGTTTGCGCCTGTAACGCTTGCATTGGGCCTATTATCGCCTGGAGCGCTTGTATCAGAGAAATAATAAACTTGATTTGATGCTAAAGTTTCGTATTTTCTAACTTTTAAAGCAGGTATAACTAAATTTTTCTCTGCA
>Ga0114934_10002590_pt1 | contig 11551 bp, 6 predicted proteins | sample 4SBtaG_2_FD_99695 | JGI IMG/M metagenome (GOLD analysis project Ga0114934, IMG submission 99695) | Deep subsurface microbial communities from Kolumbo volcano to uncover new lineages of life (NeLLi) - 4SBTROV10_white metaG | ecosystem: Environmental > Aquatic > Marine > Volcanic ...
TCAAAAAATTGCTCGCTGTCCATGCAGGTTCTCCTTCCCCTCCTGACCCAAACTTACTGGGACAAGGGCCGCCCAGTGTGGACGCTACCGCCGGTTGAAGCAAATTAGAAGGGTTGGATGGGTGCATCCATCCGCTCCACAGACTACCAAACGTTAAATCGACGAGACGATGTACCAGGTTAACAGTCATCTGAATTTGAGGACCAACGCGGTTGTAAGACACTCCCGCGTAGTACCCTTCGAATATTACCTGCTCCCCCTCGAAAATTTGCCCACCGCCTGGCTCCCACTCACTGTTAGTCATGAAGTCATGAGGCCCAAGATCTAGGTGCACAGTAGCTTTGATCATCTTTGCCCCGTCTAGTTCCGCCAGTTCCTCTGCTAGAGCCGACTGGAGGCTATGTATTGTCGCCATTCCTATTGGTGCGCCTTGCCTAGCTAATTCTACTCCCGTACCCAGCAAACAAGTTGCCGTGGGTACTTCGTTCTTAGCAAATGTGGCGCTGTACTGGGCCAGGTTAAATTTCCCAGATATACCTTCAATTTTAAGATAGCATGTCCACTTATCTTGGTAGAAAAAGCGTACTGGAGCTACTTGTAGTTTAGCCATAGGGGTTTGTCCTCGCCTCATCGGTTCGGTAAATCAAGGCTAGGACGATAGCACCCAGTCTGTACACCAAATCTGAACTGTCATACCAAAGGTTCTTAAAAGTAGCCCACGGTTCGATGGACTTGGTGCCGAATAATTCTGTTAGAACAGGGTCACCTGCACTTTCCATGGAGCTAATAATGTCAGTCACGTCCACCTGCGGCTGCAAATACCCTGAAACACGCCAGGATGCCCCAGGATTAACTGTATTCACGAAGGCCTTATATCCGGTGTAATACAAGTCAAACCCCTCAGAGAGGCCGCTGGAGAGCGAGAGCGTCAAGTTTTCTGACTTGGTGGGCGGTGTTTGTCTATTAATCTGGATGGTTGTAGTACCCAAAACGCTAACTTCAAATTGGTAATACAGCCTTCCTGTGTAGTCTGGACGAGCTGGCGTACCTGCCACTGTAATAATGTCGTCTAAAGTTCCGCTTATCTGCTCGATCTTAGGTTCCCAGGTCGGCTGTAAAACAAAAGAATTCTCATTGCCGAATTCATATGTAATTCGATTATCCAACTCGACAACAAACTCTTGCAGATCAGTTTTTTCAATCATCGACAGTAGCTGGTAGGCCCTGTAATTAAGCATGCCCCTGTCCGGATCAGCACCAAAAATATGCTGACGCACTGATTTCAACGACGAGTTAAGCGACAATGCCGCATACTCAGAAGGAATCAATTCTTCACCCAAATAGTCAGCGCCCGGACCATTAGATCCAGAGACGTTCAACAATAATGTGCGTGCGTGATTAAACATGGTTACCTAGGTACGGTTGCAATGGACATAGAATACTCAACTGTCCAATTAACAGGGTCATTGGCACGATAGTTAGCGGCAATTAGATAGCCGTCAATGGTATCGGAGCCACTGAGTGTGACCTTAACTCGCTGGGCACCTGACTCAGACGCGCGATTAGCTCGATACCACTCAACAATGCGGACAATTCCATGAGGTGCCCCGTCACAGCCAGCGTTACTCCCCGCAGAGTTGAATGCAATTCCATTCACAGTGAACATACCCATACGATTACCAAATACGTTCATATAGATGTCATTACCCATCGTATGAGTAAATTGAACGTTAACATTCTCATCAAAACTCCAGCTCGTGATAATAGCTTTATGTTGCTGCCAAGTAGCCAGCTTAGTAATCGCATCTACATGGATTAACGCAACGCTTGCAGTCCTGGTCCCATCAGGAAGAGCTATCGCACTACCTACTGGCGCTGCTGTAAAAACATTTGGCATTTCAGTTACCTACCTCTTCGAGCCCTGCGTCTGCGACAAATCTAGCATATTACCCTCTATCTTAACCTTCCCTCGCATTTCAATAATCTGTTCTTTGGACTCCTCCGCAGAAATTCCTGTCTTTTCAAGATTTTCTAGCTGTGAAGTAATGTGCTGCTGAAGCTCTTCACCCTTCTTGCCTTCAGCTAGTGCGCCTAACATTCCGGCACCTTCCAGGTTTCTGCCTGAACGCTGAAGAGCTCTCGCCTCAGATGCCGTAATATCTTTCCCGGTCTCGTCCTTAATTCTTTTTCTCAACTCATCAGCAGTTTCTCCCGCATCTTCCGCTGATTGAATGGTCTTGAACATCTCTTCACGATCCATCCCTATCTTGTCAGCAAGATCGTTCGCCTGGGTCGCCGATCTAGTGATCAGATTACTCCAGCCCTTACCCTCGTCACTGGCGCCGAATGCACCTGAACTTCTACGCAAGTCTTTTAGCTCACTGCTGTCCTGCTCCAAACCAAGGGCTTCGCCCATTTTCCCAATGACTGAACCCTTATCGAGCCCTGCGATCTCCCTCGCTTCTTCTCCGATCTGCTCGTTGAACTCCTCTCGTTCTTTTTGAGCTGAAAGTATCTGATCCGCTGATCCTTCTTTCTTTCCCATCTGTGTTTCAAGCTTCCGCTTTTCTTCTTCTACGTCTTCTGCGGTTTTCCTAGCGCCCTGTACGTCCGTTATAAGCTTCTTTCTTTGTTCACTACCCTCTGTGAGAACTCCCGACTTAATCTGCTTCTGGAACTCTTCCACTGACATTCCACGAGATTCCGCCTCCGCCTTCATCTTCTCCATCGCCTCTTTATTGGCTGCCTTTTTCTCCTCACTCAACCCACGACCACCCCACCTGTCTGCCATCGCGGCCTTGTAAGCTTTCGCATCTTCCTCACTAACCGCAGCAAACTTAGAGTCAACGTACTCCGCAGCACCCTCTTCCCCTTCACCCATCTCCGCCAAATCTTTAGTGAATTGCGCCTGATCCTCTTCGCTATCCATCCCCAGCCGCCCTGCAACCCTATCCAGCTTCTTCTGCTTATCTCTAATCCGAGTCATCGTCTTTGCGGATTCGCTATCAGCTCCTCCGACTACTTCCGTAGCTTCCCCGAGCCGGACCATTTTCTTTACCTGGTCCTCAGACATTCCTGTCTTATCTGCCCAGCGTTTAACTTCTTTATCTCGGTTCTCCTCAGATAATTCCCCCCAGCCCTTACTTTCTGACGCCAAGCTCTGAAGGTCCTTCATACCCAAACCTTCTACAGCATCACCCTCCATACCTAGCTGAATATTTCGGAAAGCCTGAAGACGTTTAGCTTCTGCCATCTCTGATGGCGCTAGTTCCCCGCCTTTCCCCGCAATTGCCTCAATAACCTCACCCGAAGGTGTGATATTTGCCGTCAAGCCTTCTCGCCCAATTGCTTCTTCGAGGAAGAAGGTAGCACCTTCCATCCGATCCTGCGCATCCTTATTCTGAGCCTCGACGTATGCGGCCCCAAGGTTGACACGCAACTCTCTTGCTTCATCCGTATCAGCCATAAAGTCTTCTCGACGCTTCCCTTCGAAGCCCTTTAATGCAGCGAAACGAGGATCTAATGCACCTCGCTCGGAGAAAAGAGTATCGCGGTCAGCTTCCACCAGGTCGGAAAGACGCTCACGGTTTGCAACACTAGTGCGATCTACAAGTCCTATCGATTGTCGAGCAGCATCACCGCCGTAGTACTGCGACAGACGAGTCTGGTCTTGTCTTGAAGCTTCCATCTCTCGAATAGCTTGTAAGCCTCTTCCGCCTGTCTTTCGAAGAAAACTTGGATCCAGGACAGCGGCTTCCCGCAGTTCCGCATTCCTCTCGCGGAGCTCTTTTTCGCCCTTACGAATACTGCTGGCTACACCTGTGTCCTGCAATGTTTGCCAGCGTTCTTCAAGCTCTTCTGCATTATCATCTTCAGACAAAGCGCTGAGTGAAATAGCTTCCGACCCTTTATTCATCTGGATCGTGTTTCGCATCGCTCCTCTAACGTCAGCGATTTGTTTTCCTGACATCCCTGTGAAGTCGATGTCGGCCTCGGCTAGGGCTCGATCCATTTCCTCTTCAGTTACTTTGACCTTAGAAAGATCTTTCGCTGTCGTGCCTGTTTTGATCATCCGTTTACGCGTAGACGCCATCTCCTGGAAAGCCGAGCGAACAGATCGCTTATCCCGATCTTCTTCAGAAATGCCTGCCTTTTCCATTACATCGTCCAGTTCCTCTTCCGTTGGACGTGTATCAATTCTGTCCTGCCGGGACTTTAACAGCGTAAGACGCTCCGCATCAGTAAGTTCAACTTCTCCTTTTCGGAGATCTCTACGCAATGCCGTCTCATCTAACTCTTCTTCGTCTTCCTCGGCTGCCGCCATGCGGCCCGCGACAATCTCCTCAATAGCCCCCTCATCCCCGGCCATAGTGCCAATTGTTCGCTTCAGCAGACCGCTCTCTTCTCCTCTACTCAATTCTTCCGTTGTGGTTCGCTTATCTCCGAACATAAACCTAGTAACATCCGCACGATTCTCGCGGACAACCTGGGACGCCTCTCTCTGCTGTTGAACATCTGTCAGGTCTAACGCGGCTTCTTGCTCTAGAATTCCACTCGTTTCAGCCAAATCTCGAATGTCGTTAGCCTTGCTCTTCAGCTTGACACGCTCCTCTTCAATATCTCTCAGAGCCTGATTCCTGGTGGCATCGTCCGGGGCATTAGCGTAAGTTTCTTGCAATCTCGTAAGCCGATCGCGTGATTCTTTCAGCTCGATAAGGCCCGGCTCCATCCGATCACGAATTTCTTCCGCACGTACACCACCCACGGTTTTGCTGAGAACTTCCGTAATCGTTGATCCCTCTTCCCCCTCGCCAGCCTCCTGTACTGCGCCGACAAGGTTCCCGAGCCAGCTTCCACCAGTTAAACCGGATAGGTCATTTTTAATGCCCGCGTCAATTGAGGCCATCCTTCGTCTCTGGCCGCCGGTTGTGAGCATAGCCTGGTCTTGTGCCGTCATCAGTTTTTGCATAGACCCATACCCAGCCAGGCGAGTATCGCCACGACCTGCGGCTGCGCCGGTCACTTGCTCTTCCATCGATGCCCACATCAAGCCTGCCTGCATCTTGGCATCTGCATCAGACATACCAGGAGCTGCTTCCTGAATAGCCTCCTGCATAATTCTTGTACGCTCTCCACGATCAGCCCGCTCCTCTGCTGTCATATTCTGCATAGCTTCGCTAACGGCCTCACCTACAGCCTGTGACTGTGTCTCTGCCTCCTCTTGCGTCATATCTCCTGTTCGAACCTGACGCATGAGAAAATTTCTAGATTGGCGTCTAGCAGTTCCCTCATATAGAAGCTCGGCCACCTCACGACTTTGAAAGTTCTCCCGCACATTGTTCATAATGTTATGTTCGAACTTAGTTTCTTCGTTAGCCGCCCGATTCATAAGCCAGCTTTGGGCATCCTGATTAGTCATTGCCCCGCCGCTGCCCTCGGCCATTATGTTGGTCCATTCGCCAGGGCGAATATCCGCCATGTGTTTAACTTTGCCGGTATCTGGGTCCACATAAGTAGCCTGCTCATTTTTAATGGCCGCACTTATCGCAGCAGCTTCACTGCCTTCTGTATAGCCGCCCTCTACAGCTCCTTCCGCATTAACTAATGCTGCCATAGCATTCGCCTGAGGACTATCGGCTGCTTGCACACGAAGGGTCTGATCTAGTTGTCTACCTTCATCTATCGTTCCTTGCCCCCACGCAGGAGCCGCGTATGCACCGCCACCCGTAGCCGCTTGTCCGTAAGCCAGGCCCCCTTGCACAGCTTGTGTAGAGAACACCCGGTTCATACCACGTTGCTGTAGTTGACCAGCAGCCTGTTGCTGCATCATGACCGCCTGGTCTATTGAAACACCAGAAGTCTGAGCTAGCTGCGTAGTAGTACGCACCATTTCATTAAGCTTAGAAGGAGAGACCTGGGTCATAGCTCCCTGAGACAAACCCTCTAACGCCTGTATAAGTTTGGGCATCGGGGCGTCGCTCTGACCCATCTCCCCAAAGATCTCTTTCATCGTGCTGACAACGTCAACGTACCCATCCAAAGAAGACTTAATCTTGTCAGAGTTGAACGCCCGCATCTGGGTGGATACATCCGTCTGCTGACGCAATTTATCCATTTGTTCCGTGTTCAACCCGCCAAAATCAATATCACCCTCAGGTGTTAAAGGTGCATCTCCACCCAGAGTATCGAGAATCCTCTCTCTAGCCGCATCGCCACCAGTCGCCATGACATTTGCAGCGGCTTCCGCAGTTCGTACATGCGCAGGACGCGTGTCTGCGCCAATCATCCCACGACGGCTAAGCTCCCTGTACATGGTGCCAACTTCACCAGCACGTACGCCCCTCATTTGTGACATGTTTTCATCGGCAAACATGTCTTCGAACAAGGTTCGAGCTTGTTGTTCTGTTGACTCGGGGTCATAGCCCATAAGTCCCGTTACCGGATCTACCCGAAAACGGTTTGTGTCCATCATGCGCTGGGCCATTACAACAGCCGAACCCTTACGGCCCGACATAGCGTCCAGCTGATCTGGTGCCATTTGTGCCAAGAAGGGTGCAGCAGTGGCCGCCATTCGTCCCCAACGTTGCGCAGCCTGACGCTGAGGCGCGTCAAACTCTCGACCAGACATCTGGGCAGCGCCTCTAGCGAAGGACACCACACCTTCCGTGGTAGTATCCTGGGCTATCCGACTCAGCATCTCATGTTGTTGAGTCTGATATTGCTGGACCTCCATATAGTCCATGATGTTTTGAGGCGACATGCCTCCAGGAACCATCCCCTGATTCATCATTTGCTGCTGCAACATAGGAGCAACAAATGCATTAAGCGCCATCCCAGTAAGACCAGGATTGCTGAACCCAGGCAATTGTTCAAACCCGGTACGCAATTGTTGCTGAGGCATCGTCATCACAGGAGCGTACCCCTGCGATAATTGATTTAGCAACATCCCGTCACGGGTACCTTGCGGCCCGTACGGATTTTGAAACCCCGCATTCCAATAGGGCATCATTTGCATTTGATATGGATCAGGCACAGTTTGCTTCCCTGCAATTACCTATTGCGATAAGCTTTCGCTCTCCGTTCTCGAACACGTTCCTGCGCATCAACGATACGCTGTTCACGCTCAATAGCCTCAGTGTTAACTCTCTCAGTATTTTCCTCAGCATCTTCCATCAGTTGTTTCATATCCTCCCGCCATGATTCAAGCGCCACAGGATCATCGAGGTCCCAACCGAAGAACTTCTTCCAGTCTATCTTCATCTGGTCTGTTTCAGTGGTAAAGCGTTCTTCCTTTGTGCGACCAATCCAGGGTCTGTTAGCACCTACAATTTCCTCAAAATTCTCCCGAGCACTTGCTTGTGTTGATTTGAAACTATCCTCAGTCAGTCCTGAATTAGAGACAAGAGCCAAGTGGTAGGAGTAAAGTTGCTCCATTATGGCACGATCTTCTTGCGTCATCATTTCGTTTAACAAGATTCTCCATCGTAACCACCACTTGCGATCCAAAATATCGGCTTCGCTATAATCCACTACTCCGCGAACAGCCGAACGGATCGTTAGGACTGCTGCTCTGTCTCTTTCCAAAAATCCGGGTTATCTATCATCACCTCTAGTTTAGATACCAAACGATTAAACCTGGCACAGTATGTGGAAATCGTCCGCTGAATTGATTCGGTTCTCAGTACATCTTTTAGTATTTTATCTTCTATCTGGTCTAGATAACCAACCTCAGGGTCATACGCAGGGAACTGCCAAAAATCAGTACCGTGCGGGTTTGACTCCTTGCTGTACGCATCTGGCAGCTGATGTGTAAAGCTCCCATCAGTGGCAGCTAAATAAATGATCTGCAAATACAATCTATATCGGTTAACTTTTTCCCAATAATCTTGAATGGTTGAGATGTCGCCTGACTCTCTCTGTTGGAAGACGTAATTGTAGATAACATCCATTTCTTTAGTGGTTAAGGTTCTGAAACGAGCTATCACCTTACCACCGAATAACGAATACTCTTGAATAAACGTCTTCTGCCCCAGGACACTATGCAAGAAACCCATCTTTTCGTCGTGCTCTGGCTCTGCCACAGTCTGTAAGGACAAGTCCCAACCGCAGTGCGGGCAATTATCCATAGGTGCTTCAAAGCCACTTGAAAGCTTTTCTTCTTCCTCCTCTGGTTCCTCCTCTTCCAACTTCGGGGGATCTTCAAGGGTAGGCGGAGGCTCAGGAGCCGGAGGCGCCTCTTCCACAGCTGATGGCGACATCTTCTCCTGCGATGGAAACGGGGCTGAAATGTTTTCTGCTACTTTCCCAGGTGGAGGGGAATCTGCGTCAAGTACCGTAACTCGCTCCTGAGGTGCCGGATCCAATTGAGCATCCGCCAAAGCAGGAGGAAGTTCTGGCCCAGAAGACTGCCCTTCACGTAAACCGGCAAGCATATCCTTCTCATCGTCCGACAATTTCGACTCATCGATATTCGGATTTATCTCCAAATCAGGCTTATCCGCCTTGTAGTTATCGTCGACCATAGAAATCCTTCCTTACTGCTTAGAAATCAATTTGTAACTGCCGTCTGCTACGACAGGTTCGTAATCGGTAATCTTCGGTTCTTCGTATTCAGTACCCCTGGCTTTTGCACGCTTGGAAGATGGATCAAACATTTTCAGCTCCTTCAACTGCTGAAACTTTGGTTCATCTTTCCACAGCTTCTTACCAGGGTAGGGGTAAAACTCATTACCCTGATAAAGAACAGAATTTTCTGTCCATCCACTTCCCCCGCTTGCTAGGTTAAACCTCACATACTGCTGCCATCGTTCCTCAATCAACCCCCACTGAGCGTCCAAGTGATATCCAGGGCCAGAGGGACGATCATTAAATGAGAACCCCATATGGTCAGTAATCAGCTCACGATTACCCAGCGTAGTCGGGAAGTCGTAATACTTCAATTTAAGTGCACCCTTCCAGACAGGCTCACCATAACTACGGTGAAGCTTTAGTGCTTCATCACACTTGTCCAACGCGTCCTGCACATCCTGCGCAACCTTAGAGCTGTCACCCAAAAAGCCGCCACCTTTCTGAGCCATCTTTTTAATTGCAATGACGTTAGCTGCCGTGACAATGGTCTTTTTAGAGATGACACCGCCATCAGGATTACAAAGGTGTTTTTCCAGGATGCAATGCCCTGAAATAAGACTTACGCCTTTTCCAAACCTATGGCTCGCATCAAAAGAACCGCCCTCCTCACCAGTCGGTGAGTGCCAAATGTTTACGCCTTTGCTGTTAAAAATATTCATGGTCTTGGAATAACAAACCAAGTCCTTCTGACCTTGCGATGCATCCAGCGTAATGCTTCCCATCTGCGAGGGGTCTGTCCCACTTCGGACATAAATATTTTTGGCCAGCAAACCCACATCAGATTTTTTGGTCAGAAGCGTAATTCCGCTGTCTTGAATTTGATCACCATACAGCCCCTGGTACGCATGCATCGAGCTTTCGCTCTTATTTTCAATCAGCGTGCCCCCATTACCGCCATTACCTGAAAGCAGTTGCATATTCACTTCGGCCTTCAGTCGAAGGTCTTTGTCTGTGCTAGATAGCTCAATATTGTTTTTAGCCCGCACAAACATCTCATCGCAGAGGGTAACAGCTCTAGCTCCAGGCATAATCATGATGTCGTTAGGCGCTTCAAGACGTATTTTACCGCCAGTCATCGTAATCTGTGAGCCGTAGCCATCTCCCAACGCAACGCCACCATCTTCTAGAAATGTCAGATAGGACATACTCTGATAGTAATCCACATCCGAATACCGGTCGTCGATCTTCAACGTCTGCTTGGTTGGCTCTTTCAGGTAACCAAATTTCTGTGTGCTCTCATAATCCATCGATTCCTGAGCACTTGTAAGTTTCGACAAGTCTTCTTCTTCGGGAAACTTGTAGTCCTTCTTGTGGTAGTAAAATGGATGCGTACTCTTCCAGTTGTAGTTGTATGCCAACAAATCCAGTACGCCACTCACTCGAAGTACATTCTTGGCGTCACCCTCTACTTCAACGTCGCCCACTTTGTGCGGATCACCACCGCCAAACTTACCGCTGAACTTATAATTATCCTCCCTCGCGTCATCCCCATTTTCCTGGTCTTCAACAAGTCTTTCTCGTTTCGGAATGGGGATGAGAACGTACTTGCCGATGTAAACACTTTTAGCCGATCGCATCGTATAGCTGCCATCTAATGCGACAGACTCATGCCACAAACCATAATCCGGTTCGTCCGACTGTGTGTATCGGCGTTGCCCGCTTTCTTGCGCAGGCTTCATCAGCATCCGGGTATAGCCTTGTCCCAGGTATCCGCCATATTCCGTATATCGAAAGATCGGGGCAGTATCCAGCTTCTCCTCTGGGAGGTCGTAGTAACCGTACGGCTTTTCTTTCTTCGTCTGGTAATCCGTAGCATCTACCTTCGTTGTGAAATCTTCACCAGACGAATAGGAGCCTGTGGCTTCCCACGGATAAATGATATTTCCTTTGACGTATACGTTTTCGCCCTCGTCATACCGTTGCCGCACATGCTCCGCGTAAGACTCTATATCCATCTGAAAGCCCGTCAACTTCACATAGTTGTCGAACCAATTCGCGAAGAAGCCGCACGCTTCGTTAACACTCAGGGCAATTTGATAGGAATCCAATAAAAAGCTAAGGCCCGTTTCAGTGACAATGCTATGTTCAAAAACGTTCCCGTCCAGCGGCCTCCCAGCACCGAAATTATTGATATGCCCGTTATCTTTTAGAATATTAAGAAGTTGGCGGTATCCGTCCTGGGTGCGAACAATAGTGTTGCTTCCCTGCTGCATAATTTGAGCAACATTGAACTTATCGTTCGTGCACAAAGCAGGAATTGCACCAAGAATAATGTGATGACCAAACCCCTGCGGCTTGTAAAGGCATACATTTGTACCGGGAGGCAGCATCGTGCTCGCGCGTGCGCCAAGAGGGACGGAAGAACCAGGTCCCATCAATATCGCTTCTACGGAGGGGCCGCCGCCCAGTTGCACTTTGTAGCTATGCAGAAATGGCAGGGCAAAAAGAACTTTCCCCATGAAGAACTTGGTGTCCTGCATGGGATTCCGCTGGATCGAGCTCGTACCTAGCGGGTCGCCCTGAGTATGGACTTGCTTCTGATGAGAAGATGATGTTAGTGCATCAACGTGCTCTTGCAGGTTAGTAACCTGCGGATCTTGCGCCTGTTTAAGGACAGCATCATCTTGGAATTGCGGCTGTACCGGCATTATTACTCACCTTTCGGTGCGGTTTATGGGCATCAAGGCCCAAAATAAACCGGTCCCTGGCCCTGTGAGGGGACCAGGGACCGGCATTTTTACTAAATTCTGGAATTTAGAGCTAAAGCTCTAAAGCTCCGTATTAGGAGCAGTGCAGATCTGCAAACATCAAAGTCACATTCTCGTTGACGATGACATCGTTAGAATTCTGCGTAATTCCAACATTAGTGAGCAAAGGATCAACAATGTCGAAGTTGATGGGCTCCAGTTGGCACGTTCCCCCA